>Ga0265292_1000325_pt1 | contig 77112 bp, 59 predicted proteins | sample Munlanlewell296A_FD_189080 | JGI IMG/M metagenome (GOLD analysis project Ga0265292, IMG submission 189080) | Leachate microbial communities from a municipal landfill in Southern Ontario, Canada - Leachate well 296A | ecosystem: Engineered > Solid waste > Landfill > Unclassified | place: Canada...
TTGTTCCCATTTGGTTTCCAGGCAAATGGACGGGTTTTTTAACTCTGGAAGTGGTACACTTTTCACCCGGAATTTGGTACACTTTTCAATCGGTATATACATAGGTGCTGTTAGCTGCAGTTTTTATAAGGATTAATCGATTCCATAAAGATGATATTCAGGTAGATTGATATTGTTTTCTTTAGCAATAGTTTTAAATGTTGTTAATATATCGATTAATTTTTGCTTATCATCAATTAGTTTATACTTGCTTTTTAATATTATGTAATCGGATTCTTTAACAAATGGATGAATAATGTCTAAAGATCTTTCAATATATCGAATAGCTTTTATTGTTGAAAGTTCTTTAATCAGCAAATCAGCATATACAAACTGAAGCGGTAATGATATGATCAAAATAAATAAAACAGCTCTTTTTTTTGTCTTAAATACAAATGCAAAAAACTTTGCAGAATTAGACACATTTGTTTTGGGAATCTCTGTATTTGCATAAAATTTTAATATCCGTAGTATTAGGAAAACTGGGGCAAAAGTGATTGATACAACTATAACTACAAATGGAATTATTTCTACGATGCTTCCTTTACCAATGTCTTTATATATATGGTCAGTGTAATTATTGTTAAAGAATGTCACAATTCTAACAAATGTATTTCCAAATTGGAAAAAGACTTTTTTTAGAAGTATATCCCACAAACCTGATCCAATAGCACCGATTACTATAACACTTAGAAGATTTTTTATTTTTTTTCCTTTTTTAACTTCTGTTGTATTCATGTGTGTTTATTAATTGCAGCTAACGGTTTGCGGCTTTGCGTTGTGGCGGTTTAGATGCACTAAACTGTCTAAACGCACACTGTTTATTAATTGCACAACTGTTTATATTCCCACGTCCCCCGCCATAACGCAAAACCGCTGTTAGCGGCTGGCATATTTTTTTGTTTTGTATTTAACTTGTTTAGTGGTAAGTGGAAATTGCTTTCCATATTGTCAATAATATTGTTGTCTATATTATCGTCAAATTTTCTAGCAAATAAATTATCGCCCTCTAAAAGGAATTTAATATCATCCTCTGTAAATGTTTTAGGTCGTAATTTAATATCTCCGTCTGGTATCCAAATTATTGCTCTTTTGTCGTCATTGATAAGTTTACCATCAAAAGAAGTATTCATAAGCACTGTTTGAAAAAATGATTCGTCAGCAATAAGAGTATTTAAGTAGTAATCCTCAAATTTTTTCACTTCTTCACTATTACAAATAAATTCACAACATCCTCTTGTCAAAATCATCCATTGTCCACCAATGTATGGAATAACATCCTTTAAATATGCCCTTTTATATGGGATACCTGAAAAACCATTATCGGTCTCTACGAAATAGTTTTCAATTCTGTTCATTGTCTCGGGTCTTACAGTTATTTGATTTGCAATTTTTATAAAATTACTTCCTTGGTTTTTGGTTAGATACTCTCGTATTATTTTTTGTGATTTTAAAGGGTAATCTTGTCCACTTAAATTGATAAAAAAGTCCCACGCAAGATTTAATTTTAACAAATACTTCATTCCGTTAAGTTCTGCCTGAACCATACTATACCCCCCCCAAATAACATTTTCACTTTCTAAAATGTAAGTGTTGGGGAAGTCGGTCAAAAAGTCTTCAATGTCTTCGTAAATGCTTACACCTGTTTTTTTGTCCAAATGAATTAAGTAATGATTTTCAGGGTGATAAAGTGCTTTAAAAAGGCGTTTAAATTGTTCGGGGAAACGGTGTACCAAAATAAAATATGCAATTGTTACTTGATTTGGAATAGCATTGTCTGCTTTTAATTCCGTTTGTTCTAAACTAATGTTGCTGTCTGTCATATTGTTGTTTTGTTAAATTTTATTTTGTTTTTAGTGTCGTCTGAATGCTTGCCGCTAACTCTCTTATACGCGCTACTCCAAATCTCCAAGCCAACAGAAAACCGTGGATAAGCGCGTATTTGTATCGGGTATTAAATGTAGTAAATAAATGCTATAAATCATCGAATGGAGTGGTTATATAAACGATAGCCCTCTCTTTCGATAAAAGCCGACTCATATTCAAAAGATTCAAAACAATTCATCCGACCAGAAAAGCCCTAAAAGCTGAATGGCTCTCTGAATCCAATATTCTTTGAATTACCTCTTTGCGAAGCAAGCCCCTCTGGCAAGAGAATACTAAACAGATTTGAGTATTTAAACAGAAAGGCTCTCACGGTTATTTTAAGACCCCATGAAGAGAGGCAAGCTTTAATTTGCATATTCCCTCTCACCCAAATTAAGGATGGCTGTTTCAGCTCCTTTACCACCTAACTACCAATAAGTAATATTACAAGGCATATTCAAAAATAAAAGAGGGGGGAGGGCAAGTTAAAACACTATGTTTGTGCAATAGATTCAAAAGGCTTTATCAGGTGTAAGTTCTATAACATACACCAATCACTACCCACTGTGGGTACTTTTAGTACTCGTTTAACAAATCGTTAACAACTTTTTTAACACCCTCACCCTTCTTCCTTTTGAAAAAAGTCGATTACTCTAATGTTTAGATAATAGAAAGCCCTGAGCGAAATCAGAAATTTCTAAAGCAATATCCTTTTTGTTACCACAAACCCAAAACAGCTTATCCTTAATCTTTTTGGGTAAAAATTCATTTACAGATTTTGTCAAACTACTCATTGAAGGAGTGCCTCCTTTTTCAGCCTTAATATAGAAAAACCGTCCTGTAGCCGCCTCATAAAGTATCCCTTCTTTCAAATCTGCCGTTTGGATATAAGCACAATTCAGTTTTTCATAAAAAGGCTCTTGTAAAGTCAGGTTAAAATACTCAACCTTCAATGAAGACTTTAATACTCCTTTTTTCAATTTACTTAAAAACGAGTTTATTACTTTTGAACTTTCTAAAGATGATAACTTTTGCATTTTAATATTTTTATTTTTTTGAATAATTAATCAATTTCTCAACATCGGACCGTTTGAATAAGACCTTACCGGTACTTATTGGATGTTTTAATAGTTTGCCCTGAGTTACCCAATTGTGTATGGTTGACCTACTTACACCCAATAGCAGTTCCAGTTCTTTCGAACTATAAAACTCTTTTGCCCGATTTGACAATTGACTCTTTAAATCATTAACCTCTGATCTCAATTCCTTTATTTCCCTCATAAAAGGCGAAATAGCATTATTGAGAAAAGCTGTGAATTGACTTTTATTGAGATTATCTATATGAGACATACCCTTCCGTTTTTTGATTTACTGAACTATCAATTTTAAATGAACTCCTATTCCAAAACTCATTCATTTTCATCAATTTAGCCTTTTCTGACACCTTCAGGTATTTTTTTAAAGTATCCCACTTCCTTATCCCTGTGATTTTCATGATCATTTCAATGTGCATGCCCTTTTCATGAGACAAGGTAATAAAGGTTCTTCTTCCAGTATGGGTGCTGACAAAAGCATATTTAGGCTTCGTTGTTACAATACTCTTCGAACCGCTAAACTTCTCAACCATGGTTAAATCGGTAATTCCTGCGATTTTGGCGGCTTCTTTGATATACTCATTGATCGTATGGTTGGCAAATGGCGGGGGTAAGGGTGAGTCTGGGTACTTGTTGCGATACTTGTCAAGAATCTCCCTCGCAAACACATTGATAGGCACAAACAGGATATCCTTTGTCTTCTTGGTTCTGATCTCGATCAGGTTCTCTTTAATGTTTTCAGTCTTTAATCTGGCTATATCAGAGAAACGTAACCCCGTAAAGCATTCCAGACAGAAATAGTCTTTGGCAATCTCCTGCGCAGGGGAAAGACTTTTACAATCATACAATTTGAATAACTCCTCCCATGTTAGCGCTATGATGTCTATATCCTCCTTAATGATTCTAAAGTCCTTAAAATTGTACTTAACATCTGTCATTCCGTTTCTCATGGCATAATTGAGAAATACCTTTAGCTCCTTGAACTGCCCCCCTATGGTATTATTCAAGAATTTTGCATCATTAATCATGTAATTATGAAAACTTACATAGAATGAGCTGTTTATGCTCTCAAAAAAGACTGCATACCCTGTCTTCTTCTCATACTTTAACAAAGTTCCTTTAAAGGTCTTATAGTGCTTTATTGTGCCTACCGTCTTGGTGGCTTTTGATTGTTCCACAAACTGGTCAAAAAAGTTATAAAACGGAGATTGTAAGGGTTTCTCAATATTCACATTGACCTCCTCAACATTTTCCCTGAATGGGTCAGTTTCTTTGATTCTTAGCCTAAACAGATTTTCAACTTCGGGAATTGAAAATTTGAGGCATTTAAGAATTCCTTCCTTTTCGATCTCTCGAATTACGTTTTCACAGGTATCCATTTTGTACTTTTCTTCAAAATCAGATAAACTGATTGGCTTGAATTTATTTTTCTGCCAATTTGGGTTCGAGGTGGTCACTTTCGTGAAAAAACGGAATTTCTTTCCTTTATCCTGATAGCACATCATGATCGGAAATAAATTTTTCTTACTTGCCCTCTGTAGATAAAATTTAAGCGTTGCCATATATGGTGTCAATTTTAGTGTCAAAAGCATGAAACATGCTTAAACATGATTCGACAACAAATATGTATCTACTAAAGCTGAAACCCTTATGAATAGTGAGTCTCCTGTGCAATGATGTACAAATGTGTCTAATGATGTTTAAGTCAATTAAGACACAAAAGCCACCCAGCGGGATCACCACTAAGGTTAAACCCTCTTATAAACATTGATTTATAGGAGGTTTTTTCGTTTTGGGGTAAAAACAAAGGGGAAATTTTTGCAAATGGACCTACCCTATTCATCTTAGGATAAATCATTAATTAACTCGGATACTTACTCAGCAGCGAAGCAAATCGTTTCGTTTTACAATTATTAAAGGTGATTACTTATTCCGTAGGTTGGAAGGATGAAAAGAGAATTCAGGAATGGATTTTACTAAATAAGAGGTTGATTAAATAGTAACCGAAATAGTTACAATGATCCGGCTACTAAAGGCAAGAAAGGGCAAAGAATGGCAAATGAAATCTACAGCTAATCAATGTAAACCGTAGAATACACATCTATCGTGCGCCGACTATTTCCCCTATATAAACTTAAAAGAGCGGAAGTGTTATATTTTTCACTATTTATCGGAAAAAATCCGATAAATAACATGAATATTTGCATTTTTATGTTTAATTTTATCAAGTATATCGGAAATAATCCGATATACAGTTAAAAAAATTACATAAATGCAGCTTCTGGAAGCCATACGGGATTATGCGGAACAGCCTATTACCAAACAGGTACTTCTTGATCTGCTCAAGGATTATAAAAGGCCCTATGATAAAATAACCGAACTGGTGAAACAAGGCATACTGGTACTGGTAAGAAGAGGTGTATATATACCCGGCCCCAATCTGAATATCGCCAAACCGGAAACTTTCCTTTTAGCCAATCATCTCTTAGGTCCAAGTTATGTTTCTTTAGAAACTGCATTGTCATATTGGGGATTCATCCCTGAAAAGGTTTATGAAACCAGTTCTGTAACCACACAAAAGAGCGCTGTATATAAAACGCCAGCCGGTAGATTCAGTTATACCCATATCCCTCTACCCTATTATTCTTTTGGTATTCAGCAGGTGGAATTAACAAAAAAGCAAAGGGTATTGATGGCCGCACCTGAGAAAGCATTATGTGATAAGATCGTTACTACTTCCGGTCTTTTGCTACGCAGTTCAAAGCAGGTTAAAGAATTACTGATGGACGATCTCAGGATAGAAAGAGGTATGCTGCAAAACCTGAATCATAAGGAGATCAGCACATGGATAATAGATGCACCGAAAAAAAGCAGTCTTGACATACTTATAAAAACACTGAAAGAATTATGATTAAACAATGGCTGGAAGAATATAAACCCAAAACCCAGGAAGAAGCAGAACAGGCCCTTCGGGAAATCATGCAGGAAATTGCACTGGCGGGCTTGCAAAGAAGCGGCTTCTTTGAGAAAGCTGCTTTTTATGGTGGTACTGCATTGCGCGTATTTTATGGGCTTGACAGGTTTTCAGAAGACCTGGATTTTTCTTTGCTTGAAGTGAATCCCAACTTCTCCCTGGAACCCTATCTGGAAGGAATCGTAACTGAGTTCAGTGCATTAGGTATGACCGTTAGTGTTAAGGAGAAAATCAAAACTCCCCAAACCAATATCGATTCTGCATTTCTGAAATCCGAAACAGCCTGGAAAGAATTAATACTGGAAAACATCATACCGCAGGCCGGCCTTAGTATGCGACCCAACATCAAGATCAAACTGGAAGTAGATACAAAACCTCCGCTAGGTTTTGAAACAGAAGAGAAATTGTTATTAAAGCCATTTTCTTTCTATGTAAAGTGTTTCAGTTTGCCGGATCTGTTTGCGGGAAAAATGCATGCGCTTCTTTTTCGCAAATGGAAACAACGGGTTAAAGGAAGGGACTGGTATGATATGGAATGGTATATAAAAAAGGGAGTGCCATTAAATCTTGATCATTTTCTTGTTCGTGCCCGCGATAGCGGAGACTGGAAAGCGAAAACTATTACCAAAACTCATTTTATACAACTGCTGAAAGATAAGATCACTACTATTTCTTTTAACAATGTGAGGGAAGATATTGTCCGGTTTATTCGTGACGACAAAGCGCTGGATATATGGTCTCCAAAATATTTCACTGATTTAGTGGGAAGAATTCAATTCAAATAAATCTGCTCAACTTTCATTTTCTCTTTCAATTAACAATTTACCTGGATCAGACTGAATAGGTCAAAAAGCACCATCTCACAACTGGTCAACGCAGGAAGATGGAAGGAAATCAAAAAAATATTGCTACAATATGAAACACTTATCAATCAACTGATATGATCATAGAATCCATCTGGCTCACAAAATTGTTGCTGTCTCACTTGTTGACTGATTTTATCCTGGTCTTAAATGCTCAATACTCCACAATTGGGCTATTGGTAACTGCCAAAAGCATCATTCCGTTTAACGAAAAGGACAGGTGGGAAACCAAGACAAAATACCTGGTTATAGGGATATTATTAAGCGTTGGTATGGTTGCAAAAGGCAACATTTTCCGGAATTATGTAACTTTTAAACCCCGGAATAGCTTTATTTTTACAAAACAATAATGACATCAAGCAGATTCATACAGTTCAAAGCGGCTTTCCTGCTGGTTGTATTCACCTTGAATATAATGGTAGGTTTTGCCTGTTCAATGGGTGTGGATATGGGTTTTAATGCATCTCATCACCGGGGAGATGCGGCAAGGGCTTCTGTACACATACATAAGGATGGCAAAAGGCATGAACACAAACCCGGAACCGTTAAAAAACACAACAGCGCAGATAAGGAAACAGCTTCCAATAAGGGCGACTGTTGCAAGGAAAAAGTTGTCCAATTACAAACTTCAGATAAAGTTCTTAATGCTGTTCAGGCAACTCTTCAGGCTCCGGTATTTAACCTAAGTTCTTTTTTAAAACGCTCCTTCATTAATACGGTTAAAGGTGTAATGCAAAAATATATTGCCTGCCAGTTTCATCCCCCTCCATGCGATATACGCATACAGATCCGAAGTTTTCAGATATGATATTGATGTAGCGTTTGATTCGTTATGGCTATACCATGCCTGTAACTATTTCTTGATACATCAAATTACCCGCGCTAAAGTAGCGCCAACATTATAAACATCCATCATTCACCATTAAACATTCAAAATGAAATACCTGATAATAAGCATGACCATTACCCTATCAACCCTTGCAGCCTGCAATAACAGCAGCAATAGCACTGCAGAAGACATAAAAAACAGTGATACCGGCCATACTGCAATGGCGACAGCCACAGCAGCAACAACAAATAGTACGGCTGCATCTGTAAAAGAGTTAGTCTCACATTACCTGCACATAAAAAATGCATTGGCAAATGATGATGGAAAAGAAGCCGCCAACGGAGGGAAAGCCATGGTAGAATCCTTTGCAAAATTCGATCAGTCTGCCCTAACAGCGGAGCAAAAGAAAACCTATGCTGATATTTCGGATGATGCCAGGGAACACGCGGAACATATCGGTATGAATGCCGATATGATCGCTCACCAGCGCGAACATTTTTCGACCCTCAGTAAAGATATATATGATCTTGTTAAAACCTTAGGCAGCGGTCAGACACTCTACCAGGATTATTGCCCGATGTATAACAATAATAAAGGGGCCACCTGGCTCAGTGAAACCAGGGAGATCAACAATCCCTATTTCGGCAAAAAAATGCCGGCCTGCGGTTCTATAAAAGAAACCTTACAATAGTAGCAGATGAGCCTGGCAAAAAAAACCGGATGGGGTATAATCGTTGCAGGGATTGCTATACAATTTATTCAACCTGCCCGCAATACAAGCGGGCAGGTATTGCCAACTGAAATTGCAAGCATTGCTCCGATTCCTGTAAATGTTCTGGCTTTACTGAAGTCGGCTTGCTATGATTGTCACAGCAACAATACCTATTATCCATGGTACGCAAATGTGCAACCTATAGGATGGATATTGAACAATCATATACAAACGGGCAAGAAGGAACTTAATTTCAGTGATTTTGGGTCCTATTCACTACGAAGGCAACAAAGTAAGCTAAAATCAATCGCAAGCCAGATCACTGATGGTGCGATGCCGCTAATATCATATACTTTACTACATAAAAATGCCCAGCTTACAAAAGATGACAAAGCATTAATTCTAAACTGGATACAACAATCTATAGACAGCGTTTTCACAAGAAACTAAGTTAAACCCCTTGTTATGGAACATCAGCAACATGCAGAAAAATACACCTGCCCCATGCACCCGCGGGTTGTACAGGATAAACCCGGCGCCTGTACCATTTGCGGAATGACCCTGGTATTACAAAAGAAAATCGAAAATACTACCATGGTTTCAGGTCATCAGCATGGCAGTAACCCATCAATGGGTATGGAAGGGCATAACCATCATGCCATGATGATCACTGATTTTAAAAAGCGGTTTTATGTGGTGTTGATACTTACTGTTCCCATTATGCTGTTATCAACTATGATACAGCAATTTATGGGAGTAAACTGGCAGTTTACAGGTTCTCCATATATTTTATTCGCATTGTCATCAATAGTATTTTTTTATGGCGGCCGGCCCTTTTTAAAGGGGTTGGTTGATGAGGTAAAAGCAAAAAATCCAGGCATGATGTTTTTAATTGGATTTGCCATAACAGTAGCTTACCTCTACAGTGTAGCGATTGTGTTTGGGTTAGAGGGTATGGACTTTTTCTGGGAACTGGCGACTTTAATACTTATTATGCTTTTAGGTCATTGGATAGAAATGAAATCAGTTGCAGGAGCATCAAAAGAATTGGAGTTACTGGTACAACTGATGCCATCTGATGCCCACTTGGTGATGCCTGATATGGTGCATGATGTAAAGACCGATACACTAAAAGAGAACGATATTATTTTGGTAAAACCCGGCGAAAAAGTAGCAGCCGATGGAATAATACTGGAGGGTGAAAGTTGGTTGAATGAATCCATGCTAACCGGTGAATCGAAACCGGTACAAAAAATAAAAGGCAATAAAGTAATTGCGGGGTCTATTAATGGAAACGGCTCTATTAAAATTATTGTATCCCATGCGGCAAAAGATTCTTACCTGTCACAGGTTGTAAAGTTGGTTGATGACGCACAAAAATCTAAATCTAAAACACAGTTGCTGGCGGATACCGCTGCAAAGTGGTTAACCATAATTGCCATTCTTGCAGGTATTGCAACATTTTTATATTGGTATGTAACAGGGCAGTCCCTGGCCTTCGCTATGGAAAGAATGGTTACCGTAATTGTAATTTGTTGCCCTCATGCTTTAGGATTGGCAGTGCCTTTGGTGGTGGCAAAATCAACAGCTTTATCAGCAAAAAATGGTTTGCTGATAAAGAACCGGACAGCATTTGAAAATGCAAGAAAGATCACCACCATTGTATTTGATAAAACAGGAACATTAACCGTTGGCAAATTTGAAGTGTCAAAAATCGTATCCCTGCAAAAAGGGCTGAATGAAAATGAAATCATTCGTTTGGCGTCTGCATTGGAACAAAAATCAGAGCATCCTATTGCAACAGGCATCCTGCAAAAAGCAAAGGATTTATCCATCCTTATTCCTTCAACAGAAAATTTTAACGCCATCACCGGCAAAGGTGTTGAAGCCACGATAGAAGGTAAAAAAGTATGGGTTGTTAGTCCGGGCTATTTGAAAGAAAATAATATTACTGTTCCTGATGGCTTCACAGCCAATGATACCGAAACTGTTGTGTTTATTATTGCCAACAATCAATTGGCGGGATATATTGCTTTGTCGGATGAGATACGACCGGAATCAGCCGAAGCGATTAAAACCCTAAAAGAAAACAACATCAAATCCATATTGCTCACGGGCGATAACAATAAAGTGGCCAAAAGTGTAAGTGAAACATTAGGTATGGATAGTTTTATTGCCGAAGTATTGCCCCATCAGAAATTAGAAAAGATAAAAGACCTGCAAAGCAAGGGTGAGTTTGTAGCCATGACAGGAGATGGTGTAAATGATGCGCCGGCTTTGGCAATTGCAGATGTTGGTATTGCGGTTGGAAGCGGTAGTGATATAGCAGCAGAAACCGCAGGTATTATTTTGGTAAATAGTAATCCAAAAGACATTGTTAGTTTAATCTTATTTGGTAAAGCCACTTACCGGAAAATGATTCAAAACTTAGTTTGGGCAACAGGCTATAATGTTGTGGCGCTACCATTAGCGGCAGGCATTTTGTATAACCAGGGCATTTTATTGAGCCCTGCCATAGGCGCTGTTTTGATGACGGTGAGTACCATTGTTGTAGCCATAAATGCAAGTATGCTAACTGTAAAAAAATAAACATATTTTTATAAAACAAATAGTCATCATTGTTTTCGGGTTGATGGTAATAGAAAGTCCCGTTTACATCTATCCAGCACTATTTAGCTAAAACGGCATACATCACCTTCCCATCATTCTCCCAGGCACATAAAGCCGAACCGGTAGCCGTCGATACTAATCTCGGATTGCCCCCGCTTCCCAGCTCTACTTCTTTCCCATCAGGCTTTTGGCAATAAACCTTACCATTATTCATATAAGCAATAAATGTGTTGCCATTATTACCCGCTATCACACACTGCTTACCTGTAGCAATCATATTTTCTGTTTTACCTGCTTCGCAACTATAAACCGTTCCCTGCCTGCGCCATACTGTTTGAATTGTATGATTACTATTCATAACCAGCCCGCCACCATCCATCGGGCAACCATTCAATTTCCAGCTTCCCTCCCCCAATTTTTGGGCTCTTCCGAAAGTCATACCACCATCATTGGATTGGATGATATGCAGGTCCCTGTTACCGTTAAGCCAGTTACGGAACATAACCACTACAGCCTGGCCCTTCATAGCCACAGAAGGTTTGCAGCATTCGCATACGGTACTGTCGGGTGATCTATAAATAATTTTGTTCTTTGACCATGTTCTTCCCGCATCTCCGCTTTTAGCGCCAACGATTTTATTTCTCTTATCATCCCGCAAGTCAAGCCATACAGCATAAACTTCTCCATTATTATTTGCCGCAAGAGATACAAAACATTCTTTAGCTATTTCCGGAACGTCATTTATTTTTTCGCCTTTCTGCCATTCAATGGCACCCTTCTTTTTTATAAAAGTAAAAATATTTCCCGCATTATCCGATGCAGCAATCAGCAACCGGTTCTTAACCGAAATAATCTGGGGCCCCCTGCCACCACCTACTCCAATTTTTGGCAATACTGCCGCTAATAACGGAATCGAAAAACGGTTCCCTTTGTCAGATATACAGTAAAAAATACTGTCGTGACTTGCAAATGCCATATACACTTTTCCTTCGCCGGCTGTAAGTGAAGGGGCTTCCCCCCTAATCGTTACTTTTTTCCTCTCTAACCCGATTCCAGTTGGAATTTGGATAAAAGACTGAGCCAAAAACAAAATAGCAATGGTTGGGAGAAAAATATTGTTTTTTGACATGGGTTCTTCTTTATGATATAAGAAAGTAAATATACAAAACCTTTCTCGTCAAGTATCCGGTTTAATAGAGTGCTCATTAGTTATCAACCTGGGTTCCCTGGTATTTCCTTTTTTCCATTAATCAAAAGAATGCAGGCTATTAACCAACAAATACGCATATACACTGAAGCTAACCTCATGACTTGCTTCAGTTATAGATAAAAAATTAATGATGGCCACTGCCACTTCCATTCATTTTTTGGATCTGGCCGCCTGAATGCATATTTTTTCCCTGCATACCCATTCCATATTTTCCCTGCATTTTTCTTTGAAACATACCCTGGGACCTGTATTTACTGCCATTCATATCCATACATTGACCATCCCGCAAACGTAACTGCTTTCCATTCTTTAATTGATAAGAACCATCCGGTTTGATCATCATGCCATTTTTTAATGTCATATCATGTTGCATCAGCATATCCTTACCATCCGTGGTATGTAACATTTTGCCATCCTTCATCACCAGGTATTCTACCTTTACAACAGCATTTTGCTGTATTTTCTGTTCTGCCTGTTGGTTTTGCGCAACAATAGTGCCTGTCATCATTATTAGTGACATGGGCACAAAAAATAATTTTTTCATATCGTATGTTTAAAAGTTAAAAAATATTTATCTGCTATTTATATACAGCTATTAAAAGAACCCGTTTAACGTATTATCAAAAATAATAACATTCCTGCCATCATTATTCCCATTCCAATGCCCATCCCCATTCCCATTGATGACATTTTGTGATGCTTGTCATTTTTTCCGGAAGCGTCAGATTTTTTTATCAGTGTCATTCCACATTTCGGACAGCTACCTGGTTGGTTGGATTGTATTTCGGGATGCATTGAACAGGTATAAAGTGCAGCATCTTTTTGGGTTGAATCAGTGGCTGTTTTATTCATTTCTGCGGAATTATTATTCTCCATATTTTCCATCCCGCTCCTATCACTCATTCCATTCATCATCTGATGCATCATTTTCATCTTGTGTTTTTTATTCCCTGATACTCCAGTTTTTTTTACTAAATCCATTCCACATTTTGGGCATTTGCCCGGTTGATTGAATTTTATTTCGGGATGCATGGTGCAGGTGTAAATAACGGTATCTTGTTTGGTGGTATCTGTTACACTTTTATTTTGACCCATTGCAGAAATTCCCGTAAACATTAAAATAGTTACTGTCAGTGCCATTAAACCCATTTTATTTGTTTTCATTTTCGTAAATTTTAGTTGTTATTATACTATGTATACAATAAGGTGGACATATATTTTGATGTTTATAAAAATTTAAAACTGACCCCCAGTAACCAGAAAAAATTATTAGAAATATCCTCTTTATAGGTAACCTGGTTATTGGTAATTGTTGCAGGATTTACCGGTATCGTAAAAACGGGCGTAAAAGAAAAGCGGAATTTTTTTATGGTATAGCTAATCGGCACACTCAATTCATAATCCAACACCTTAAATAATCCTCCGCTCATCATACCAGTTCCTACAGATTGTGAACTACCGCCTTCCAGCATGTGTCGCCCCAATCTGATGTTGTTATTATAATTAGTGTAATAGTTCTGCGTACCGGCATTCAGGTAAAAAGTGGGGATAATATTGAGATGATCATTGGCTGCATAAAAGTTATGGCTTAGCGCCAGACCTGAAATGAAATCGGATGTATTACCAAAATAGGTACTAACATCAATATAAACATCGACTATATCAAAATCATAGTCAGCATAAACACTAATATAGCCAGATATATCAGACTTTACAGTATAACTTTTTTTATCAAAAAAATATTTAGTTCCGGAAATTCCGGCGCTGAAATTTTTTAAATAGAAATCATAGCCGGTTGTTAATGCAACTAAATCAATTCTATTTACCCCTGAAACTGCCAGAAAAGACGCAGCACCATTAATAAATAAACCTGATTTATGATAATATCCTGCGGTAGTAGATAAATAAGGCGTCTTTGCAGAACTCTTGCGCCCTAAAAAAACAAGATCACTGCTATAATTAGCGCCAACTACGCCATAAGACTTTTTCTCCATCAGGCTCTCCTTTACGATAGAGTCTGATATACCTTTTTCCTGCGCAATAGATTGTAGCGGAATAGTAAGTAGCATAAGTAGAATAGAAGTAAGAAGATTTACTTTTTTCATTTTTTACTATTTTATGCGTTATGTGATGCAAATTCCAGTGGTCATTTTTTAAAACGTTACCTGTTAATGGAATACATGATTGTTTCAAATTACTATACCTGAATACCACCAGGTGCCGGGATGCCGGCAAGAAATTGTTTATTAAAAAATCAATAATAGACGTGTAGTATCAATCCTGCTTCCGTGTGTCAATGTAAATACTTTACAGCCGGAAATATTCAGCGGGAATACACGGAGATGCGGGTATTAAATACGAAATACCCTTATGAATAAGTAAATAGGCCAGGGGGAACTTCGCCTGACATTATTATAAAAATTATCAGGATCATGACTATCTCCCTGTAAAACCAGGTTGTGCAGGTTACTCACAGGAGGTAAATCGGGTGTAAATAAACTTGTATTGATAGTATAGGACTCTTGTACAGTTTTATGACTATCTACCTTTTGGCAAAGCAGTTCATCCTTACAACAGCCTTTTGGCATAGCATCCGGATTACAGGAGCAACCACTTTTACCGTCAAAATTTAAAAGTGAAACCTGGGCCAACTGACCGCTGCAATAGTGATAATTAATACTGAACGTTCCCAGAGCTGAACTGGTATAGATAATTAAAATAAATATGGTCAATATTTTTTTCACTTTATTCAGCATGTAAACGAGCATGAAAGTACTATCTACAATAGTATGAAAATATGATAGAAATCAGTTTTTCAGATTATTTTATTCATAATAGTGGTTTTTCCAACTAGTCAGCAGCATTTTCCCCGGAATCTATAGCCCTCACTGAAAGAAAAAGTTGCCCCCTCCTCCATCAAACCTGGGATTGACGAAGTTGTTTAGTTTGGATCCGAAACGATAAGATATCCCGAAGTAACTGAATAAATTAAAATTAGTAGAAATTTGCCGCTGACGGGTTAAAATATCCTGTTGGGTAGCCTGTCCTTTAGGTAAATATAACTGGTCCCTTAAAATGGAACCAAAGGTATACATATTGAAAGAGAGCCCGCCTGTGATACGAATATTCACGCCGCCCCCCAGTCCAATATTGTAATAGCTGGGATTGTTTAAATAATTATGATAGTTACCGGAAATATTGATGGTACCCCATTTTTGGTTATAGGTAAGCGCCACATCAATGCCATGCCCCAGCAATGTCTGCCGGGTTTTACCATAGAGCGTAGTATCGAAGAAACGGCTTGCAGATAAATCAATTCCGTAGCGGATTGTCAGCAGTTTATTGGTTACCATCTTATAAGGAAAGACATCATATTCTATCGCTGGTTTTATCACACCAAGGAATTGATAGTTATTAAACGTGCTTCGGGAAGCCGTCAGGTCATAACCAATGGACCAATGTTCGCTCAGACTTTTAACCAGTTGGTGATTAATCCGGTAATTTTCATTTTTTACCTCAATCTTATCGGTACCGCCTGCACCGTTATCAAATTCGTAGGTAGTTTTGTTCTTACCGAAATTAAAGTTAAAAGATACTTTTAGTTTATCTGTAACACGGTTCGCGGATATATTTCCGGAATACCGGAATCCTTTATAAACCTTATCAGCGTTAATGTTACCATTGGTACTGACGCGAAGTACCCAAAAATTCCAGGGATCTTTGGTTGCTATTGCAGTAACGGACCCGGAATCCGTAACCTGGTTTTCTTTCATCTGAATACTGATATTTTCAACCGATGTAGTCTTGCTGACAAAAGGAACGAGGCCGAGCTGCAAATATTTTACTAATATGGCCCTTGTTTCATAATCAGTATTGTTTGGTTTTGCATTGAAGCGGAGCGTATCTGATTGTCCCTCAAAATTATTTTGCCCGTAAAAAATGAGCTGGTACCAGCTACCGCCGCCGCCATTGGTTTGTTGGGTGATAAGTGCATGCACATCTGCCGCTTTATTATCCAGCACAAAATCTACATAGTTAACCTCTGTTTTAATGAAAGCGAGATCACACCAGGCGCCGGAACAGTCAACAAATAACTTTATTTTTTGGGAGTAGGAACTAACCAATAAAAATGTAAATACAATAAAGAGTACTATTTTTCTCATGATTATTGAGTTAGTGACTACTAATATATTTCAATTGGGCGTTAACAAAAACCCAAAATAATAACCGGGTATCCTCTTTGTTTGCAGAATCAGAACAAGTGGTACATACGGTAAGTATTTGCCGCTGCTTTTTAATGATAAATAATAGCCGGACTTACATTTTGATGATTTTTATCCCTTCTTTAATTTCTTCGCTTCCTTTTAGCAGTATTGTATCACCCGCCTGTAAATCTCCAAAAACTTCAATCAGGCTGTCTGCAGTTGTACCTGTTTGAACCGGTATGCGTTTGGTAATATTCTTTTCGGTTTTTATAACAAATAAGCCTGATTGCGCCTGAACTACGCTTGTTGCCGGAACCCATAGCGTTGGTTGTGCCCTCATTAACCGAATATTTACTTTCGCATATTGTCCTGCCCTGAGTCCTGTACCGGAATTTGGTATATCAAACTCTGCTATTACAGAACGGGATGCAACATCTAAAGCGCCACTGTTCCGGGATAAGGTGGCTGTAAATGTTTTGCCGGGGAAATCAACAACGGTAAAACCTGCCTTTGTACCAGGTGGTAAAGATTGGGCTTGTTTTTCCGGTATGGCTACGGTAAGCCTTAACTTGTCCTGTTGTGCTAACTGAAACAATGGTTCGCCTTTGGCTGTATTATCTCCAACAAGGGCGCCTTCTGATATAAATCTTCCGGTAATTACGCCACTGAATGGAGCTGTTATTCTTAGATAATTTTTTATTTGTCCGGATGCGGATGCCTCTGACCCGCTGCTTTTATAAGAAGCACTGTCGCCTAATAATTGGGCATACGCTCTTTCCAGTTCTATAGTAGCGACAGCGCCACTTTTATTCGATGCCTCTTTTAAGCGGTTATAAGATTGTTTACTGAAAAGATATTTTTGATAGGCTGTACCTGTTGCTGATTGCCTTGCGGAATATAGTTCTCCAATCTCCGGAGCTTCCAGTTCTGCCAGTAACTGCCCTTTGCTTACATAACTGCCCCTGTCAACATATATCTTCTTAATAAAGCCTTTTATTTTTGGATAGATATTTACCTGCTCATACGGAAGTAATTCGCCAGGTAATATAATAGAAAATTCAGGTTGCTCTGATATAACTGTTGCTACTTTAAATGAAGGGCCTGAACCTTGTTTTTTTGCAACTTCAGCTTGTCCTGTTTTCTCTTGTTTGCCTGAACAGCTATGCAATACAATCAGGCTTACTACAATTAGGGGATATATAAACGATCTCATTATATTTTGATTTTAGTTTTATAATCAGGAACTATTAATTCTTCAGCGGCATAACGGCTGGATGGGTCATCGGGGTCAAGAGAAATGCCTTGCAGGCTTGCTTTTTTACGAATAATGATAAACAGATGCGGCAGAACCAGGAGGGTTGTTAGTGTGGACATAATTAAACCCCCGATAACGGCTTGCCCCAGGGGCGCTACCTGCTCACCACCTTCACCCATGCCTGATGCCATTGGTATCATTCCCGCTATCATGGCAAGCGTGGTCATGATTATTGGACGAAGGCGGGAAGATGCAGCCAGCACTGCAGCTACTTTTACATTCATCTTATTTTTAAAGCGGCTCTTTTCTCCATGGTCCACCATTAAAAATGCATTGGAAACGGATACGCCAACCGACATGATTATTCCCATGTAAGATTGAAGATTCAGGGTACTCCCAAAAAATAAAAGCATCATTAAACTACCGGCAATTACCGCGGGAACAACGGACAGTATCATTGCTGATAAGGTAAATGATTGATAATACGCGGACAGCATTAAAAAGATTACTACAATGGCTATTACCAGTCCGGTTTGCAATCCATGTAAAGTATCAGCCAATAGCTGCAATTGCCCTTGTATAGAAACAATAACGCCTTTCGGTTTTTCTCCTGCTTCCGCAATTGCTTTTGATACTGCTTTGGATGCAGTGCCTAAATCCTTATCATGCACATTTGCAGCGATAGTAACATAGCGGTTTGCCCCCTGCCGGTTTACCTGTCCCGGTTCTTCTCCAAAAGAAAGCCTCGCCACATCGTCCAGGATGGGTCTTGACTGACCTGATTTTAATGGCAACATTTTTAAATCATCTGCAGCCTTCATGCTTGCTTCGGGAACCTGCATCTGCACCTGGAAAACAAGGCCCGATTTCGGGTCTCTCCAAAGTGATTTATTTACAAATCGTGTGGAAGAAGTTGCCATAGTTATCACTTGTGTGATATCCTGCATGGTAAGTCCAAATTGTGAGGCCCGTTCCCTGTCAACCTCAATCTGTAATGTGGGATAATGCAGAGGTTCTTCAATTCTGATGTCACGGAGAAATTCATTTTTTCTTAATCCCGCTTCAATTTTCTTAGCATAGTTTTCCGCCTGGGGTAACTGTCCTGCAGCAATTCTTATTTGTACCGGTGTATTGGTTCCCTGGCTCATAATTTTTTCTACCAGTTCAATTGGCTCGAAGGAGATTTGTAGTTCAGGATATTTCTCAAGTACTTTTTTACGGATGCTTTCTTTCAGTTGCTTCATTGATTGTGAAAGCACTTCTTTATTTATGGAAACCTGTAATACGGCTTCCTGTGAACCACTGGTAAAAAGAAAGATGGGGTTAATGGCGGTACCTGAAGGTTGCGTACCAACAAAAGCCGACGAAATTGCAATGCCATTATTTCCTGTTTCCCGGGCAATAACATCCGTAACCTGGTGGAGGTATTGTTCTGTTTTTTCAATGCGTGTTCCCTGCGGAGCAATAATTCTTACCTGTAAATCTCCTGTGCCGCTTGCAGGCATAATATCAGTTCCGATAAGCGAAAACCCTATAGCAACTAATACAATAACAACGGTTCCATAGATAGCCAGCACCCATATTGGTTTCTTTTGAAAAGAACGGGTAATAATCAAATACCTTTTTTTAAATTTTTCAAAACGTGATAATTCATGTTTGCCATTGTGGGTAAAGTGTGGCGTATGTTTTTTATTTTTCATTAACCAGTTAGCCACAACCGGCACAAAAGTTTGCGAAAAAATAAAGGAAGCAATCATGGAAAATCCCACAGCCAGTGATAGTGGTAAGAACATGTCCTTAGGAATGCCTGTCATTATAAAAGAAGGAATTAATACGGATAGAATACAGAGTAGTATCAATAGTTTGGGAACAGATATCTCCAGTAAGGCATCCAGTATTGCCCTTGATTTTTGTTTGCCCTTTTCAAAATGCTGATGTATGTTTTCTATGGTTACGGTAGCCTCATCTACTAAAATTCCAATAGCCAATGCAAGGCCACTCAGCGTCATCATATTAATGGTGTGGCCAAAGGCAAAAAGTAATAGCACAGCAGATAAAATGGATATTGGAATAGTGAACACAACAATGAGCGCTCCCCGTTTATCACCCAGAAAAAGTAAAACCATCAGTCCTGTCAGGATTGCCCCCAGTATTCCCTCGTGTACCAGGTTTTTGATGGACCGTTCTATATAAATAGATTGGTCAAAAACATAATCTATCTTAACATCATCAGGAAGAGCCTCCTTTAACATAGGAAGCGCTTCTTTCAGATTTTTCACCACTTTCAAAGTAGAGGCGTCTGCTTTTTTAATAACCGGTAAATACACTGAACGTCTGCCGTTAACAACCGCATAACCTGTAGTGAGGTCCGCCGCATCTTCTACCGTAGCAATATCTTTTACAAAAACAGTAGCCGTAGAGCTTACCCTGATTGGAAGATTTAAAAATTCATCAGTACCTTTTGCCAAGGAGTTAACAGGGCTCATAAAATTCTTATCTCCCATACGTATGTTGCCTGCGGGTGAAGGCAGGTTGTTTTTTGCAATGGCAGTCATTACTTCTTCTTCCGATAAGCCAAACGATTGCATGAGGTCTGGGTTAACCTTTATTATAATGGAGCGGATATTTCCGCCAAAAGGGGCAGGAGCTGTTATACCCGGAATAGTAACAAACATTGGGCGTATCCTTGTCAACACAAGATTCTGAATTTCGCTGATGGAACGTTTATTACTTTCAAATACCAACTGGCCAATTGGTAAAGAACTGCCATCAAAACGTACTACTTGCGGGGGTACGGAGCCAGGTGGTAAAAAGCCCATGGCACGGGATACCTGGGTAGAAACTTCTGCTGCTGACTGTGCCATGTCCGTTCCGGCATAAAAACTAAGCTTCATGAGCGTAAAACCCTGTATGCTTTTAAATTCTATGTCTTTAACGCCACTTACAAAAACCAGCACCTTCTGAAATTCGTTTGCCATAAAACCGTCCATGTAGGAAGGTGTTAACCCACCATAGGGCATGGCGATGTAAATGGCGGGGGATTCAATTTTCGGAAAAATGTCTACATTAATTTTTTTTACTACTAAAAACGAAAAATAGCCAATAGCCATAACCACCACCATTACCGCAATTGGTTTTCGAAGTGCAAAGCGAATAATATTCATACATGTTGAATTATAAATTAAGGGTTGATTTGAGACAGTAACAACGACAGGTTTCCTGCGCTTTCGCTTTGGTTTATCAGTTCATCCCAATAAGCGCCTGTAGCAGTTACATAATTAATTTCCGCATCCTGCAACGTTTTTTGCAGTTGCAATAATTCAATCAAATTGATTAATCCGTTTTCATACCTTGTTACATATAAATCGTATGCTTGTTTAGAAGCTTCAAGGGCAGTACGGGCATCTATTAGTCTTTCCCTTTGTTGTTTCCACCTGCTTACGGCGGTGTTATAGGAAGTTTTTAATTGAAGGTTTGCTTCTTCATAATCCGCTTTCGCGGATTGAATTTCCTTCTCTGCCATTTTTTGTTTTACCTTATTTTGATAAAGCGAAGAAAGATTCCATGTTGCGCCAACTCCTATAAGATAACCTGATGTATTACTTTTCCATGGCTCCGAAAAACCACTATTTGCTATTCCTGAACTATTAATACCGGAACCCCTGATACCTGTACCTGCTAATAAACCCGCAGAAGGATAAGGCAGGCGCTTAACCGCTTCTAACGATGCATTTGCATACAGGATGGTTGCTTTTAAATATTTCAGATAAGGATGGTTGTTCAGGCTGTCAGTAGAAGGTGATTCTCTAAAAACTTTATTAGCATTAAATAGGGAAGCATCTATTGCGAAGCTGTTTGCGTCTTCACCAATAAGGGCCGCTAAATGCATCCTTGCTGTTTCTAATATTGCCTGCCGCTCATTTACCTGCCCTTTAATTTGGTAATGGTTCGACTTTACCAATAAAGTATCTGCACCGGGGCGTAAACCTGCATTTGCCTGTGCTTTAGATAAGTCAAATAAATCTTCCAATCGTTTTGCATCTGCTACATTTATGGAGAGAAATGCGGTGCTCCTCAAAATAGTAAAGTATTGACGGGCAACAGCCGTTTGTAATCGCAATTCTTCCTGTGTTAATGCCATTTTACTCAGTTGTATGGCTGCATCCGCAACATCCAGTTTCGTTCTTATCCTGCCAAACTGCACAAAATTCCATTGCAGCACGGCAGATGTATATAAATTAGAAACAGCGTTGTTTTTTCCATTCAGGCCTTTATCACTACCACTGGTATTGTAAATTCCGGCAAGAGGAAAAAAGGCACCCGGAACTCCCTGGTACGAACCATAACTCTGTTGTCCCTGAAAATTCACTTCTGGTAACCGTTCTTTTTTTATAAAGTCTTTATCCAGCTCCCGTTGCTCTATCCGGTATTTTTTTGATGCTAATGAAGGGTATTGCCGGAGTGTTTTTTGGCAAACTTCCTCTAATGAATACACTTTTTTCTGAGCGTAAACAACTTGGCTTGTTAGCAGGCACCAAAAGGCGGCTAACACAATTATTTTATGTATCATTGTTTCTTTCTGTGTAAATTGAATTATAGCCCTGAAGCGGATATAAAGCCGGCAGGCATTGCGATGGAATCAAAAAAGAAAAGGAAGAAAAAAATCAAATAAGTAACCTGCGATGTTGCAGAAAAAGGGGGGGTGCAGAAAGATCAGATGATACTAAGATACCATACCTATAACTTACTCCGCTTAAGAAATAATTTATATCAAAACCCGGATACCCGGTAATGTTCGACTGGTATATAGGAACCGGTAATTTACACTGTTGTGATAAATCCAATTTTACAAGAACAGTTTTTTTCTTAACCGCACAGCAATTAGCAGTAGCGATATGATCAGCGCCGGCACGCTGGTTAATATTTGTTAGATTAGTCTTTACTACAGATGAAGAATTGAAAACAAAGTTGTTTTGCAGTAACCGCTTTAAAGGGCATGAAACGATCAATAACATAACAGCAAACGCAAACATAAGGGCTGTATACATATTAACCTTACGGAATGAATAAATCCTATTTACGCCTGTGTTCATTTCAGCAAAAGTAGCTTTTTGTTTTTAAAAAATCTGGTGGTTGTGACAATTAAATGTTAATAAAAAAATCATATACTTCAATGCTTACAGAACAGATAGCCTATTATAAAACAAGTGTCTGGATTGCATGTGGTAAAATATCAACTACTGCCGCATTTGTTCCGATGCATAAGTTATACGTCAGCTTTTTATCACTTTGATTCATCACTATTACTGCCATTTTCCCGTCTTTGTTTTTAAAAGAAGTAGTCAGTAACTGGCTCCTGCTGGCTGAAGCGCCAATCCTTTTAGCGCCCGGACGGATGAATTTGGAAAAATGGCCAATATAGTAATAGGAATTGGTATAAATAAGATCGCCAGTTGAAGTATTGGCATGTACCGGCGCAAAACAAAAATTACCCACATGATTGGGCCCCCCTGTTTCATCCAGTAAAATATTCCAATCGGTCCATCCAACGGTTCCATTGTTAAAATCATTGATCATAGAACGTCCATATTCTTCGCCCAACCCCATGCATATTTGGCAGCTTCCGGATCGTCGAAAATCACGTTGGCCCTATGAAACATCAGATCCCTGTTATGATCCCATACAATAATTTTTTTATCGGCCAGACCCTCTCTACGCATGGTTGGTCCCAGAAAATTTTTCAGGAAATCCCTTTCCTCTTCTGCTGTAAAAATGCAAGACTCCCATTTCTGTGTAGCCATGGGTTCATTCTGTACAGTGATACCCCAAAGAGGAATACCTTCTTTTTCATAAGCTTTGATAAACCTGGTAAAATAGTTGGCCCAGCTTTGTGCAAATGCCTGATTTAGTTTACCGCCATGCAGCATTTCATGATTTGTTTTCATAAAAGCCGGAGGGCTCCATGGGCTGGCATATAAGGGCAGTTTCCCGCCTGCAGCGGCAATGACTCTTTTAATAAAAGGAATACGAAATTGTTTATCATGGTCAACGGAGAATGAAGTCAACTTGCTGTCCCCTTCCTTTACATAGGTATAACTACCACTACTGAAATCGCAGCTATGAATATTGGTTCTGGCCAGAGAATAGCCAATCCCTTTTTCTTTATCATAATAAGCCTGCAAAAATTCCTGTTGTTTTTTCCCGGGTAATTTTGCAAAAGTTTCAGCGCTGGCATCTGTTAGCGCGGCCCCGATCCCTAAAAAGGTCTGATAAGTCCTGGAAGGATCTACAAATACACTGATCTCACCCTCAACAGGCTGGGGCAGTTTTTTGAATACGGCTTTAGCGGTTTGTGTTAACCTGAGATTGGTGTTATCGGCAGTGGTATAAACGGTTACCGTTTTGCCCAAATAGCCGGCAGATACCTGTTTTTGATGCTGAGAAAAAGATACAATGGTTACTACTACGAGTAATACAGTGAAGGCGGCTTTCATAAATGGCGGGTTTTTAATCGTATATAATGATGTCTATCCATCAATGTTAATTGACGGATATAACAATCGTAACAGGTTAAATATAAAAAATAGTTTAGAAAAGGACCAGGCTTATTTATTGTCCCCATAACCTGCTAAATAATGTTGTTGGCAATTCCCTGGATATTACGGTTTTAGCTGATAATGTATGTTTTGTTTAAAAATCACCTCTTCCGCTACTTACCCCCCCCCTCCCATAATAGTATCAAACATACGTTTTTGATCCTTAACTTTAACCCACACGAATTGAGTACCTATCTTCCCTAACAATTGATCATTTATGAAAAAAATCTTTTTCTCCGGCGTATTGTTTATCTTTTTCTTTTCGGCCTCCGCGCAACCAACACAGAAACCTCCTTTGCATGGTAAAAACTGGATGGCCATTACCGGAAAACCGCTTGCCGCAACAGCAGGGTCTATGGTTTTTCAAAAAGGAGGTAATGCGGTTGATGCTGCCTGTGCCATGCTGGCCGCTACCTGTACCATGTGGGATGTACTGAGTTGGGGCGGTGAAACACAGGCCCTGATTTATAATCCAAAAACAAAAAAAGTAATCGCCATTAATGCCATGGGGGTAGCGCCCACCGGTGCAACGGTTGATTTTTTTACCGGTAAAGGCTACCATTTTCCACCTGAATACGGTCCATTAGCGGCCACCACACCCGGAACCGTTGGGGGCCTATGTTTGATGTTGGCCGACTATGGCACCATGAGCCTGAAAGAAGTGCTGGCGCCTGCCATGCAACTGGCAGCCGGCTACCCTATTGAAGCCCAAACTGCCAATAGCATGGAAAGGGGTAAAGAAATGATTAAACAATGGCCCTATTCAAAAGCGGTTTTCTTAACACATCCCAACGAAAAAAGAGAAGCGCCTGAGGCAGGAGAAATATTTGTACAAAAAGATTTACTGGCAACACTTTCCAAACTGGTAGAAGCTGAACAAAAAGCGCTGAAGAATAAGAAAAACCGTAAAGAAGCCATCATGGCCGCCTACGACCGTTTTTACAAAGGAGATATTGCAGCAGAATTTGTGAGAGGCAGTAAAGAACAGGGAGGATTAATTACGATGGAAGACCTTGCCAAATGGAAACCATTGGTGGAAGAACCCTTACAAACCAACTATAAAGGGATTGATGTATATAAATTGCAGCAGTGGACACAGGGGCCCATGCTTTTGCAATCGCTGAATATTTTAGAGAATTTCGACCTGAAATCAATGGGCTATAATAGCACCCAATACTTGCATACTTTATACCAAACATTGAATCTGACTTTTGCTGATCGTGATTTTTATTATGGCGATCCATACTTTCCTCCTGAAGAACCTATGAAAGGATTATTGAGTAAGGCTTATGCCAAAGAAAGAGCTGAACAAATTTTAGCGGACAGGAATGATGCCAAGGCAGGGCCAGGTGATCCTTATCCGTATGAAGGAAAAGTAAACCCATTTTTGGATTTGATCAAACAAAGAGAATCTTTACTGGATAGCGCTGGTAAATCAGGAACGGCCATTCCCAAACATGATCAGACAACTATTAATAGCACTGAAATCAATCAGGCATTAGCGAAAACGGATGAATTGTATATGGACAGGTTATGGCGTGGTACTACTTCAGTAGAAGCCGCCGATACTTCCGGCTGGGTTGTATCTATCACGCCCAGTGGCGGATGGCTGCCTGCCTGCATTGCAGGTAATACGGGTATCGGTATGAGTCAGCGTATGCAGAGCTTTGTATTAGATCCGGCCATTGATCCATTTAATGTGGTAGCCCCGGGAAAAAGACCCAGGGTTACTTTAACACCATCACTGGCGCTTAAAGATGGCAAACCGTTTTTATGTTTTGGTGTTCAGGGTGGCGATACGCAGGATCAGAATCTATTGCAGTTCTTTTTAAACATGGTAGAGTTCAATATGACGGTTCAGCAGGCTACAGAAGCGGCCAATTTTAATACCAATCAATTGTGGCTGTCTTTAGGGGGGAGTAAAACTATGGACAGAAAACCAAGGCCGGGCAATATTTTATTATCTAATAGTACACCTGAAGCCGTGCGCAATGAACTAAAGAAAATGGGCTACCACATTACACTTGGCAATCGAACCAGCGGGCCCATTAATGCCATTTATTTTGACTGGAAACATGGAAGCCTATGGGGTGGCAGCAGTAATAATGGGGAGGATTATGGGATCGGGTGGTGACATGATAATTAATTATTTAGTTTGACAAATCATCCATCAATCGGATAATCGTTACAGGCTATTCGCAATATTTCATTATAGCGGCAAATACCTGCTCTCTTATCGGATTTAGATTATAATATTCCTTGTTTTCTAATAATCCATTATTCTGGCGATTAATCATCAAAATAACAGAAATATCAAATTGGGGAATTACCGCGATGCTTGTTCCTGTAAATCCTGTATGACCAAAACTACCTTCACCGGCATTTTTCATGAACGGGTTCTGAGAATCCATCATCCAACCTAATCCATTATTAAATTTATCTTTTGTTAAAAATAAATTGATCGTATTTTTTGAAATGAATTGACGAGCCCCTGATTTTCCATCCTGTTTTAAAACATCAATTAATTTTTGTAAATCATCAATGGTAGAAAATAATCCGGCAGCGCCGGAAATTCCACCATTGGCATACCAGGTGATTCCGTCATTTACTTCTCCTTTTAGTGTATAATTCCGCCAACCAGTCCATTGGTCAGGATCAATACTACTAATTTTAAAACCAAGGGTCGAATCCGTCACCATTCTTCTTTCATAAGGGTTTCCATGTGATGTAGCCGCTATTTTATATCCACTTCCCTTTTCAAGTGGTTTAAACATCGTATGAATCATGTTAAGTGGATTAAAAATATTTTGTTGCATATATTGTTCCAAGGTAAGGCCGGATAGATTTTCAATAATTTTACCCAATAGTACAAATGCCAGGTCACTGTAACGTCTCTCTTTACCAACAGGAAACATCAGGGGAAGCTCTTCGATAAACTTATAGGACTCTTGTTTGTTCTTACAAAAATAATACAACGGGTACCATTCATAAAGCCCTGATGTATGTGTAAGCAGGTGCCTGATTGTTATTTCTTTTTTATATGGCGCATTAAATGCTTTGATATATTTAGACACAGGGTCATCTACCTTTAAAAGCCCGGCATCAACCAGTAGCATTATTGAGGTAGTAGTACCCACAACCTTGGTAAGTGATGCAATGTCGTAGAGGTGATTAACCGTTGTCTTTTCCGGATTAGTAATATGTAGTTCCGTGTAATCCTTTATTTGAGCATACCCAAACGCTTTTTTATACACCGTTTTTTGGCCCTGTTTGATTAAAATTACGGCACCGGGTATTTTCGATTGATCTACCTGGCTTTGTAAAATGGCATTAATACCGGAAATAAGCATTGCTTTTTTTTCTTTTTGTTGGGCAACAGAAAGAAAACTGGTAAAAAATAAGGCAATTAGTAAAATGGATACTTTTTTTGACATTTTGGTTACATTTTAATACACTATTACTGGCTACGAAGGACATATTTTGTGACGCTGGTTAAAATAGCCGCTCACAAAACAAAATTATTGTTCTATGTAACAAAAGTTACACTTCCCTGAAAATAAATATATACATTTGTGAGTGAATATTCACTAACTAACTAAAACTGCCCCCATGAATGGTAAAAATAAAATAGCTCCCGGGTTCTTAACAATGGGCGCTTGTATGACTTACGGATCGGTGCAACCAATAAAAATGTTAGCAAAATAGTTCCAAAAAAACAGTTTGGAGGTATTGGGTATTCTTGAATAAATAATCACCTGATACAGTAATAAGTACGGCATAGATGTGTAAACCAACTAAAATATTATAATGGAAATGAAAGTACGCCAATTTGAAATTATTGAAGCCGCCGGTAAAATCATTACGGAATACGGGCTGGCCGGGCTAACTACAAAAAAGCTTGCCGAAACGGTGGGTTTCGCAGAGAGCGCGCTATACCGTCATTTTAAAGGCAAAGCAGAAATTATCGATACAATGCTTCAATACCTTGCTGCCGATATGGACAAACGGCTTACTACCTGTGTTACAAAATTGGATGATCCTTTTGAAAAACTCAAGGCAATATTTAATGACCAGTTTGACTTTTTTGAAAAAAATCCTCATTTCCTGGTTGCTATCTTTTCAGAAGGGCTACTGGAGGAAAGTAAACAGATCAATGCGGCTATTATGCAAATAATGGCAACCAAAAAAAAACATCTCTTGCCCATTATTAAGCAGGGCCAACTGGAAGGAATTATTGGAACATCAGTACCCACAGAGGATATACTGCATATTATCATGGGCAGTTTCAGGCTGCACATGCTGCAATGGCGAATGACAGAATTTTCATTCGATGTGAAACTAAAGGGGAATAAACTCATGAAAAGCATTTTTACTTTAATAAAAGCTGATAAAAAATAAAATCCTTTCATCCAACTTATATTTTAGCGACTATTCACTTAATAAATAAATCATGAAACAACTGTTATTCACATTACTATTACTATCACTCCTCTTAGCGCCAGGCTACAGCCAGGTAATGAGCCTAAAGCAATGTATTGATTCGGCTATTCAAAATAATTATAACGCAAGAATAGCCGGGTATGAAGTACTGCAGGCACAGGAAAAAATAGCAGAAGCAAAAGGCAATCTGCTACCCAAAATAAATACAGCCATTGACTACCGCTATTATACCAATCTTCCTTACCAGTTATTACCGGCAGCAGTATTTGGAGGTCCGGCAGGTACTTACAAAGAAGCACAATTTGGTGTTCCACATAATATCAATGCCAATGTTCAGCTAACTTATCCACTATATAACCCGGTAATACAGGCCAATATAAAAACCATACAAACGGGGGAAGAGATGGCTGGTCTGCAAAAAATTAAATCGCAGGAAGAAATTGCAATGGAAGTTTCAAATATTTATTACAATGCACAGGTATTGATTAACCAGCTTGGATTTATCGACAGCAATATTGTAAATAGCAGGAAATTACTATCAGTTATGGATTTACTCTATCAGCAACAAATGGCAAAGGGAACTGATGTGGAGAAAATTAATTTACAGTTAGCTCAGTTACTTACACAAAAAGAAACAGTAGAGAGTCAATACAGCCAGGTAATGAATATTTTAAAGTTTCTGATAGGTAAATCTCAAGATGGTACCATTAGCATTGAAGCAAACAGGCGCAGCAATGAATATCCGGTAATAGACGACAATCCGCTTACAGAAATAAAATTGGTAGAAAAGCAGGTTAGTTTTTTACAAACAGAGAAATATGCCATGCAAAAATCAAGGCTTCCGGCAATTAACCTGAATGGTTTATATGGCACAACCGGCTTTGGCGCCAACGGTTCCAATAGCTTTTTAAAATTGTATCCATTGGGTTATGCCGGCATACAGGTTATTATGCCAATATACACCGGCAATCTAACCAGGCAGAAAATAAAAGGGAAAGAATTAGAAATAGAAAAAACAGGCATTAAACTACAAATGGTAAGAGAGAAATATAAGGTAGACAAATTGAATAATACCTACCAATTAAATATTATACACAAAAGCCTGATAACTATTCAGCAACAGGTAAAATTGGCCCAAACAATTTATGCGAAAACCATACTGCAACAAAAAGAAGGGATAGCCACAATTACTGATGTATTGCTGGCCGATAATGCGGTAAGGGAAGCCCAGCAAAATTATATCGCTTCATTGATTGCTTTAAGCAGGGCAGAAATAGAATTTAAAAAACTCACCGGAAATCTTTTAAATAAATAATTATGAAAAAACTATTGTACATCATCCCAATTATTGCCATTGCAGCGATTATAATTATAAAACTTAAAAGCAATAAGAATGAAGCTCAGAAAAAGGTTTACCACTTCAATAAAGAACAAACGATTACAGTACAGGCAGACACATTGAAATGGCAGTTAGCTAATACAGAGAATTTCTTTACAGGTACATTTGAGCCGAATAAGGAAACCAAATTAAGTGCAGAAACACAAGGTAAAATAAATACAATTTATGTGGATGCAGGTAGTTTTGTTCGAAGGGGACAACCCGTAATAAAATTAGATGATGCTTTACTAAAACTTCAACTTCAATCCATAGATGTACAAATTGAAGGTTTAGAAACAGATGTAAAAAGGTATACTATTCTTAGCAATGCCGATGCCATCCAGGGAGTACAATTGGAAAAAGCAGTATTGGGTTTAAAATCCGCCAAAGTTCAACGCAGCACCTTGCTTGAACAAATAAATAAATCGACTATAACCTCCCCTTTTGACGGAATAGTAACCATGAAACTTACTGAAATAGGCGCGTTTGCCGCCCCAGGCACCCCACTGCTTCAAATAACTGATATTCATCAGCTACGATTCACTGTAAATATGACTGAAAGTGATTTAAGTTTATTCAAAACCAATCAAACGTATTCTGTAAAGTCGGATGTATATCCTGACTTACATTTTCCCGGAAAAATAATTCTGATAGGGAGTAAGAGTAATGTGGCGAATAGTTATCCTGTTCAATTTTTAGTTGCCAATACCGCTGATCTTACCATAAAGTCCGGAATGTTTGGTAAAGTGCTGGTTAGTACAATAAAAAATAAAGAAAGTTTGATAATTAATTCTTCTGCCATTGTTGGGTCTGGCGTTCAACCACAGGTTTATTTGATAAAAGATGGGAAGGCTGTACTTCAAAATATCGTTATTTTAAACCGAATCCAAAATAAAGTAATAGTAAAAAGTGGGTTGAAAGAAGGAGATGTGATTATAACCAATGGCTTTATTAATCTTTTTGACGGAGCCAATGTATTCATTAAAAACTAATCACTAAAAGTCATGAATATTACAGAAATATCAATCAAACGTCCCTCACTGATCATCGTTCTTTTCAGTGTGCTTACTTTATTAGGATTTATTGGCTATAAAAATCTTAGTTATGAATTAATGCCCGATTTTAATCAACCGGTTGTAGTTATTAAAACGGTGTATCCCGGAGCCGAACCGGGTGAAGTAGAAACATCGGTATCAAGAAAAATTGAAGATGCATTATCCAATATGGAGGGGGTAGATTATTTAGTCACAAAATCATTGCCAAACGCATCCATCATCATCGCGAACCTCACATACGGAACAGACTTAGATAAATCAATGCAGGACGCGCAACGCTATATAGATAATATCCGGAAAGATCTGCCTGCGGATATTTTAAGTCCTGTAATGAGTAAGGTATCACCAAATGATTTACCGATAATGTCAATCAGCGCTACCAGTAATATGCCTGCAACAGAATTGTATCAAAAAATGAAAGATGAATACCTTCCTCAAATTCAGCAGTTGAGAGGTGTTGCCGAAATAACAATTCTGGGTGGAGAAGAAAGGGAAATTCAGGTAAAAGTAAACCAGGACAAGCTGTTACTCTTTAAAATTTCACTTTCACAAGTGGTAGATGCCATTAATCGTTCAGGATTGGATTTGCCTGCAGGTAAAGTGCAATCGGACAAAGAAAATAATTCTGTTAGATTAACGGGGAAGTTTACAAAAATAGAAGATATAAAGAATGTGCAGTTGGCAATGCCACTTCCAGGCAGTCCTGTGTATGTAAAAGATATAGCTACTGTAACTGATGGAATTAAAGAAATAACATCAATCAGTCGTTATAATGGCAAAAAAGGCATTGGACTACTGTTGAAAAAACAAGGGGATGCGAATGCGGTAGATGTTTCAAAATTGGTTCATAATAAGTTCAAAGCCATTGAAGAACAAAATTCAGGTACGCAAGTAAAGTTTATCATTGCAGACGACAGTACCGATAAGACAATTGCCGCTGTTAATTCAGTAGTTTTCGATTTAATTTTAGCGGTAATTTTAGTTTCATTGGTAATGCTTTTATTCTTGCGGAGTTTTAGAAATTCATTAATTGTAATCGTTGCCATTCCAACATCTTTAGTTACCGCTTTTGCGGTGATGTGGCTGTTGGGTTATACCCTTAATCTAATGACTTTGCTTGCAATGTCATTAATTATCGGGATACTGGTTGATGATGCTGTTGTGGTATTGGAAAATATTCAAAAGCATTTGGATAATGGAAAAGAAAAACGGGTTGCTTCGCTTGATGGCCGTATGGAAATAGGGTTTGCGGCTTTATCCATCACATTGGTAGATGTGGTTGTATTTTTGCCAATCCTGTTTTTACAGGTTTTTGTAGCGGATATGCTCAAACAATTTTCTGTTGTAGTAGTTACATCTACACTTACCAGTTTGTTGGTTGGCTTTACACTTACGCCATGGCTGGCATCACGAATTGGGATGAAGGAGGATTTGAAGCCAACCAATTTTTTTAATCGTTTCCTGCTTGGGTTTGAACATCAATTAGAAAAGTTTATAAATTGGTATGGCCGGCAATTAGAATGGGTTCTAAGCCACAAACTCATTTTTACAGGAATAGTAGTATTGCTTTTTGCAATGACACTGGGTATAATGAAGCAGGGAATCATTGGGAAAGAACTTATTTCAACAGGTGACCAGGGCAAATTTCGTTTGAATTTAGAGTTTGATAAAACAACAGCCATCCAACAAAATAGTTTAATAGCTCAACAGGTAGAAACCTATATTCTTAAGAAAAAAGAAGTTGCAACAGTATTTAGCAATGTAGGCGGACCCAGTACAGGTATAGGAAGTTTAGGTGTAGGCTCAGCCAATAAAACCGAATTGACGATTCAATTAAAATCTAAAAAAGAACTCAACAATGTAGCTACTGAAGAGTTTATGAAAGCACTTCGGGAAGATTTACAATTAAAGTACCCTTCCATAAATTATTCGATGGCAGCCCTGGGGCTAATTCCACGTTCCGCACCCATTGAAATTACTTTAAGCGGCAGTAGTGTAGATTTGGTAATGAGATCGGGCAACGCATTAAAATCTATTGTAGAAAAAATACCCGGCGCTGATAATGTCCGCTTATCAGTGGAAGCCGGAAGCCCTGAATACATCATAATTCCCGATAAAGATAAGATGCAACGATTAGGCTTAACAACCGCTTATGTAGGAACAAATATCAGAACGGCATTTACAGGTAATGATGATGCAACACTAACAAATAATGGAATAGAATATCCCGTAAGAATTTGGTTAGATGACTTTGAACGAAAGAATTATGATGATGTCAAACATTTATCTATTATAAACCCTATGGGTTTGCCAATAGAAGTTTCGCAATTTGCAAACGTTGAAAGAGATAATTCCCCTTCACTTTTAGAACGGAAGGACCGCCAACCCGCTATTACACTTACAGCCGATGCTTTAGGCAGACCTTCTGGCACGGTAGCGGATGAAGTAGTGGCTTACCTGAAAAAGAACCCATTGGCAGATGGAATTGAAATGACATGGGGAAGCGATATTAAAAGACAGAACGATAGTTTTGGAGCTTTGGGGTCTGTATTACTCATTTCATTTTTATTGATATATTTAATCATGGTGGCACTGTACGACAGTTTTGTATATCCTTTTGTTGCATTATTTTCCATTTTTACAGCTACTATTGGCGCTTTTCTTGCATTGAATTTGGCATTAAGCAATTTAAGTTTATTTGCCTTGCTTGGTTTGATAATGCTGATGGGACTGGTAGTTAAAAATGCTATTTTAATTGTTGATTTTACCAATCAATTAAAAGCACAGGGAATGTACTATAAAGATGCATTAATTAAAGCCGGCAAAGAACGAATGCGGCCAATACTAATGACTACATTGGCAATGGTATTTGGTATGCTACCTATTGCACTGGCAAAAGGAACAGCCAGTGAATGGAAAAACGGGCTTGCCTGGGTTATCATTGGCGGACTTATGTCATCATTAATATTGACCGTTTATTTGGTGCCGATGGTATATTACCTGGTGGATAGACTGAAAGAGAAATTTGGAACTACAGGGAGCCAACCAGTAAAATCGTAAATTACCAAATACTAATTATTCAGTTTAACAAATCCTCCATCAATCGGATAATCGTTGCCGGTTATGAAGGCGGCCTCATTACTGCATAGGTAGAGAGCCAGGGCTGCTATCTCATTGGTTGTGCCCATACGGCCAATGGGTTGTGAATTGGCTAATTTTTCAAACATTTCTTTCTCTTTACCGGGATAATTTTTTGCGATAAATCCATCTACAAAAGGGGTATGTACCCGGGCTGGAGAAATGGAGTTACAACGGATATGATCCGGAAGATAATCTTTGGCAACACTGAGCGTCATGGCATAGATGGCTCCCTTGCTCATACTGTAAGCAAACCTGTCCGGAATACCCACCAGGGCGGCAATGGATGCGATATTGAGGATGACACCACCCCCCTGTTTTTTCATTAATGGAATGGCTTCATGCAAACAGTTATAGGCGCCTTTTACATTAACATTGAATATCTTCTCAAAATCTTCAGTAGAGGTTGTATCCGCTTTGCCGATATGTGCAATACCTGCACTGTTTACAAGGATATCCAGTTTTCCGATTTGTTGAAATATGCCAGCTACCAATTCCTGCCGGCTCACATCGCCACGATACCAGTAGGCTTTACCACCGGCAGTTTCAATATCGGCAACAGTTTGACGGGCATTTTCTTCATTGAGGTCAATGATATGAACAACAGCCCCCTGTTTAGCAAATATTGCCGCAATGGCTTTACCGATACCACTTCCGGCACCTGTAATGGCTGCCTGTTTATTTTGTAATGAGAACATCATTGCTCAGTTGTTTAATGCTAACTTATAAAAAATCATTTTTCATATCGAAAATCTTATTCATTAACAGCCACTTCTCCCCGGGTTTGGCAAAAGGAAGTGCTTGTTGAAAATGCCACATCAGTTTCTCCCATTCCTGCACTTTCGGATTTACCGCATCCGCTTCAGATTTGGCCTCAAAACTAAATCCCTCCTTCACTTCCATTACCATCAACAACCGGTTGCCTACCCGGTATATCTCCACCTGCTCAATACCGGATGAGGTAATACTTTCAATAATTTCCGGCCAGACTTCTTTATGCCACTTTTCATACGAAGCAATCAATGCCTGATCATCCACCAGGTCCAGTGCCAGGTAATACTTATGCATGCGCTTCTGTTTTTATCACTTTATAGCCTTTTAGTCCGAATGCCAATACTACTATAAAACAAAGTAAGGGAACTATATACCCATACTGGATATTGCCTGTTACATCGCTGATCTGCGCCATGATGGGAGGAAGGATTGCACCACCTACTATTGCCATTACGATAAGGCTGCTGCCATATTTTGCATCGCCACCCAGGTCACGGATACCTAAAGAGAAAATAGTGGGAAACATGACGGACATGAAAAAAGCTATGCTTATCACGGCGTATATAGCAACCAATCCATGACTGAATATGGCGATAGCGCTGAGGATGATATTAAATAATGCGTACAGGGCAAGCAATTTGGCAGGTTCAATAAATTTCATAAAAAAGGTACCGGCAAAACGCCCGATCATAAATGCCATGCCACAACCCCAGCCAAGGTAATCAGCCGCTTTAATTTTATCTATCCCCGCTGCCGCTACCGCGTATAAAATAAAAAAACTAAACACGCAAACCTGGGCGCCTACATAAAAGAACTGTGCGATTATGGCCCATCGAAGATGACTGTGGCGAAATGCATGAAAAATATTTTTGTTCCCTGTATGATCCTCATCATCCCTGATCTCCGGTAATTTGATCAACGCAAACAAGAGGGCAATTACCAGGATAATTGTACCCAGAATCAGATAAGGTGTTTTTACGCTCGATGCTTCTGAAGCCAGCGCCACCTTTCTGGCAATAACTGACATTGCACTTAGTTCTTCATCCGAAAAGCCTTTGGTAAGAATAATCCTGGCCCCAATGATGGGGGCCAATGTTACGGCCAGGCCATTAAAAGACTGTGCAAAGTTTAAACGCTGCGTAGCCGTTGCGGGATCGCCGAGTAAGGATGCATAAGGGTTTGCCGCGGTTTCCAGGATGGTTAACCCACAGGCTATGATAAACAGTGCCAGTAAAAAGAAAAGATATTGTTGTGTATTGGCCGCGGGAATGAACAGAAAAGAACCTGTTGCAAATAATAATAACCCAGAAAGGATACCAGCCTTATACCCAAATTTTTTCATGAGGTACCCAGCCGGTAATGCCATTACAAAATAAGCTATGAATACGGCAGAGTCTACCAAAGAAGACTGGAGTGTTGTAAGGCTGAAAGATTTTTTCAGGTGCGGAATCAGGATAGGATCCAGGTTATGAACAAAACCCCACATAAAAAAAAGACTGGTAACCAGTATAAACGGGTACAAGAGTTCAGGTTTTAACTGTCTGGATGTTTTCATAAGCAGCGGAATCGTTGGAACAGATTAGCCATACTATATGATAGTATGCCATTCCCTAAGATTCTTTGAAACTAATATTTTTCATGAATAAAATCAAAAATGATCAAACCTGGCATAGAATCCGCTAAAATTCCATCTGGAAACCCCCGGATAACCTGGATCGTACTGCCAGCCGCTTCTTTGCAGAACCCAGTATCCATAAGGGTTTGAACCATCTGTAGCCTTTATACTACCTCCCAATAACTTAATTACTATTACAGCCTATTTGTATTTACTATCAGTACCCCTAAATTATCTCTATCATTTCTATCCTTTTTTCCCTACCGTTTTAGATTATTGTCCCTACTGCCAAACCGTTCAAAATGCTACTCATTTTACACGGTTTTGCTATCATTATTTCAATGTAGCTCTATTTCACAGGGGTATAGAATCTTTTCTCTTTGTACTGTCAAAAGGAATAAAATTCCAGACAACTGAAAAACGGATTTTATGAAACTACTACTCATTACCCCGGTAAAAAGAAACCTGCCACCAGTTGGCAAATTCATCCTTATCTGTATGGTTTCATTATTTCTTTTCGCTTGTCAAAAAGAAGTAGTTAATTCCGAAACAATAATAGCTGCCAGTGCAACCAACAGCGTTAAAAACTTCCAGGTTTCTGAATCAGGTGTAAAACTCTTACAGGGTAATGAAAACATGAGCGCCATCTATTTACGTTGGGAAGCGGGTACTCCCAATACTTATGCAACTTTTACCATTGAAGCTGCTCTTTCCGGGGCAAATTTTTCCGATATCATTGAACTGGGAACTACTGATCAGAAAAACATTACCCTTTCTGTTAAAGATTTTAACCATCAGATGTGCAGACTAATACCAACCGGCGCCACCGGAACTATTGAACTGAGAATTAAAGCGGTTTTTGGTAAAGAAGTTCCGGCATATTCTAATGCGGTTGCTTTACGGGTTACTACTTACCAGCATTTTACCGAGTATAACAAGACTCAGATTATGTATATACCCGGTAATTTTCAAAACTGGGATGTGGCAAGCGCTCCCAAGATTATTACCACTGAAAACAATGGTGAGTATGAAGGATATGTAAACTTCACTAATACCTATGCACAGTTCTTACTGGTAAAATCTGAGAAATGGGATCCGGTTAAAACATACACTTATATAGGCGCCGGCAAATTCGGATTCGGAGGTAGTGTTTTCAGCATCTTTGGTGGCGCCGGTATTTATCTTATGAAAGCAAGTACCAATACCAATACCTGGAATTATACCAAAATCAACACATGGGGCATTAATGGTACCGCTGTAGCTGCAAAAGGAACAACAGACCCTGAAATGAGTTATGATGCCGTTACCAAAACCTGGAACATCCAATTAGACCTGGTAAAAGGAGATTTCAGGATCAGGGCCAACAATACAAATGCCATCAGTTATGGTAACACCGTAAAAGATGGTTGTTTAGTGCCGGATAGCAAAGGAGAAAATTTCATCATCGAAAAGCCAGGTCATTACAACATCACAATCAATCTGTCATTGGCAGGCAATTATACCTGCAATGTGATAAAAAATGTAAGTCCAACAGGTACCAATTAAGTAGACCGGGTACCATTTAACATCCAATACCAACGTAAAAGAGCCCTCCGGGGCTCTTTGGTTTTAAATAAAGGTAAGGCTACCGGAGAATGGTTACTGAACCGCTGATAACAGCCCTTCCCCGTTTGGGCTGAATTACATAATAGTAAGTTCCAATGGGCAAAGGCGAACCATTAAAGGTTCCATCCCATGGTTTTGGAAACCCCTGTGTTTGATACACTCTTTGACCGGACCTGGTAAATACCTGAACAACACAATCCGGGTAATCATCCAGGTATTTAACTATCCAGGTATCATTGATATTATCGCCATTAGGAGAAAAAACATTGGGTACTTCAGGCGCCAATAAAACTTTTACAAAAACACTATCCATATTCGTGCAGGTATGCAGATCAGTTGCCCTGAAATAGTATATCATATCTTGTGTAGGGGTAACCCTTGGCGCCAGCGCCGTATCACTATCTAAAAAAGTGGACGGTGTCCACTTAAAACGGGAGGGATACCCCGTGGCGCTTGCATTAAATGAGGCACCGGCCCCTTCCAAAACAAATAAATTTGTTCCGGCATTAACCAATGGAGCAGGCCAAACTGTAATCGTTCTGTATGCTGAATCTTTACAACCATTATCAGCCATATAAGCATACTGTATCGAATAAATACCTGCACCGGCTTGTACCGGATCGAAAATGCCATTTACACTAATTGCCTTACCAGAAAAAGTAAATAACCCGCTAATATTCATATTTTCTAAAAGTGTTGCCGGTTTTATCTGAAAAGGAAATAGGTTATCGCAGGTAGCAGGGATACTGTCAAATACCAGTTTCGGGCTGGCTAATAACGCTATGGTTGTATCAAACTCCTTGAAACAACTAATCCCTGAATATGAAATATAACGGATCTGAACAGGCTTGGTGCCAGGTTTTGCAAAAGCGCTGTATTTATTAGCGTATTTTTTACCGGCATACGGATGATCATCCACCAGTTTATCAGTAAGGTTATTGGCCCTATCCCAATAAATTTCAACCCTGGTAATGGCGCCAAAATCAACTGATGACTGGTCCTGCAGAAAAATAGAATCATTGCCACATAGCAAACCGATCTGAGGTAACACAAAATGAGCTTTGGGGATGGCTCCATTCACAGTAAATAATTTTGTAAGGCTATCCACACAACCTTGCTGTGAGGTAACGGTCAGTTGCACCTGGTAATTGGCTGCTTTACTGTAAATATGTGATGCATGCTGATTAGAAGCTATATTGGGATTGGCAAGCGTTGCATTAGCAATATCCCCAAATTTCCATAGGTATTGAAATGGGTAACTACCGGGATCTTTGGATTGAGAACCATTGGTAAACTGCGCGGTAGCATCATTTAAACAGATAGCCGGCGTAAGAAAACTGATCGAAGGCCTGGGAAAAACAGTAACGGTAATACTGTCTTTCGAATAACAGCCAGGGTTATTGGCAAAAGCTGTTTGTACATAATATTTTGCTGTAATCAAACTATCTGTGGTATTATCCACTGTTAAGAAAGGATTTGAACCGGTAGCATTACTTAATCCCTGTGATGGCGACCATGCATACGTATAATTTGCATTATTGGTGGTACCAATTTGTGTGGGGGCATTCGGGCAAAATGAAACAGGTGAGGAACTACTGTTTGCTACAGAGGGGGGCATGTCTGTATAGATGATTACATTTCTGATGGAGTGATTATCATTGCGTCCGCCGGTACTTGCGGTAAAACCCAGATACCCTGAAAAGTTAAACTGCTGGTTACCGGTAACTACCTGCTTATTATTGATACTAACCGTTATGGTACCATTATCATATTCGATTTTCGCATGCGTATATAAAGAGGGACGTAAGGAGTCAAGATCGCCATTTACATTGAGTTTGGTTGGCTGACCTGCATTACATTCATCATAACCGGTGCCCCACCTGATTTCTACTTTTGGCATATCTTTCCTTACATCATTCTCGCAGTTATTATAGGTATCAAAACAAACTTTCAATCCATTGGCTGTAGCAGGTATGCCCAATCCACCGCCGGTAATGAACCCAACAGGTGGCACATCTAAAAAACAAAAGGCGATCCCATCCGCGGATGTTCCATCATTCATTCTGAAATCAAATTCCGCCTTCCATTTACTGCAGATAGAAAGATTAATAGGTTGATTGAAAAAGACGGCGCCACTTTTATTAGCGGATTTATCACAAAGAAGTATCTCACTGTTATCATTATACAGCAAATTCCTGATGGTTGCCGCTCCCTGAAAATTCCAACCGGCTGTATTAACAGGCGATCCATTTAATTGTGCAAAAACATAGGTCTGCGCGTTGGCGCTACTGTGAAAAAAAAGGATGCATATCAGTAGACGGATAGTAAGGGATACCGGATGGCGCATGATCAATACATTATTGAACCTGCCTGAAATTACCATATTAATACGCATCTCCCAAAGAAAATACTGGTTTCTCATACATCCATTTACCACCGGTAAAATCCGGGAACTCCACTGTCTGGTTACCTAACGCTATTGATCTTTCACTCAATGGCGTAATGGCGCTCCAGGTGGCAGCATCATATACGTTCATGGGCGTTTCCGTTTTGCGTTTGATAGATTCAATAAATGCATGAATCACAAAAAAATCCATCCCCCCATGACCGGCGCCCTCCGTATCCTTACTCCAGCGTTGCCAAAGAGGATGGTCATACTTATCCAGCCACTCTTTGGCCGTATCCCATTGATGTGGTTTGGCTGATTTATCCTGAATATAGATACCCTTGTTCAGATCCATCCACAACCCTTCTGTACCCTGTACCCGAAACCCCAGTGAATACGGACGGGGCAGGTTGGTATCATGCTGTAATAGAACAGTTTCTCCATTGGCACACTGGATATTGGTAGTGACCACATCACCCAGTTTGAAAATTACCTTCGCATTGGGATGATTTTCTCCACCCTGTTTCACGATATGATTGTGTAACCCCCTTGCTTTTGATGAAAAGGAACAGAGTGATAAAAAACGGTTACCCCTGTTTATATTGGCATAATGGGCAATCGGGCCAATGCCATGCGTTGGATACAGATCTCCGTTACGATGTACGGAATGTTCCGTACGCCAACTGGCTTCTGAAAAACCTTTTGCCCCATATTCAACACCATGGCCGTTGGGGTTCACACCATCATTGAATTTTACTTCGCGAAGGTCGTGCTGGTAGCCCCCCTGTAAGTGAATGATCTCGCCAAATAAACCCTGACGTACCATATTTAAAACCGCCATTACATCGCGGCGATAACATACATTTTCGAGCATCATCACCTGTGCCTTGTGCTGCTCAGCAGCTTTCACAACATCCCAGTGATCTTCCAGTGTGGTACCAATCATTACTTCTGATCCCACATATTCAACACCGGCTTCCAGAGATCCGATGATCATTAATTTATGCCATTCCCAGGGGGTGGCAATAATCACGCCATCTAATTGTATTTTTTCCAGCATCTGTTTCCAGGCAAACACATCACCCGTAAATATTTCAGGCATTTTTTTGCCACTTTTACGGATGATTTCTTTTGCCGAGGCCAGCATTCTTTCGCTGATATCGCAAATAGCTACTACTTCTACATCCTTTCTACGCAAAAGCAATTCCAGATGGTTCTGCCCGCGTAGTCCCACACCAATAATCCCGATTTTCACTTTCGTATCCGCCATTCCGGCAAATAAGTTGGCGGTGGGTACAACAGCAAACCCCGCTACCGCGATACCCGAGTTCTTAAGAAAATTTCTTCTTTGCATGTTTAATTTTTTGGTTGTCAGATGATACCACGGGATTACCCGATTAAACATTTAAGATAGCATAGAATTTTCAATAAAAAAAGAACGCCTGTTAATATACACGAATGGCAGTTCACTAACCTGTTCCGGATTTGTGAAGATCATGTATGCCTGTTTTTATGAAGCTGCGGCTATTATATAAAAAGCATATGAGCGCCAACACCTGCTCCCTGTTTGTAAAAATCACCAACAGTAATTACACCATCCAGATCGGCATACATATCTTCTTTTGTATAATGAAACATTTCCATCGCCAATTTACAGGCCCATAACTTAACACCAGATGCTTTCATAATGTCTAAAAATTCCCGGACACCGGGCATATCTAATTTTTCCATTTCCCTTTTCATCATAGAAGTAGCCAATGCTTCCATACCAGGCAACCCACCAATCATGGTAGGCATATGCATTGCCGGGTTTCCAACAGTAGCCACGTGCAGGTGTTCCATTTTCTTGTCATGTATGGCCTCTAACCCAAAAAAGGTAAAAAACATTTCGGCCTCAATGCCTTCCATTCTGGCGCCGTTAGCCAATACAAACGCTGCATATACATTTTCCAGGGAGGCCTTAGAAAGAATGATCATCATCTTTCTGATTTCGCCATTAAATTCGCTCATGATTACTATTTTTATGATTGATTATTAAATACAACTGGCGGGTTTAGGAACACCTGCAATTTTAGTAGCGGTTTTCAATGGTCCTGCCGGAAATAAAGCATAAAATTCTTTGATATCTACCACCCCGCTTTTACCTATTTTCCGGATACTTAAAGGTGATTCCCTTTTATACTCGCCCTGTATATAATCAATCACCTCCCAGTGTCTTGTGGTAAGCACAATATTGTGTTCACCCGCTAATTCATCTCCTATTTCCTTATTCCATTGTGTAAAGTCTGTGAGGTATCCTTCCTCATTTACCAGGACATTCATTTGTGCGATCATCTTTTCCATAAAATTGTTTTTTAGATTAGTTAATTTTTTTTCCAGCCGTACTCATATTGGATGAAACAAACGGGATGGCAATACCTTTTAATAATACATTCCAGTAAATCCATCGGAAAGCCAATTTTCCCCAATGGTTCATCCTGCTTTCTTTTAATAATTGTAAGGGCCCTATACCTGCAAAAGGAAAGGTACCTTCTACTGGCTCGGTTGTGTAGTTGAAATCAATTAATAATGCTTTGCTGTTACCGGTTTCAATAAAACAGTTGGCATGCCCATCAAATGTGGCTGTCAGGGATTCATCATTCACAAAATGCAGAATATTTTCGGTCAGGATTTCCGCCTCAAAATGCGCTACTGATCCGGCTTTTGAAGCCGGTATATCGGTTGCATCCCCAATCACAAAAACGTTTGCATAATTTTTTGACCGGAGTGTTTCTTTATTGGTAGCAACATAGTTCAGATCATCGCCCAATCCGGACCTTTCCATCAGTTCATCTCCTTTATTGGTGGGCACCGTTACTAACAGATCGAAGGGAATTTCTTTACCGCCATAGTCAACAATGGTTTTAGTTTCATTATTTACTTCCGCGATAGCAAAATCACTTTCAATGAATATATCTTTCTCGTGCAATAAATGCTCTAATGCCGCTGTTGATTTTGGCTTTGTAAAAGCGCCGCTTAATGGAGTTACATAAGTGATCTTAACTTTATCCCGCATTTTTTTATTCCTGAAAAAAGAATCGGCAAGAAATGCGAATTCCAGGGGGGCCACCGGACATTTAATCGGCATTTCAGTGATATGTACAACCAGGTTACCCCCCTCCCAGTTGCGAAGTTTATCGCGTAATGCCAGCGCCCCCTCATAGGTGTAAAAGTCAAATACTGACTGATACCATTCTTTTCCTTTCATCCCTTCTGTTTCTTCAGGGGCAATTTTTGCGCCGGTAGCTATAATAAGAAGGTCATAGGGCACTGTATCCCCGTCGGCCATTTGAATGAAGTTTTCACCGGCAACAATGCGATCAATTTTTTTGGTAATCAGATGTACATCAGACGGTACAAATTCTTTGATTGATTTTACAATATCCGCGGGCTGATAGATATCAAAGGGGAGGAATAAATAACCTGGCTGATAGTGATGTTCTGTTCTCTCATCAATTATATCAATCTCCCATTCTTTTCTGTTTAACTTATGATGTAAATGGTTTGCCATCGTTGTTCCGGCAGTACCCGCTCCTAGAATTACAAGACGTTTCATGTGATAATTTTAATGGTACGTTCTTAATTACAGCACAAAGTTCTACCCATTGAAACAACCCCTGTGTAACGTTGGTTACATTAAAATATGATTTATATCAGGAAATAAGAAAGATTCCGGCAATAACCGGAGTTCGAAATAAGTAGCTGCGGGGGCAGCATTAGAGGCTGGACTTTTTATTGTCTCTTTTAAATAATCCAAACACCAAAAAACCCATAAATGCACCATACAAAGTGCTATTAAGTGGTTTTGAGGTAATCATACAGGTACCGGAAGTGCATCCTATCTGCTGCCAATATAAATACCCTGCAATAGCGCCAACAATAGTTCCAATTAGAGAGAGTTTATTATTTTTTAGCCACTGTTTCATGTGAGTATTTTTATTGTTTTTTTGTTTTTTGACCACCCGAAATTCGCCTAATCATCATCCCGTTTGGTAATCAGGACTCTAAATTACAGGCTTTCCACGAAATATATCCGCCCGATAAATTATAAACCTCTTCATATCCATTCTGCCGCAGCATACGGTGAGCCAGGTAACCCCGCAGGCCCGCTTCACAATAAATGTATATTTTTTTATCCGGGGGCAATTCGGCTAACCGCTGCCTAATTTCATCAACCGGGATATTGATGGCATTTGTAATGTACCCGGCGTCAAATTCCGCGGCAGTTCTTACGTCCAGCAGGATACTATCAGCAGGAAGAGAAGCCACTTCATCATAATAAAAGACCTTTAACCTGTTAAGCAAAATATTTTCTGCAACATAACCCGACATGTTCACCGGATCCTTCGCTGATGAATAAGGGGGTGCATAGGCATGTTCAAATTCAGTAAGTTCATCAATCGTACCATTTCTACTGATAACAGAAGCCAAAACATCAATACGTTTATCCACCCCATCAAAGCCGGCAATCTGCGCACTGAACAATCGCCCGTCTTCAGGTGAAAATGCGATCTGTATGGCCATTTGTTTGGATCCCGGATAATAGCCGGCATGAGAACCACTATGCGTTGTGGAAACTATGTGTTTGATATTGGCCGTTTTTAAATGTTTGGAAGCTGTGCCTGAAGTGGCAATGGTCATATCAAACACCTGTACAATAGCCGTATTTACCGACCCCTTGTATTTGTATTGGTTGCCCAGTACCAGGTTATTGGCGCAAATACGTCCCTGTTTGTTGGCAGGACCTGCCAGATAGGTATTCATTGACTGCCCGGTAATGGGATTAGCGAATTCAATGGCATCTCCTACCGCATATATAGCAGGGTTGGAGGTTTGCAGGTATTCATTTACCCGGATTCCTTTTGCCGGGCCAAGTTGCAACCCGGCCATGGTAGCAAGTTTGGTATCCGGCCTTACACCGATGGATAATATGACGATATCGGCATTAATTGTTTTACCATCTTTCATTAACACTTTTACACCGTTTTGAATGGCTTCAAAACCGGTAACGGTAGCGCTTAACCGAAGGTCAACCCCTTTTGAACGGATATGCTGCTGAGCCAGTGAGGCAATTGGAAAATCAACAGGCGCCAGTATTTGATTACCCATCTCAATAATACTTACCTCCATACCGAGGTTATGCAGGTTTTCGGCCATTTCCAAACCGATAAAGCCGGCTCCGATAATTACGGCTTTCCCCGATGATCGTTGTGTAATAAAATTTTTAATGAGGTCAGTATCGGTAACATTACGCAAGGTAAATATACCTGGCAGGTGTATACCGGGTAGCGGCGGACGAATAGGTTCGGCACCCGGAGACAGAACCAGTTTATCGTATGACTCCTGGTATTCTGTATTGGAAAGCAGATTCCTGGCCGTTATCGTTTTTAAATTGGTATCAATTGCAATAACCTCCGTAGAAATGCGTACATCAATATTAAACCTTTGGTTAAAAGAGGTAGCCGTTTGTACGAAAAGTTTATTCCGGTCCTTAATCACATCACCAATATAATAAGGCAGACCACAATTAGCGTAAGAAATATATTCGCCTTTTTCAAAGATAACAATGTCAGCTTTTTCATCCATTCGCCTGAGCCTGGCGGCTGTACTGGCCCCCCCTGCTACAGCACCAATCACAATATATTTCATGGTATTTAACTAATTTCGTGTAAAGAGCTACAAAGGAAGAATTCTTCCAGGTATCTGATGGTAACATTTGTTACTTTAAGAGAAGCAAAGGTAGCCTTCGCTGACCAACCGATTCCATATATCAATTTCGGCCTTTTACCTACAAACACAAGCTCCGTCTAAGTAACAATTGTTACAGTACAGGCTTTTTGATGCACCTACTTTTGCGTCAAATAAAAATGAATGAGCAGAAAAAGATTTTTTATCACGAGGGTATTAACAGGTATCATCCTAATGAATACCGCGGTAATGTATGTATCGGCACAGGATAAGACAAAGGGGTTAAGCCTGGAGGAAGCCATTTCGGCTACCATCGATCATAACAAAACCCTGCAATTGGCTAACCTGGATGTAACCATTGCCACCGCTAATTTCAAACAAACAGAAGCCATTTACCTGCCTCAGATTGGACTATCCTATACCGGCATGAGTACCAATAACCCCCTCAACGCTTTTGGATTTAAAATGCAGCAGAAGTCAATCACTCAAAACGACTTCAATCCTGAGCTGTTAAACCATCCAGCTGGCACTCCCGATTTTACCACGAAGCTGGAACTAATGCAACCTTTGATCAATATGGATATGCTGTATATGAGAAAAGGCGCGGAGAAACAGGTAGAGGTATATCAATACAAAAAACAAAGAACCAAAGAGTATATCATATTTGAGGTACAGAAAGCGTTTCTTCAATTACAACTGGCCCATAAAGCTACCCTGGTGCTGGAAGAGGCATTGTTAACTTCAAAGGCGGTTTTCCAGTTTACAGAAAACCATTTTAAACAGGGGCTGATCCAAAAATCAGACCTGTTAAATGTACAGGTACAGATCGCATCTGTTGAAAACAACCTGGCCAAAGCCAAATCCAATATTCAGAATGTGTCTGACTACCTGGGTTTACTGATGGGTGTACCAGGTGGCAGCATTTATACAATAAAATCAACTACTGAAACCGGCAATCAGCGTTTTGACCTTTTACAGGAAATTCCATCAAACAGGGCTGATTTTGAGGCGATGAAAAAAGCAATTGAAGCAAGTGATCTTATGATCAAATCCAGTAAAATGAGTGACCTGCCCAAACTGAATGCATTCGGATCATACCAGTTAAATGATAGCCGGATGTTAGGATTCGGAGCCGGTGCATACCTCGCGGGCGTTAGCATATCCTGGAATATATTTAAAGGCAACCTGACTAAAAATAAAATGGCTACCCAAACATTGGAGCGCAATAAATTATCTGTTCAACTGGAACAGCAAAAAGAACAAAGCAATACAGATCTGAATAAAACAAGAAGGGAAATAGCGGATATTCAAGTTGAAATTTTGCAGCATACAAAAACAATTGAACAGGCTTCGGAAGCTTTGCGAATTCTTCAAAACAGGTATGAACAAGGATTGGTAAATACCACAGATGTTATGCAGTCGGCCACGCAACTTTCGCAACAAAAACTTGCTTTGGCCCAGGCTATGTTTACTCAGCAGGTAACCAATGCCTATCTGCAGTTTTTAACCACTTCTAACATTAAATAACTTTTTATCTATATGACTATGACTATTAAAAAACAAAAAACAGCAATATTATTACCGGTTTTTGCATTGGCAATGTTAACTGCCTGTTCATCCAATGAAAAAAAGGATGAAACCTTAGTGAACAAAGATTCTGCCATTACAGTAACTGTAGCAACGCCTGGTATGAATGAAGGCAATACAATCAGTATCAGTGGCCAGGTTGAAGCCTCTCAAACAGCTAATATCAGTACACGGGTAATGGGTTATATCACTAAGCTTACTGTTAAAGTGGGTGATCATGTTAAGGCGGGACAATTGATTGCCAGCATCAGCAATACCGATATCGTTGCAAAGCGGTCTCAGGCAGATGCCATGATTGCTGAGGCGGAAGCCGCTATGAAAAGTGCGCAGAAAGATTATGAGCGTTTTACCATCTTGTACAAACAGCAAAGCGCTTCAGCCAAAGAGCTGGACAATATAACCCTGCAATATAATGCCATGAAAGCTAAAACGGAGGCGGCCAGGCAAATGCGAAATGAAATAAACGCTATGCTGGCTTATACAAGTTTAACGGCACCTTTTGCGGGTATCGTTACGCAAAAACTGGCAGACGCGGGCAATATGGCCAGTCCGGGCATGCCTATTGTTACCATTGAACAAAGTGGTACCTATCAGCTATCCGCAGCAGTGCCCGAAACAGATATTAAACAAATTAAATTGGGAGAAGCCGTAACCGTTACTATTAAGTCTATCAATAAAACATTTAAAGGCAAAATTTCACAAATCAATGAATCCTCGCAGTTTACAGGCGGGCAGTACCTGGTTAAAATAAGTATTCCTGAAAATGAGAAAAAGGGTTTGTACGCGGGCATGTATGCGAATATCTCGGTATTGTCTTTGCAGAAAACGGAAGGAACCACTATATCAGAGGCTGTATTGGTTCCACTGTCAGCGATTGTAAACAAAGACCAGCTAACCGGCATATACACCATCAGTTCAAATAATACCGCCTTATTACGTTGGGTTCGTTTGGGCAAAACCTACGGCGATAAAGTAGAAGTGATTAGCGGGCTTGGAAAGAACGAGCCCTATATCCTTAGCGCTGAAGGAAAGTTATATAACAGTGTTCCTGTGAAAGAAAAGAAATAATAAACAGATTTTAGTGAAACTGAATTGGGATTAATCTATCAATATACATAAACTTATGCAACAAGGATTTTCCGGAAAAATAGCCAGCGCTTTCATCAGGTCTAAACTGACCATTCTCTTAATGATCGCATTTTTATTGATTGGCGGGTACAGTACCTTCTTAATTCCGCGTGAAGAAGAACCGCAGATAGAAGTGCCCATTGCCGATATTATGATTGGCTTCCCCGGTGCGGAACCAAAAGAAGTTGAGAGCAAAGTAACGGCGCCATTGGAGAAAATTATTTCCAATATCAAAGGCGTGGAATATGTGTATTCTACTACGCTGAAAGGTCAGGCGATGTTGATTGTGCAGTTTTATGTTGGGGAAGATATAGAACGATCCCTGGTGAAGCTGTATAATGAGATCATGAAGAACATGGATAAAATGCCCCAGGGTGTAACCCTGCCATTGGTAAAAACAAGGGCTATTGATGATGTTCCGGTTTTGGGCCTTACCTTATGGAGTGAGAAATATGATGACTACGCATTAAAACAATTAGGCGAATCCTTAACCAATGAAATTAAAAAGATACCGGATGTGGCAGCCATAAACATTATTGGTGGCCGTAGCCGGGAAGTAAAAGTGATCCTGGATAAGGATAAGATGGCGCAGAACCATCTCGACTTTATCAGTATCAGCAAACAAATGCAAGGCAGTAATGCTCAGTTGGCTTCAGGTAACCTGCTTAACCGGGATACTGTTTTTGCAGTACAAACCGGCAATTTTTTAACCAGCGCGGAAGATGTGGCGAACCTGGTTGTAGGCGCTAACCAAATGCAGCCTGTTTATTTAAAACAGATCGCGAAAGTGGTAGATGGCCCGGAAACCCCTAATCAATATGGTTACTTTGGATATGGTAAAGCAGATACGGCTCAATCCAATCATTTTAAATTAGAGTATCCTGCCGTTACTTTATCGATTGCCAAAAAGAAAGGAGCCGATGCCATGAAGATTTCAGGCAAGATTCTTGACAAGGTAAATCACCTGAAAAAAGACCTGATACCTTCTGATGTTAACCTTACCACTACCCGTAATTACGGTGAAACAGCATCTGAGAAAGTAGCTGAATTACTTTTCCACTTATTTATCGCCATCGTAGTTGTTACCCTGTTTGTAATGCTGGCAATGGGCTGGAGAGGAGGTTTGGTAGTATTCTTATCGGTTCCGGTAACTTTTGCCTTAACCCTGTTTTCGTATTACTTCATGGATTATACCTTAAACCGCATCACTTTATTTGCCCTGGTATTCATTACCGGTATTGTGGTGGATGATTCCATCATTATCGCGGAAAATATGCACAGGCATTTTAAGATGAAGCGGCTTCCCTTTTTACAAGCGGCCCTCTATGCCATTAATGAAGTGGGTAACCCTACCATCCTGGCAACCTTCACCGTTATCGCCGCTGTATTACCAATGGCTTTTGTGTCTGGCTTAATGGGGCCTTATATGAGTCCGATGCCAATAGGCGCATCTATAGCTATGATGCTCTCTCTCATTGTTGCGTTAACCCTTACCCCTTACCTGGGCTATATTTTTCTTAGAGAAAAAGAAAAACCAGGTAAAGAAAAAGAACCCGTGTTACTTGAAAAAACGGGCATCTATAAAATTTATAAATCTTCTATTGAGCCCATGCTGGAAACCCGTTGGAAACGCTGGGCATTCATTGTAAGTATTGTAATTATTCTGCTTGGTTCAATGAGTTTATTTTATACTAAAACGGTAGCCGTTAAAATGCTGCCCTTCGATAACAAAAATGAATTCCAGGTAATCATTGATATGCCGGAAGGAACCACACTGGAAAAAACGGCGGCAGTTACCAAAGAAATTTCAGAATATATTTCACATGAACCCATGGTGGTTAATTACCAGGGCTATATAGGTACCGCGGGGCCCATCAGCTTTAATGGACTGGTAAGGCACTATGATATGAGAAGAGGAGATAATATCGCAGACATACAGGTGAACCTGATTAGTAAAGAAGAACGTACCCTGCAGAGCCATGCCATTGCCAAATCAATGAGACCCGGTATTCAAACGATAGCCAAAAAATATAATGCCAATGTGAAACTGGTGGAAGTTCCACCCGGGCCACCCGTGCTGTCTACTTTGGTAGCGGAAGTGTATGGCCCTGACCACGACCAACAGGTAAAAGTAGCGGAACAAATCAAAAATTTATTTACCACAACAGATGATGTGGTAGATGTAGACTGGAGAGTAGAGCGTGATCAGCCTGAATACAACGTAGAAGTAGATAAAGAAAAAGCTATGCGCTTTGGAGTAGCTCCTGCACAGATAGTTGCCACTGTACATGCGGCTTTATCCGGACAGAACGTGGGAACTTTACACAGCGCCAGTTCATTCAATACAGTAAACATCAATCTTCAATTGAATGATGCCGATAAAACAGTTGTTGCTGACATCAAAAATCTGAAAGTTATTAATCAGCAGGGCAATGCTGTTCCTATTGGAGATCTTGTGACGATACATAAAGGGATTAAAGAAAAAAGTATTTACAGAAAGAATCAAAAAAGGGTGGTTTATGTTACAGCGGATATGGCAGGAAAACTGGAAAGTCCTTCCTATGCCATGAGTAAGATTTCAGACAGGTTAAAAGAAGTAAAACTGCCGGCCGGATATGATTTGAAAGAAGAATACACCCAACAACCGGAGATGGAAGACAATTTCACGTTGAAATGGGATGGTGAATGGCAGATAACCTATGAAGTATTCCGTGATCTGGGTATTGCCTTCCTGGTTGTTATCCTTATCATATACATGCTGATAGTTGGATGGTTTCAGAACTTTACGGTACCCATTATTATGCTGGCCGCTATTCCTTTATCATTGATAGGCATTATTATTGGTCACTGGATGCTGGGGGCATTTTTTACCGCCACTTCAATGATTGGCTTTATTGCCCTGGCAGGCGTAATGGTACGGAATTCGGTATTGCTGATCGACTTTATCAATATCCGTTTAAAGGAAGGTATCCCACTCAAGCAATCTATTATAGAAGCGGGAGCGGTGCGTACCACTCCTATCCTGCTTACAGCAGGCGCGGTTGCGCTGGGCGCCATTGTAATTCTTTCCGACCCTATTTTTCAGGGCTTAGCCATATCACTCATTGGTGGAACGATTACTTCTACCTTCCTTACTTTATTGGTAGTTCCTTTACTATACTATAAAATGATGCGTAATAAATATCCGACAAAATAAAAAAAATACAATTATGAAAATACTCATACTTACCAGTATAAAAGAAGATATGCAGGCAGTGACTGATATTTTCGAAAAAGCTGAGATACCCGTATTTAGTGTATCTGACACCATTGGCCATAAAGCGGCCCACCATGATTATTTACTGAGTAATTGGTTTGGAAGAAGCAATGAAGCAACGGATGCATTACTATTTTTCAGCTTTACTGATGATGATAAAGCATACAAAGGGCTGGAATTGGTAAAGCAGTTAAATGAAGCAAAACAGAGTCCATTTCCCGTAAGGGCCTTTATATTACCGGTTGAAGCAGCCGGATTCTAAATTTTTAAAAAAAAATGATGAGAGAAAGAATTGTACGAGCCGTAGCGGGAACTTTTATGTTGGCAAGCGTTGTGCTTACCTATTTTGTAAGCATCAACTGGTTATGGCTGGGTGTTTTTGTGGGCCTGAACCTGCTGCAGTCATCCTTTACCAGGTTTTGCCCCCTGGAAAAGATACTAGATGCTTTGGGTGTTGAATCATCCGAATCCAAATGCTGTTAATTCAGTTTAGAGATTAATTTGCTGCACACCGCCGGTTAATGGAACTGATTTACCTTTCCAAACAAATTCACCGGTAAGTTTTGCGGGCAAATTAATCTGGGCTTCAATTCCATTCCCGCCTTTACGCGTTAAAGTAACACTGATATTCCCATCAGGATGAGGCATGGTAGCATTTACCTGTGTGAGTTCTCCCAAAGCCGGTTCTATGCGAACCGCTGAAAATCCGGGAGCAGATGGAACAATACCGCAGATAGTGGCAAAAAAATCGTAGTTGGGGCTAGAACTCCAGGCATGGCAGTCTGAACGGGTAGGATCGGGATTTTCCGCGAAGGTGGTTAATCCATTATTAATCATCCCTCGCCAGGGGTTGAGTTGCGCATAATAATTATCTGCCATACCCGCTTTTTTTAAGGCCCGGTTCAGATAGAAGCGGTAATAAAAAGTAGCCTGGCTAAGTGAAGTATCATACAATACTTTTTGCATGGCCATTTTCATGTCGCTGGCAGGTATACAACCAGTGAGTACGGCCATGATGCCTGCGTGCTGACTAAAAGATTTTTTTGCAGGTGTATTAGCCATCAGTCCTTTGGATGTGTCATAACATTGGCGATAGGTAGCTTTGCTTAATTCATCTGCCAATTGTTTGTAATGTGCCCCTTCATTCGCTTTCCCGAAATATTGAAAGATATCCCTGGCCTGCTGCAATGTTTGTATGTATTGAAGGGTTATTACCGAAGAATTACCATCCGTGGCGCCATCAGGTACCCCATTGGGGAAGGCATGGTTCCAGTCAACAAAGCCCCACCATTTCATCGGCCCGAGCATTTTTGTTAGGGGGTCAATATTTTTTTCGTACCAATCCAACACACCCATCATAGGTATTAAAAAGGGAGCAATAAATTTTGTGTCCTTTCGATGCATCCAATAATCGTAAATCATCGATACCCAGTACAAAGAAAATGGAGGAATCACTTGTAAACGATTACTGGGGTAACGTCCCTGTGTTAATCCTTCCGGTACGCGTGAATGATAAAAATCAAGAATGGCTTTGCGCATCAGGCGGTCGTCACCGGTAACATATAAGGATATCAGCGCTTGAATTCTGGTATCACCTTCATACTGCAACTGCTCATAATAGGGGCAATCAAAATAAGTTTCTCCCGCGCACAATTGTGCCGTACGCCAACCGATATCCCATATTTTTTGTAATGAAGTATCGTTACTGGTAAATGAGGCTTTTACTTCAAAAGGATAACCGGTAGCCGAACCATAGAGATCATCAATAACCAACGGTTCACTGCCGGTTGTGATATCGAGTTGCATATACCGATAGGTTCTGAACCAGAGCGGACGAAACTGTCTTTTCAAACCACCATCCGGAAAAAATACATCATAATTACCCATGATCTCTTTCCCATCAATTTCATTACGGTTCCCTTTTTTTCTTTCTTTGGTAAACAAAGCTTCCGCATAGGTAAGTTTAACAGAAGCGCCTTTTCCTTTACTCACGATTAATTCGGGATAAGCAACGGTATTGAATGTTTGATCCAATAAAATACTTACCGTGGTTTTAGCAGGAATGATCAATGGCCGGGTTCCCAACAAAAAATCACTGTCAATAGGCATACCTGATACGCGTCGAACGGAAGGTATGCGTTGCTGTTTTTCAAAAAGTAACGGGATATTTCTTGGTTTCAATGACCAGAGATTATCGGTACCATAACCAACTGCAATCGGATTGCCGATTTTTTTAGGAACCAGCCATCCGGTTGTATCAGCAAAGCCGGGCTGCTCCCATCCCCAGGGATATTTGGCTGCATCCACCTGGTCGCCGGGCCCGATTACCATATAAGTCCATAAACGGGCGCCATTATCTGTTGAACAGGGTGAGTAAGCTGTATCCTGGTATACTTTCCATCCATCTGAGGTATTCACTATTTTTTCCGCCTCACTATTTCCCTGCATTACAAATGCGGTTTGATTAGATACCTGTGCCACAGGTGCATGCACACCCATATTCCAAACAAGCGCCGCTATTGTATTATTTCCTTTGTGTAAAAAAGGAGCTATATCAATGGTTTCAAAATACCAGTTATATAAATCGCCCCTGGCCGGACCACTGCAAACAGCTTTTCCGTTTACAAATAACCGGTAACGGTTATCGGCGGTAACGTGTACTATGTATTTGACAGGCGCTTTATCCAGTATAAAAGATTTACGAAAATGATATACGCCATACTCACGCTGTGGTATACCAGGACAGGTTATCCATGAAGCGGGCCATTGATGGTTGAGCAGGGAGGGATTGATTTGCTCAACTATCTGGGCATTTACTGTTACCGATATAAAATAAAAAATGAGTATTACTATTCTTTGCATGGTTGTATGGTTGTATGATTGTGTATATGCCAGTATCTGTAGCGCTATACGGGGTTCATTATTTTTTTATCGAAAAATGGTACAGTCCCGAACCTACCGTTAGTATCACATAGCCATCTCCCGTTTTAATTACCTGTATATCTTTTGCCGCTGCCAATGGTACTTCACTTTCAGTAATAGCCTCTACACTGCCTGCCGGTACAAATACAGTAGCCGTAGTATTGGCAGGTATCTCAATATCCATCAAAACCTTATCGGGCGCTACTTTCCAGCCACTGCCCAGTTTGCCGTAATAGGTTTCTAAAGAAGCAGACGCGTTTGTAAATCCGCCACCAATATGCGGTTGTATTTTAATATGCTTATAGCCCGGACCATCTTCATAGGTATCCAGTCCCACCATCACACGATACATCCAGTCGCCGATAGCTCCATAGGAATAGTGATTATATGAATTCATAGAAGGCACCTGGAATGAGCCATCAGGTTTAATACCATCCCATCTTTCCCAGATGGTGGTAGCGCCCATTTTTACGGGGTATAACCAGGAGGGATATTTTTCCTGTAATAACAAAGTGTAGGCTATATCAGTATATCCATAACGGGTTAACACATGACAGAGATAAGGTGTACCCAGGAAACCTGTGGTTAGGTGGTTGCCATAATTTTTGATATTGTCGGCCAACCTGTCTGCCGCCTGTTGCCTGAGTGATTCAGGAAGCATATCAAAATTCAGCGACAACACATAGGCTGTTTGTGTGCCTGATACCAGCCTGCCATTAGCGGTAAGGTATTCTTTAACAAAGGCATTTTTAATTTGTTGAAGTAAGGCTTCATAGCCGGTTACATCATCCTGCTTTCCCAATACCTTAGCCGCATTAATCAGTAATTGCGTTGAATTCGCATAAAAACATTGTGCAATCAGGTATTTGTCTGTAACCGCAGACCGTCCATCATTATCATCATCCGGTCGGTAGAATAACCAATCACCAAAATGAAAACCGGTGTTCCACAAATCATTTTTACTGTTAGCCTGCATATACCCTACCCAGGCTTTCATACTGCTGTATTGATCTTCCAGTATTTTTTTATCTCCATAAGCGAGGTAAATGTTCCATGGAATAATATTGGCCACATCGGCCCAACCGGTTGAGCCGGTTGCACGTTCACCTAACACATTCGGCACCACGAATGGTACACTACCATTGGGTAACTGATCCGCGGCCACATCCTTCATCCATTTGGAAAAGAAATTATGCACGTTCATATTAAAGGCAGCCGTTCTGGAAAAAACCTGTGCATCACCCGTCCAGCCCAACCGTTCATCGCGCTGCGGGCAGTCGGTTGGCACATCCACAAAATTTCCTTTTTGTCCCCACTCAATATTATGCTGCAACTTATTTACCAAAGTATTGGATGATATAAAACTACCGGTTGGCGGCATATCAGAATACATAGCAACTGCTTCAAAATTTTCTGCTTTCAGTTCACCGGGATAACCCTCCAGTCTGATAAACTGAAACCCATGCCAGGTAAAATGAGGTTCTACTGTTTCTTCTCCTCCCTTCAGGATATAAGTATCCATAGCTTTAGCTGCCCGAAGATTGGTTATGTAAAAATTTCCTTCTTTATCCAATACCTCCGCATGTGATACTACCAGCTTATCACCGGCGCTGCCTTTCACTTTGATGCTTACCCATCCAACAAGGTTCTGTCCGAAATCTATTACCTGTTCGCCTTTGGGTGTTTTGAAAATTCTAAGGGGTAAAAATTTTTCTTTCTTTTTAACCAATTCATTAAAGGTGGCAACCAATACTTCTTTGGAATGATTGGCCGTTTTAACGCTACTCCATTTCGAATCATTATAACCGGGCAGGGTCCATCCCGTTTTTTCTTCACGTGTATCAACGGTTTCACCATTGTATATTTCAGCATACCGAATAGCGCCTGTTGTTGATTTCCAGGTATCATCAGAAATCACTAATTCAGTACTGCCATCACTATACAAGATAGCCAGTTGAAAAAGCAGGGATATATCTTTCCCGTATGCATTACGATTATTAGAAAACCCAATAACGCCCCTGTACCAGCCACTGCCCAGGGTAATACCAATGGCATTACTTCCTCTGTTTAGCAGATCAGTAACATCATACATCTGGTATTGCAGGCGTTTGTTATAGGCTGTCCATCCGGGCGTAAAATAAGCATCTCCTACCCTTTTGCCATTGATCTCCGCTTCATACAAACCATGTGCAGTTATGTATGCGGTAGCCGAAACAATTTTTTTATGGGTATCAAATTGCTTACGGAACATGGGGCTGGGGCGCAGCACACTGTCTTCCGTATAACCGGGTTCTATCCATTGTGCTTTCCAGTCGCTCACCTGCAACAAAGCCATTTGAAAAGAGGCCGTTTCACTTTTGGCGGAAGCATTACCACTATTATCCCAAACCTGCACCTGCCAGGTATATTTTTTACCGGTTTGTAAAGGAGTACCGGCATAAGGTATAAATACAGACTGGGAAGAGATTACTTTACCCGAATTCCATACAGGATTCTTTTTATTATCAGCGGCATACAATTGAATGGCATACGCTGTTTGTAGCGTATTTCTTTTTTCACTGATCACCTGCCAGCTAAAGCGGGGAGTGATCACATCCACACCAAGCGGATTGGGTTTATTTTCAGTTAATAATTGTTGAACGGAAAGTTGCGCAAGAATTTGCGAAAGGATAAGTTGCATGGCAAAGACCAGGCATAGTATTTTCTTCATGGCAGGAAGGGTTTGGGAGATCAATTTAAGCTAAATTGGCTGAAAAGGTGAAAGGGATTACATAAAACCATCCGCTTCGCGATAGGCCTTAATCAAAGCCAGCTCACCTTCTTTTCCCGGTTTGGCATTACCATGCTCCATCCCTAAAATACCATTATATCCTTTTGCATGAATATGCCCGAAGATATTTCTATAATTCAGTTCCCCGGTACCCGGTTCATTTCTTCCCGGATTATCACCTATCTGCAGATACCCGATTTCATCCCAGGCCTTATCCATATTGGCTATTACATTTCCTTCATTTCGTTGCATATGGTAAATATCGAAAAGTATTTTACAGGATGGGCTGTTCACCGCTTTACAGATAGCATAAGTCTGATCTGAATACCTGAGAAAAAGATCAGGCGTATCACTAAGCGGTTCCATCACAATAACCAAACCATGGGGTTCAAATATTTCAGCGCCACGTCGCATCGCTTCTATCACATTGGCTGTTTGATAACCCATAGGCAGATTTCTTTCATAATTGCCCGGAACAACTGTCATCCATTTGGCATTGCAGCGTTTGGCAACTTCTACAGCCTCCTTACAAGATTGTACAAATTTATCTTTCCATTCCTTTTTATTACCTGTTAGTGATGTGGATAGCGGCCATTTATCAAATTCAACAACAAAAACGCCCATCAACATACCCAGTTTTGCTAATGTATCACCAATTTTTTTCTGTTGCTCAGGGGTACGGCTCATCATACCATTATCTTCAATTGCCCGAAAACCCGCATTGTATGCGAATTGTATCTGGTTCGTAAAATCAGGCCCTGCATGACTTCTGAACATGCCATCATGAATGGCATACGATAAATGAAAGGGCCCGTTATCTTCAGTGGGAACATTTGTTTGCTTATTGGCAAAGGCGCCTGAAGCGGTAAGCAATGTGCCACCGGCCAATAAACTTTGCCGCATAAATTTTCTTCTTTGCATGGAGGTATTTTTTTGTTGCTTAAATTTACTGCTAACCGTTTATAATACAGACATTTTGTACAAAACAATTGCTTTCTTCTTTTTCGCGGCGCTTTCTATCCCCAGCAGTTATGCCCAGGAGAAGAAATACTATTTCTCCGAAGCCAAAATGGGCTCTCCTTTTAGTATCATACTGGTTTCCGGTGACTCACTGAAAGCCGCCGTATTGGCACATGAAGCGTATGCTTTGATCGATTCCTTTAATACCTTATTCAGCGATTATGATACTTCCAGTGAACTTAGCAGACTGAACGCGGCTGCCGGAAAAGGTAAAGTCAGCATATCTCCCTCATTATGGAATATGATAAGCTATTCAAAAATGGCTTATGAAAAAAGTGAAGGGGCTTTTGATATCACCATTGGACCTTTAAGTCATTTGTGGCGTGTGGCAAGAAAAGAAAAACGATTTCCCGACAGCCTATCAGTTAATGTTAAAAGAAAAATGGTGGGTTTTTATCATATTCGAACTGATAGCACGAATAGAGAAATTACACTACCTGTCACCGGCATGAAACTGGACCTTGGCGGTATTGCCAAAGGATATATTGCGCAACAGGTAATCGAGTTTCTGAAAAGCAGGGGCATAACGCGGGCATTGGCAGATGCCGGTGGCGATATAGTAATGAGTGGGGCGCCACCCGGAACAAAGGGTTGGCTAATTGGTGTTAATATGCCTGAAACCACTGATAAACTTTTGCCAAAGAAACTACTACTAAAAAATATGGCGGTGGCTACTTCCGGCGATGCCTATCAATACCTGGAACATAATGGTATCAGGTATTCACATATCGTTGACCCGAGAACAGGGTACGGTATTTCCTCGCAACGAAATGTGACCGTAATTGCAAATAGCGGTACCGATGCCGACTGGTTAGCTACCGCCTGCAGCATCCTGCCGATCGCTTCCGCAAAAAAGCTGGTATTGGCCTTGCAGGCAGAAGTCCTGATCACAGAACTGGTTAACGGAAAGATCATTTATCATAGCACAAAAGGATTTAGCCGATACCTGGAATAGCAATTTCTATTGATTAATATCTTACCTTGAATTATTCAAATAATACTCAGTGAAACAAGTAGTCTTCTCCCTCCTGCTAATTCATTCCATTCTATTTTGTACCGCGCAAATTGCGATTGATCATTTTAAAAGTTACGAACAAAATTTACCGGCCGGTACCCTACGTTTTAAAATGGTTCCCATTCAAAGTGGTGAATTTGTTTTAGGCAGTCCCGCTAACAAAAAAAACAGGGAGGCAGATGAGGCTCCCCAACAAAAAATTAAATTATCCGCTTTCTGGATGGGCGCTTACGAAGTAACGCGTGATGAGTTTGATATTTTCTATAAAGATGAAACTACCAGTGAGAATAATCAGGTTGATGCCATTACCAGGCCAAGCCCGCAATATGTGGATCTGAGTTGGGGAATGGGAAAAAAAGGCGGATACCCGGTGAATAGCCTCTCCCAATTTGCCGCATTAATGTACTGCCACTGGCTCTATCAAAAAACCGGAATATTTTACAGGTTACCCACAGAAGCGGAATGGGAATATGCCTGCAGGGCAGGCAGTAATACCACGTATTTTTTCGGCAACGATAGTACCCAATTGGATCAATATGCCTGGTATAAGAATAACAGTGATGAAAAATTTCATAAAGTCGGGCAGAAATTGCCCAATGCCTGGGGCTTATATGATATGCTGGGTAATGTTATGGAGTGGACGCTTGATCATTATGATGTGAATGCTTATGCTAACATTACGGAACTGACAGATCCTATACCTGCACCCAATCCTGCCAGATACCCCAAAGCCTTGCGAGGCGGGAGCTTTACTGAATCGGCAGGCAACCTGAGAGTTGCCAATCGCTTTAAATCTGAGCCCATCTGGAACCGCAGAGATCCCCAGATACCCAAAAGTAAATGGTGGCTGACAGAAGCCAGTTGGGTTGGGTTTCGCCTGTTACGCCCGGTGCGGCAACCAACACCGGAAGAGGTCAATCTTTTTTTCAAAAAATATCTTGGTCGATAACCTTTAAAAAAAAATGATATGTACAACGATGCTTCCAACAAACCCTCCCGAAGAGATTTTGTAAAACAAAGTTCTTTACTTGCCGGCGGACTGATTGCAGCTCCTTTATTTGGCGCCGCCAATTATTTTTCAGGTTCGGATGATGTAATTAAAGTAGCCCTTGTCGGTTGCGGTGGCCGTGGTACCGGCGCGGCCATGCAGGCTCTCTTAAGTAAACAGAATGTAAAACTGGTTGCTATGGCTGATGCTTTCCGCGACAACCTGGATAGTTGTTATAAGGAACTGACTACTGATGATGGATCAGATACTGCCATGGCTGGAGTAATAAAACGGATTGATGTTCCGGAAGAAAGAAAATTTACGGGCTTTGATGGCTATCAGAAAGCCATTCCATTCGCTGATGTAGTCATACTTACCACACCTCCCGGTTTCAGACCTATCCATTTTGAAGAAGCCATCAAACAGGGTAAACATGTATTCATGGAAAAGCCCGTAGCCACTGATCCTGCCGGCATACAAAAAGTATTGGCTACTGCCGCCATCGCAAAAGAAAAGAAATTAAATGTGGTGGTTGGTTTACAAAGACATTATCAGAACTCTTACCGTGAACTGTATAAAAGAAAAGACCTTATCGGAGAAATTACTTCTGCGCAGGCCTGGTGGAATAATGATGGTGTATGGGTAAGACCCCGCAAATACAACCAGACAGAAATGGAATACCAGATGCGCAACTGGTATTATTTTAACTGGTTATGCGGTGATCATATCACCGAACAACATATCCATAATATTGATGTGATTAACTGGTTCAAAGATGCTTACCCTGTAAAGGCCCAGGGCATGGGCGGACGTCAGGTTCGGAAAGGGAAGGACCATGGTGAGATATTCGACCATCACTATGTGGAGTTTACTTATGCGGATGGTTCTATCTTAAACAGCCAGTGCCGGCATATTCCAGGCACCATGAGCAAAGTAGATGAACTGCTGGTAGGTACCAAAGGAAAAATCTATTGCGGCGCCGCGAATATCACGGATGCATCCGGCAAAGTAATGTATCATTTTGATACCAAAGGAGAACCCAACCCCTATCAAACAGAACACGATGAATTATTTGCGGCCATCGCAAAAGGAGAATACAAATTTGCCGATACCGAAAACGGAGCCAAAAGCACCATGACTTCCATACTTGGCCGAATGGCCACTTATAGTGGACAGGTGGTTGACTGGAACAAGGCCATCAATTCAGGTATTGATATCCAACCGAAAATATATAACTGGGATGCATTACCCCCAATCGTTCCTAATGCAGATGGTTATTATCCAATAGCAATACCGGGTATTACCAAATATGTTTAATAGGTAAACACTTTACCTCCGGCTAATACTTCCTGTGTTTTTTCATCGAAGGTTACTTTATGACCGGTGCGACATGCCGCATTGGTCATAATAGTAGCTATCGAATGGTTATAACCCGCTTCAACAGGTGCATTGGGTTGTTTGCGGCTACGAATACATTCCATCCAGTTATGTACATGTGCCGTTGTTAATGTATCGCCCCCGGTATTGGCCCCGGCTTCTACTTTTACTACTAAATCCGTTAAATTTAATTCAGGTAACAGGTTAGGTTGCATTTTCATGGCAGCGGCAGCATTGGCACGCAACCCACCTTTGGGTGAAACCTTGTTATTCATCAGATTTAATTCACCACCATTGGAATAATAAATTTCACTGGGGTTCTCATCGCCATTGTGCATGCGCGACATAAAGACAACCTGAAATCCTGTTGACGGATCATTGATTGGGCCATATTCGAAAACAGCGGTGGTGGTGTCCCAGTTTTTTCTTCCGTCTTTCCACTGGTATATTCCCCCGTTAGCGGTTACGCTTCTCGGATGGTTTAAACTAGAGAACCAATGCACCGTATCTATCTGATGACTCATCCACTGGCCGGGCATACCGGATGAATAGGGCCAGAATAAACGGTATTCTAAATATTTTCGTGGATCAAAATTTTCAAAGGGCCGGTTGAGGAGGTAACGTTTCCAGTCAATATCCTCTTCTTTACACTGTGCCACCAGGTCGGGCCTTCTCCAGCGGCCGGGTTGGTTTACGTTCCAGGTAAGCTCTACCATGGTAATGGGTCCGAATTTACCCTCCTGAATAAAATCAGCCGCTGCCTTATAATTTGTTCCGCTTCTGCGCTGAGAGCCAATCTGGACAATACTTTTAGAGGCTTTCACGGCATGTAAGGCAGCACGATTATCCTGCATGGTTTCGGCGAAAGGTTTCTCACAATACACATCACAACCCGCATTTACCGCTTCAATGGTATGCAAGGCATGCTGAAAATCCGCGGTGCTGATGAAAACAGCATCTACTGTTTTGGAGGCATAGAGTTCCTCATTATTTCTGTATACATTAATATCATGCCCCATTTTATCTTTTAGAAAAGCGCCACCCTCCTCTCTTCTTTTTTTCCAGATATCAGAAACGGAAACGATATCGAAATTCATTTCCTTATAAAATTTCATAAAAGGCGGAATATGTGAGCTACGGTGTCTATCGGAAAATCCGATCACACCTACCCTTACTCTATCATTGGCGCCAATAATTCTGCCATAACTTTTTGCACTAAATCCTAAGGAAGCAATATAGGTACCTGCTGCCACCTGTGCGGATTGTTTGATAAAATTTCTTCTGGTATTTGACATAAAGCAATTATTATTTATGAAAGAATTATTTTAGCTCTTTGATTTTAATACTCCGGTACCCTACCTGTGTTCCATGTTCCTGTAATAAGATATGTCCTTTTACAGCCATTCCGAAACCAGGTATATTGGCGAACTTGCTTTTGGCAACCAATGCATAAAAATACTGTGTACCACGCTGATATTCCAATACTTTCCAGCCATTCAGCCAATGCTCCACACGACCATCCGGATACACGATGATACGGCCACGGTTCCACTCACCGATTGGTAATTTTTCTCTGCCTGTTTTCTTAGCGGGAATCAGATCATACAAAGAAGCCAACGTTCTGTTGCCGATAGAACCCAGTTTGGCATCCGGGTGTTTATCATCGTCTAATACCTGGTATTCCAGCCCTATAGCGGAACCGGAAGTCTTTTCTTTTTCTGTTACAAAATATTTTACACCCGAATTGGCCGTATCAGAAAGCAGAAAATCAAATTGCAAATCAAAAGCACTGAACTCCTCATTGGTTACAATATCTCCACCATTTTGCGACTCAGCGCTTTTCCCTTTGGTTACCCAGAGTACTCCATCTTTAATTGCCCAGGTTTTTTCAGGGAAACCAGATGTATGCGCTCCTCTCCAACCATCAGTGGTTTTACCATCCCATAATAAACGTACCCCCATTCTATTTTCATCAGCAGAAATATTGTTAACAAGGGTATTCACAACAAACACATCATCCGCGGGTGTGGGTTTTAAATTTTTCGTTTGTATTCTAACGTTTTTCCAACGTATTTCTTCGCCTGCATTTTTAGCATCATAAATAGCATGTACCTGCAAAGCAATAAAGCCTTTAGGTGTCATATCATCTATCAGATGTGCACAGGCAATGCCATTTACCCAGGTGCGGATACTGGTACCGATACATTCTATGCGATAATGGTTCCACTGGTTGTTTTTAAACGCATTTTTAGCCGATGGATTATTTTCCATCGAATAAAGCCAACCCCGCCTTGCTTCATCATAAATGCCACCACTCCAGGCTCTTGCAGCCGGATCAATCTCCATTTGATAGCCATGCACCCTCTCCGGGGTATGCTTGTCTGTTACATTACAATGATCAGTAGTGCTATTTATTTCACTTCTAAACTGGATCCCAGAATTCATATTGTCATTTACCTTGAAATCCACTTCAAAAATAAAATCGCCATAGTCTTTTTCAGTGGCCAGGAAACTATTGGGCTCTTTCAATACGGTGGTTCCTACTATTTCCCCGTTCTGCACTGTATACTTTGCCTTGCCGTTTAACTGTTTAAAGCCTTTCAGATCCTTACCATTAAAGAGGTATTCCCATTGACCCGGTTTTTGCTGCGCGCTAACCCAGCTTAGCTGGGCGAACAAAATAAAACACAAATAAAAAGTCTGCTTCATTGCTATCGTTTTAAATTTTGAAATATTCCTTTGCATTATAATAAGCAATATTTTTTAGTATACCACCTATCCACTCTTCATCATTGGGCAGCAAGCCCTTCTCCATTTCATCACCAAATAAGTTACAGATAATTCTTCTGAAATATTCGTGTCTTGGAAAAGAGAGAAAGCTTCTGCTATCGGTGATCATCCCAATAAATGTGCTGATCAATCCCATATTTGATAAAGCATTGAGTTGTTTTTCCATACCATCCTTCTGATCCAGGAACCACCAGCCGGAACCGAATTGCATTTTCCCTTTGATACTTCCGTCATTAAAATTACCGATCATACTGGCAAAAACTTCATTATCGGAAGGATTGCTATTATAGATAACCGTTTTAGCCAGTTGATCCGTTTTATCTAACTGATCAAGGAACAAAGAAAGTTGCATGGCCCGCGAAAAATCGCCAATTGAATCAAAACCGCTATCAGCACCTAATCGTTGATTGAGTCGGGTATTATTATTACGGATTGCACCCAAATGAAATTGTTGCACCCAATCTTTCTTATGATACATTTTACTCAATTCAATCAGGATATAACCCATAAATGCTTCCGGATCAGAAAAATGTCCATTACGGTTGATCATTAGAGAAGTAAACTCACGTTCCAATTGCGACGAAAATTGAAAATTATCAGGCAATTGCATAAATCCATGGTCTGATACCCTGCATCCATTTGCATGAAAGAAATCAATACGGTTTTGTAATGCCTCTAACAGAGAAACAATATCCTTTACTACAATGCCACTTGCTATCTCTAACAAACTAAGGCATTTGAAAAAAGATTCCGTTTGATCAATCATCAATAGTTTTTCAGGCCGGAAAGAAGGAGCCATTCGAATAGTATTATTCGCTACTGCGAATTTTTTGTGATGTTCCAGATTATCCCATGGTTCATCGGTAGTACCAACATAAGCTACATTAAAAGAATGCAAAATGGATTGTGTGGCAAAAGCAGGTGTTTGCAATTTAGCGTTACACCGCTCATAAACAGACTCAGCATTCTTTTCATTCAGGTATTCAGTTATACCAAATACATTTTTCAATTCCAGGTGTGTCCAGTGAAACAAAGGATTTCGAACAGTTTGCGGGACTACTTTGGCCCAGGCTAAAAATTTTTCTTTATCGGAGGCATTGCCAGTTATGAGTTCTTCGGATATACCCAAAGAACGTAAAGCGCGCCATTTGTAGTGATCACCTTTTAACCAAATATCTGTCAAATTTTTAAACTGCTGGTCATCGGCTATAGCCTGTGGGGATAAATGACAATGATAGTCAATAACAGGCATGTTCTTCATGTAATCATGGTACAATCTTTGGGCAATTTTACCCTGCAATAAAAAATTCTCTGTAAAAATGTATTCGGTCATTATTAATATATTAAAGCTTATACCCCACTATATACTGTAAAACCCCCATCAACTCCTATCTGCATACCTGTTACAAATTTTGAAGCATCACTTAACAGATAAATCAAAGCGCCAACTAGTTCTTCAGGTTTACCAAATCTTTTGAAGGGTGTATTTTGTATGACCAGGTTTCCACGTAGTGTAAAGGATCCATCAGGTTGTGTTAATAAGGTTCTGTTTTGTTCTGTTAGAAAAAATCCGGGCATGATCGCATTCACCCGAATAGCATCCCCAAAACGGTTAGCTACTTCTACAGCAAACCATTGATTATAACAATCCACAGAAGCCTTACCCATACTATATCCTAACACTTTCGTAACTACCTGTTTAGAGGTTACGGAAGAAATATTTACAATACTACCTTTCCCTTTTGCTGCCATCACTTTGCCAAAAACCTGGGTAGGAATGATGGTACCCCATAGATTCAGTTCCATGGCTTTTTTCATACCATCCATATTCATAGAAAAAATATCAGCATCAGGCTGCAGGACTCCTTCGGGTAAATTACCACCGGCGCCATTTACCAAGCCATCAATGGTTCCATATTTTTCGAGAATACTATTTTTTGCCTTTACCAGTTCTGTTTCGTCCAGCACATTCGAAACAACAGCCATTGCTTTACCACCATTGTCAATAATTTCTTTGGCCCTTTGTTCTGCTACAGCTGCATTTCTTCCGAGAATAACAGGTATACCACCGGCATTGGCAATCCCTTTTACAAATGCTCCCCCTAAAACACCGGTTCCGCCGGTAACGATGATTACTTTATCCTGTAAAGAGAATAAATCATTCGAAGCCATAGTAATTATTTGATCGTGAATTTAGATTTTTATTGTCAATATCCTGAGAAAGGCCTGCCATCATCATTTACCTATCATCAAATAATAAACCCATAGAGCTTTCAGACTTGATCATTTGTTCGTGTCGCTCAATAACCAGCGTTCTGTGGAAAGGCAGTAGCACCCCCTTCAGTAAGATCTATCTGGCTTTGTGGTATCGGCCGCAGTATATGAAAGTCTTTAATACCAGGAGCTGCTTCTACGTTATATTTTTTTACTCTTTCAAACAATTTACCAGTCCTGGTTAAATCAAACCAGCGCAGTTGCTCACCCAATAATTCTCTGTCTCTTTCATCCAGTATAAAATCGATAGTAAGATCAACAGGTGTAATTTCCATCAGCAGTTCCTTGCCAGGGTAGGCAGCCCTTCTGCGTACTTTATTTACATAACCGGCAGCTTCCGCAAGATTTCCAATATACATGGAAGCTTCCGCCGCAATCAGGTAAGTTTCAGCCAACCGGAAAGCTAAGAAATCCCTTGATCCTTCAAAAGTTGTTTTATCCGGCCGCAATGGGTCCAGAAATTTTGTCAGGGATGGGTATAATTTCGGTGTGTATTTGCTTGGTGGTATCACCTGGTAGTTTTTACCGGCAATAACGCTTGCGGATAGTTCAACCCCTGGTAACCAGATAGCGGTATCACCTGATGCCAGTGTAACAGTTTTTCCATTGATTGAATAGGTTCCTGGTTTATTACAGTAAAAAACCGACTTAAAATTCTTATCATACCGTGAATCATTGTTTCGATCCCATAAGCCCAGTGTGAAATTGGTAGGTCGGAAGCGTTTGAATGGGCGGCCATTTGCCACATCCCGCTGCATACCGGGTTGCACATCGTATTCCATTAGAAAAAACACGTGTGCGTTGTTGCCTGTGCTATTTGTTAATGGGTCGCTGGTGTACTGAACAGACCAGATCACTTCGTCATTAGTTTCACCGGCCCCTTGTTCGAATACCTTGGCATAATCCGGCAAAAGACGGAAATTATAATTGTTAATTACATTTTTGGCATATTGGGCAGCTTTACTATAATCATCGGTTTCTTTTGCAGAAGAAGTGGCACGTGTTAAATATACTTTTGCCAGCAAATGTTCCGCGGCGGGTTTGGTAGCCCTGCCATAATCCGTTTTCTTAATATCCGGTTCGAGTTTTGAAACAGCAAATTCAAGGTCAGCAATAATTGCTTTATAAATATCAGCAATGGGAGTCCTGCTTGCCGTGGATATCGCGGCAGTGTTTTCCTGCAAAGTAAGGTGAACAGGCCCAAACATTTGAACCAATATAAAGTAGTATTGTGCCCTTAGAAAACGGGCTTCGGCTACTCTTTTGTCCTTCAAAACAGGATCAAAACCTACAACTTTATCAGCACGTCCCACGACTGCATTCGCGGTATTGATTGCTTTATAGAATTCGTTCCATACTTCTGTAACGATGCCGGTTCGGGCATCTAACTGCGATGTATAGTCATTTACAAATTTCCAACTTCCATCGGAACCGCGGGTGTAAGAATCAGTTCCGAAAACAGTTAAAGACATTCCTCTTTCGGATCCATAAAAGTTACGGAGAGAGGAATAGGTGGCTTTTACCGCATCTTCAAAACCCGCTTTGGAATTCAGGTATTGGTCGTTAACAGTTGATACCAGTTTTTCATCCAGCAACTTCTTACAGGAAGAAACCGCAAACAGGGTGAGACAAACTATTATAAAATTTATTTTTTTCATACCGATTATTTTATGGTGATTGTTGAAACCCATTTCGAGATGATACTTTTTTTGAAATTAAAATTTAGCATTTATTCCAAAAGTAAATAGGCTGGTAGCAGGCGTATCACCATTCAATTGTCTGTCGCCTTCCGGATCAATTCCTTTGTATTTACTTCTATAGATAGCAAAAATGAAGGGCTGTTGCACATTCAGGTAGAGCCGAAAAGATTGCATCTTCATTTTTGAAGCTGCTTCTTTAGTGAAATTATAGCCCAGCGAAACGTTCCTGACTTTTATAAATGTGCCCTCAAAATAGGAAAGTGTTGATCCGTAAATAGGGAATTCCTGGTTCTGATTAGGTCTTGGAAAATCATTAGTGGGATTGTTAGGGGTCCAGTAATTTATATTCAGGTTATTATAGCGGCCGAACAAAGTATTATTGTTATCATGAAACCGGCTACGAATCATAGAGCCAATGCGTGCATAAATAAATACAGATAAATCGAATCCTTTGTACTCAAACCGATTAGTAATACCACCTGACCATTTCGGTACATCGCTTCCCAAAATAATCCTATCTGTAGAAGTAATTTTGCCATCACCATTTTGATCCTTCACTCTAATCTCTCCTGGTTTTTGAGAAAATGTTATTGCTGCATCTTTATCACTAGTTTGCCAGATACCAATTTTCTGATAATCATAATAAACTGTAAGCGGCTTGCCAATAAACCATGCATTTCCTACATCATCATTTTTGCCATTATATAATTCAACAATCTCCTCTTTATTGGCAAATACATTGAAATCGGTGGTCCATTTAAACCCTTTTTTATTTCTGAAATTAACAGTAGAAATATTTACCTCAATACCTTGATTTCGGGTAGCTCCTATATTTTCTGTAATACTGGCAAACCCACCTGTAATAGGAAGTTGCCTGGATAAAAGTAAGTCTCTTGTATTAGTTCTGTACATTTCAACAGACCCATTGATGAGGTTATTGAATAAACTAAAATCAAGGCCAATATTTGCAGTACCAGATTTCTCCCATTTCAGATTGGGGTTGGGTATCTCATTCGGACGATAACCAAAAGCGCCACTGGTTCCAAAAGCATAAGTGGTTCTGGATAAAGAGCCCAGGGTTTGATAAGGAAGAATTGCCTGGTTGCCGGTATTCCCGTAGCTTACTCTTAACTTCAGTTTATCTACAAAAGCAACATGGCTCATGAATTTTTCACTGGAAATATTCCAACCAAATGCTACGGATGGGAAGAAACTGTATTGATTACCAGCCGCCAATCGGGATGATCCATCTGATCTACCCGTTAAAGTGAGTAAATATTTTTCTTTCAGTCCATAGTTGATTCTTCCCATAAATGATTGTAAGCCCCATTCGGTCAAATTACTGCCTACTCCTCCTACAATGGTGGCTGCACCGATATTATAAAAAGCCTGTGGTTCGGCGGGTACACCATTTACCCTCGCATCATAATATTCATCCCTGTTAGACTGTATGGAATGTAATACAGTAATATCAAGTGAATGAATTTGACTGAACACTTTTTTATAGTTCAGGATATTCTCCCATGTATAATTAAAGTTGGAGGAATTCTGGGTTCTGGCAGTTGGATTTCCGCCACGGCGGTCATTTGTTTGGCTTCCAGTAAACTGTCCATACCGTTCATTGGTAAAATCAGGACCAAAATTCAGGCGGTAAGTTAACCCTTTTGCAATTTTAACTTCTGTATACAGGCTGGTAAAGACACGGATTCTTTTTCTTTCATCAATAATGGCGCCAGGAACTATTTCTGCCAATGGATTAGTACGTAACCCATCTGTGGTGGGAAGAAAGAGGAGGTTCCCGTTATTATCATAAGGAATACCCAGGGGATTTTCCTGTAAGGCGCCTCCTATCGGATTAAAATTCGGTCCATTATGAAGGCTGTTTGCTACCATCATAGACGCGCCGATTTTTATAAATTCATTGATCTGGTGATCTAAATTCAAACGCAATGTATACCTGGTAAAATCCTGGTTATACACAATGCCCTTTTCATTAAAGACATTGGCCGAAATGGCAAACTGTGTTTTTTCAGCGCCACCCATCAAACTGACCTGGTGACTTTGCTGCAAGCTGTTCTGAAGTAGTAAAGCCTGGTAATTTGTAGTACGGCCCAGCTTTATGGATTCTAATTCTACCGCTTCAAACAATTTTTTATCCGCATCTTCTGTAGCAATATCAGGATAATTACCTGTAGCCCGGCGAGATTCCCGTTTGAATTCAGCGTATTGTGGCCCATTCATCATGTCTATTTGGCCAAGTGACCGGGCTACACCCGCATAAGCATCATAACTAAAAACGCTCTTCCCGTTTTTACCTCTTTTAGTAGTAACAATAATAACACCATTAGCTCCACGCGACCCATAGATAGCTGATGCAGATGCGTCTTTTAGTACCTCAATTGATTGAATGTCTTGTGGGTTGACATCTCCAATTCCGCCGCCCAACGGTATTCCATCCACTACGTATAATGGATCATTACCGGCATTAAAAGAACGTCTTCCCCTGATGGTTACTTTGGGTTCAGCACCAGGTCTGTTACTGGAATTAATGACATCCATACCGGCAACCCTGCCCTGTAAGGCTTGCTGCGTACTCGAAATTGGCAGTTCCGAAATTTCTTTAGCGGATATAGAAGAAATGGCTCCGGTCAACTGGCTTTTTCGTTGGGTTCCGTAACCCACAACTACCACATCCGTTAATCCGGCATCAACTTGTTTAAGTTGCACATTGAATACCATTTGGTTTTTAATTTCTATTTCTTTTATTTCATGCCCAACATAGGATACAACAAGGATTCCACTTGAATTTGGCGGCACGCTGATTGAAAACAAACCTCTGGCATCGGTTGCGGTATATACTTTGGTTCCTTTTACATTAATGGTGGCGCCATTAACAGGCAATCCCGCGGGATCGGTAATTTTACCGGAAACCCTTTGCTGGGCCCGGGAGGCGTTAAAAGTAAAAAGCAGTAAAATGGCTAAGCAGATTTTTGGCAATTGCATGGCATGCAGTTAGAGTGTTAGAAAAATTTATAAGCTTCCAACGCCAGCACCACAAACAGTACCCGGGTAAGTATAAACGAAATATTTATTGGCGAAGCATTGTATCTGTTTGTGAAGATCTAAAAAAAAATAATGATTCCCATCATTCTATTTGGTTTATCTACGAAAACGATTTCGTATGGAATTGCAAGTTCCTGTTACTTCTTCAGATATTTTGTCCGGGTAAATGACAATAATTTTGATTCATTTTGGATCATAATGCTTTTACCTTCCATAGGTATGGATTTATCCAGAATAAGTTTATTAATGAATCTGAAATAGTTTCATAAGTTGTTCCTAATATGGAAAGCAGATTTAGATGAAACAGAATGAATTATGACAGGCATAGGTATTTTACGAAATCATTTTCGTCTATTTTCGTAAAAATTGTACCTTGGATGTTCTATTACCTACACTACTGCTTTTTATTTATTGAACTGATATTTTCTTTTATGAGTGAAATTAACTTAAAAAAATTATCAGAAGAACTGGGGCTTTCTATTTCGTCTGTATCCAAAGCGTTGCATGACAGCTATGAGATCAGTACTGAAACAAAAAAACGGGTGTTGGCAATGGCTGAAAAACTGAATTACCAGCCAAATCCATTTGCCAGGGGGTTACGAAAAAATAAAAGCAACACCATTGCTGTTGTGATACCAGAGATAGCCAACAACTTTTTTTCACTTGTTATTGATGGTATTCAACTAGTGGCCCAGCAGAAGGAATACCATGTTTTAACGTATTTAACACACGAAGATTATATAAATGAAGTTTCTACCATTAACCATCTACAGTGTGGAAGGGTTGATGGCGTATTGATTTCACTTTGTGGCGAAACAGCCAGTGTGGATCATCTTATAAACTTGCAACATACGGGTGTACCTATCATCTTTTTTGACAGAATTCCAGAAACAATGGAGTGCTCAACAGTAACCACTGATGATTATGAAAGTAGCTTTAAAGCAACCGAGCACCTGATGCTGGCAGGTTGTAAAAAAATAGCTTTTTTATGTGTATCCAGATTTTTATCAATCACACAGAAAAGGATGTTGGGCTATCAAGCTGCCCTGCAAAAATATAAAATAGCATTTGATCCGAAACTGATTATTCAATGCAATAATGACAATATTTCCAATCAGGCTATACTAAAAAAATTACTTTCCAGAAAGGTACGGCCTGATGGCATTTTCGCATCCGTTGAAAAACTGGCTATTTCAACCTATTATGTGTGTAATGATCTCAAAATAAAAATACCTCAGCAATTGAAAATAATAAGCTTTTCAAATTTACGAACGGCCTCATTGCTTTCTCCCTCATTAACTACGATCACTCAACCAGCGTTTGAGATTGGAAAAGAATCAGCAGAATTATTGTTTCGGATGATCAAGAAAAAAAATTTGGGAGGCTATATGAATAAAATTGTTTTACAAAGCAGTTTAATAGAGCGAAATAGCACAGTAAAATAAACTACCAAAAATAGGTAGCCACTGCTCCTGCATTCAATTCCATATTGACCATTTTCCCTTTGTATTGTAGTGTAAAACTTCTTTTTTGATTCGCTTTATTCAAAATAATGAGTACCATTTTTCCATCAGGCCTGCGAAAGGCTACATTGGGCAGCCCTGCCGGCAAATTTGATGCTATCCGAACGGAACCTGGCCGAACCCATTTAGAAGCATGTGCTATAATATAGTAGGCAGGGTTTCGGATTACCTTATTTTTATCAATAGTGATGGCACCCAGGCAACTGCTGCAACCACCACGATCTGTATAAGGTTTATAATCCGGGGCGGATGCCAGGTTCCATTCCAACACTATCCTGCACCAGTTACGCGTGGCGCCGATAACCAGGTTTTCAACATGCCAGGGTATATCACCCGCGAAACTACCAGGGGCGCCAATCCATTGCTCAGTAAAATACAGGTTCCTGTCTGGATGCGCCGCATGCACCTCAGACAACGCTTCAATTTTACCGCCATACAAATGAAAAGCAGATCCATCGATATATTTTTTTGCAGCAGGATCATTTAATATCGAGATAGGATAATCAGGCCGGTCGGCATTATGATCATAAATAATGATCTTAGTATCAATCCCAGCCTTTTTAAAAGCAGGACCCAACTGATTCTTTACAAAATTTCCCTGATCAGGCGCCAGCATTTGTAAGCTTGGATTATTACCGGGATGCAGGGGTTCATTCTGAACGGTTACCGCATCAATCCGGATACCTTTTTTTCGCATCTCCAAAATATACTTTACAAAATAGCGGGCATATACCCCATAATATTCAGGCAGCAGGTTACCACCGCGGAAGTCCTTATTATTTTTCATCCATACCGGTGGCGACCAGGGAGACCCCATTATTTTTATTTTTGGATTAACTGCCAGTATCTCTTTTAATATTGGTATCACATCCTTTTTATCAGGACCAAGGTTAAAATGAACAAGGCCAGTATCGGTTTGTCCTTCAGGAATATCATCATAAGAAAAAGCATGATCACTCAAATCAGAAGCGCCAATACTTATTCGCAGATAACTGGTTCCGATATTATTTTTTTCTGTGCCAAACAATTCAGTTAGCAATACATGCCTGCTCTCTTTGCTCATCTTCATCAAATGCTGCGCACTGCCACCGGTTAAGGTAAACCCAAAACCATCAATGGTTTGATATTGCTTAGCCTCATTAATCAGGATGTAAAATTTACCGGCAGTATCCCGTTTAGCCGCGAAGTATTGTTCAGGCTGTTGCTGAAAATAAACAGCTGTAGCCGGATCAGTAAGCCAAACACTGATTGATTGTTTATGCTGGGCATGAGCACCCAATGCAAGCAATAAACTAAAAACAGGCAGGCAACCTTTTTTATATACTGAAAACATTCAAAATAATTTACTGATACAAAAAAAATACCCTGTTTATATAGTAACTGATCATCCATGTTACTATTTTTATTGGCGCATATCCGAATTACTGATAAAAGCGATTCGTTTACTATCCGGCGACCAGGAAGGTGTATTGATGGACCCCTGCCCCCCATACACATAGGCCAGCACTTTTGAAACGCCTCCATTAACAGGTTGTAGCCTGATATACACATGCTGATAAGGCGGATGAATACCCGGCTCCACTTCTTCCTGTAAAAAAGACAGATAAACCATCCATTTGCCATCGGGTGAGATATGGGGAAACCAGTTATTGAAGGTATCATTGGTTACCTGTTCCTGTTGGGTTCCATCGGGCCTCATACGCCAAACCTGCATCAGGCCGGAACGTACCGAATTAAAATAAATATATTTTCCATCGGGAGTATATTCCGGACCATCATCCAGGCCTTGTGCATCTGTTAACCGAATTTCATTTCCCCCTTCAGCAGGTATTTTGTACACATCATAATTACCATTTCTTTCGGCACAGTAAACAAGGTCCTTACTATCAGGCGACCATCCGTGAAGATAAGAAGGGCCCTTAGGGGTAATTTGTTTGGGTATTCCCCCCTCAATGGGAACCGTATAAATGATAGATCCGCCCAGTTCCTTCACATTGGAACTCAGGCCAAGCATTTTACTATCAAATGAGAGAACATGATCATTATTATTATTGGTAACTGTACCCGTATTCAATAAAGTAGCCTTGTGGGTATCGAGCGAAAAAGTATAGATCATCCCTTTACTATCATTATACAAAAGGGTTTTCCCATCCTGCAGCCAGTTAGGCGCCTGAATGGAATTGGTTTGTGTATAAACGATTTCTCTCTTTCCTGATGCGATGTCTAACAGTTCGAGGTTACTACCCAAAACCATGGGGGTCCGCTGGTCCGCTATACCCGGATAGGGAATAGAAACCGAAACATCAGAGAACAAAGCTGTTTCGGAAACATCCGCGTTATGAGAGCCCACAAACAAGCCCACATACACTTCATTGCCCATTTCAATATCAGCCACCTGTTCGGTTACAAATGGTTCACCATATTTGGCTATACGCATGGTATATACATTTCCCTTTCTTTCTAATTGAATGATAGTAGCTTTCTTCAGACCTGATTTTTTTTCTTCTGTTTGGGCACCGGTTATTTTCCTGTATTGAAGGGCAGCTAAACCATCTCCATGCACTGCAGCAGAAATATGCGGGGCATTGGCATCAAGGTTTTTCCGTATCATCCAGCCTAATTTACGGTGAGGATCAACCCCTTCAGACCCAGCGAATGCCGCACGTGCATATAAAATAAAATTACCCGTTATCCGCTTCCAGGCATAGTGGAACTCATCTTTTTCGAACCATATATTGTAACCGGCGCCTGTAAGTATATATTGCTGTTCTGAAGAAAGATACGTGGCTGATCCCGGCCGGATAGCGTTTCCTACATTGCTTTGCCCATCAAAAATGCCCAATGGCTGCTGCTGCGAATAAGCATTCAAACAAATCAGCAGCATAGCAAAACAAATACCGCCTATGGCAACATTTATTTTTATTACATGGCAAAACTTGCTAATCTTTTGGTAGAACATAAATGACTTTTTATTAGTGTAAACGAAATTATCTAAAGTTCGGAAGTTAAATTAAACAATAATATAATCATAGCGTCCAAGAATCATGTCACCCCTTCGGGGTTTGTTATTGCTTTTCCCATTGTATTCTATAATCATGTCACCCCTTCGGGGTTTGTTATTGCTTTTCCCATTGTATTCTATAATCATATCACCCCTTCGGGGTTTGTTATTGCTTTTCCCATTGTATTCTATGAATCATATCACCCCTTCGGGGTTTGTTATTGCTTTTCCCATTGTATTCTATGAATCATGTCACCCCTTCGGGGTTTGTTATTGCTTTTCCCATTGTATTCTATGAATCATATCACCCCTTCGGGGTTTGTTATT
>Ga0265292_1000326_pt1 | contig 76864 bp, 74 predicted proteins | sample Munlanlewell296A_FD_189080 | JGI IMG/M metagenome (GOLD analysis project Ga0265292, IMG submission 189080) | Leachate microbial communities from a municipal landfill in Southern Ontario, Canada - Leachate well 296A | ecosystem: Engineered > Solid waste > Landfill > Unclassified | place: Canada...
CCAACGGGAAATGATTGGCAAAAAGAAGGAGAGGATAAAATTTTCGAAATAGCCGGCCGTAAAAAAGAAGACAAAAATAAATTCAGTGTTTGGGGCGAGTTTAATATGTGGGTGGCCAATTTTTTCAAAGCACCGTTTACCGATATTAATTGGGGCGAAGAGAAAAAAGAAGAAAAAACCCCTTCTAAATTTTTAACCCCCGTCGAACAAAACATCGTAAAGGCCATCAATGGGAAAACGGCAAAAATGGGGTTTGAAACAGTTATCAGGATTATTTATGTAGACCAAAAAGAAGCGTTTACTCCGTTAAATATCGCTTCAATACTAGGCACTTTTCAGCAGTTTGGGGCTTCTGACATAAATTCCTTTAAGCCAGGCGCGGAAATTACAGGAATGGCTAATTTTTTATCCAAAATCAGCCCGCGCTATAAAAAAATGAAAGAATTTATAAAAAAACGGGCAATTTATTTTGCTTATATCAACCGTAGGTTTGGCAAAACAAATATGGAAAAAAAGGAAAAATTTCCTGTTTTAAACACAGAGGAGCTGGCGACGATTTATCATTTCCCAAGCCTGACTATTGAAACCCCTCAGCTTAGGCGTTTGGATACTAAGAAAGGCGGCCCGCCGAAAGGACTGCCGATAATTAACTAACAACCGATAACCAACAACCGACAACAAAAATAATTTTCAAAGAGCTGTAAGTTGTAGGTGGTAGGTTGTAGGTCAATTTATGAAAGACATAACAGTAATCGGAAAAACAAATTTTAGGAATCAAGAAGTTAAATTTGGTATCAAAGCTCAAGATAGAAGAAGGCACATGTATGTTATCGGCCAGACTGGAACCGGCAAAACAACTTTGCTTGAAAACATGGTTATTGACGATATCCGCGCCGGAAGAGGCGTGGGTATTATCGACCCTCACGGAGAATTCGCTGAAAAAATTTTGGAATTTATTCCCGAAAGCAGGGTTGACGACGTGATTTATTTCAATCCAGCCGACATAGATAATCCGATTGCGTTTAATCCTTTGGAAAAAGTAGGAATGGAACATCGCCATCTTATCGCCTCGGGTATAATGGGCGTGTTTAAAAAAATTTGGGTTGACGCTTGGTCAGCCAGAATGGAATATATTTTAAACAATACCTTGTTGGCTCTTTTAGAGTTTCCGGAATCAACTCTTTTGGGAATAATGAGGATGTTTGTGGACAAGGAATACCGTAAAAAAATCGTTGACAATGTTCAGGATCCCGTTATCAAAGCTTTTTGGGAAAATGAATTCTCCCGCTATTCCCAACGTTTTGAAGTGGAAGCGGTGGCGGCTATTCAAAACAAAGTCGGCCAGTTTGTTTCCAATCCTTTGGTAAGAAATATTATCGGCCAAACCCATTCAACGATTGATTTAAGAAAGATAATGGATGAAGGGAAAATCTTGATTGTTAATTTATCAAAAGGAAGGATAGGCGAAGACAACTCCGCTCTTTTGGGGGCGATGTTGATAACTAAGCTTCAGATGGCGGCGATGTCGAGAATTGACGTTCCCGTGGACAAACGCCGAGATTTTTATCTTTATGTGGATGAGTTTCAAAATTTTTCAACCGAATCATTCGCCAACATTCTTTCAGAGGCCAGAAAATACGCCCTTAATTTGATTTTGGCGCATCAATATATAGAACAGCTCGACGAAAAGGTAGAAGCCGCGATTTTCGGAAACGTAGGCACGGTGGTTCTTTTCAGGGTTGGAGCTTTTGACGCCGAGTTTTTAGAAAAGCAATTTATGCCCGAATTTGAAGTTAATGATTTGATTAATCTCCCTAACTACCATATTTATTTAAAGCTTTTGATAGACGGTGTTTCCGGCAAGCCGTTTTCAGCCGCGGCATTGCCGCCGATTTCAATGATCGGCGAATCATACTCGGATGTTCTTATTGAAAACAGCCGGAGAAAATACAGCGTTGCAAGATCAGTTGTTGAGGATAAAATCGCTTCCGAATGGAGCGCCGGAGTTGCTTCCGCTCAGGATAAAGTGTTTCGTCGCGACGAGAGGCCTGTTAGGGAAGTTTTAAACAGCGGAGAAGTTATAAAACACGAAGCGATGCGAATTAAAAAAGACGTTATCCAAAAAGAAAGGCCCAGTGTGGATATTGGAGATTTGCAGAAATCCATTAGAGAATCGTTGGAGAATAAAGCAGAGGGAAAAAAATCAGAAAATTAGGAATTTATTTAAGTGTTATATACCGATTTAAAACCTGGAACTTGTATAATTTTAGACGGCCAGCCTTGCGTGGTTTTGGAATACGAATTTTTAAGAATGCAACAGCGAAAGCCGGTAGTTAAAACCAAGCTTAGAAATTTGATTTCCGGCAGTATTTCCGAACATTCTTGGCAGCCGTCCGATGACATAAAAGAAGCGGAAATCGAAAGGCAAAAATCCCAGTTTTTATATTCTCACAAGGGAGAATTTTGGTTTACGGAAGCAAATAATCCTAAAAACCGGTTTAGCTTGAAAGAAGAATTTATCGGCTCAACAAAAGATTTTTTAAAATCCAATTTGGAAGTTGTGGCCATAAAATTTTTAGACCCCGAAGGAAAGCAAGCTTCCAACGGGGCAGGCAAAATAATCGGCATCGAAATTCCGATAAAAGTTGATTACAAAGTTGTCGAAGCGCCTCCGGCCATAAAAGGCAACACAGCCCAAGGCGGAACAAAAACCGTGGTTATTGAAACCGGCATCAGAGTCGCCACCCCGCTTTTTATAAACGAAGGTGATATTGTCCGAGTAAACACTTCTACGGGTCAATATACAGAGCGTGTAGAAAAAAGATAAAAAGATACCCCATTTAACAAGCCATGGCTTGTTAAATGGGGAAAAAGCTAAATTTTAAAATAATGCCTTATTTTTTCTTCATCTTCAAAACGATCAATATAAAAAATAAGAACAAAATCTCTAATGTTATAAAATGATGTAATAAAGTCTATTTCCTCCTCGCACGGATAAGGAGTTATAAAAACACTTTTTTGAATGTGGTAAAAATTTAAATTTCTCAACCTCTCCCTAAAAGCATCTCGGGCTTTTTTAAAATCGTGCGGTATATCAAACATTATCAAGCGCCATTTTTTATCCCACTTCGCTGGAATTTTTAATTTCATCTCTTCAATTTTATAACTTGATACAGCGTCTTTCCCATTTTTTCTGATTTTAACTTCGATTTCTCTATTCTTCGACTCTTTAATATCAACCAAATCTCTTTTCTGTAAGTTTTTTAAATCATTAATAAATTTTTCTTTTTCAAAGCGCTTTTTTCTAAAGTAAGATTTAATTCCGGCTTGTATTAATTTTGATCCCGCCAAAGGAGAAAGAAGCGAGATCGTTAAAATCCCCGATCCTAACGCTAGGTATTTTAAGATTTGATAAGGCCTCGAGTTTTTTCTGATTATGCGCATTATACTTTATTATATCAAATTTGCCGTAGTTAACAAGCCATGGCTGGATAAATGGGGGAAAGGAGTTTCTTTGCTTCTGGGGGTTTATTCACTCTGTCGATTTTGTTATAATAATTTTAATGGCGAAAAATTTTATAAAATTTCTTTTGGTTTTTTTAATAATTTTTGCTTGGATTTTTTCGGGTTGGCCGCAGATTTTTAATCCTTCAACTCTGTTCAGGACAGGTTTTCCGCCGAAAATTCAGGAAGCGCAGGCGGCGACTGCCGGACCGAGTTTCCCTACGAGTGGCGTTAACGATACATCTATAGGCATAACCGCATGGACGGCTCCTGGTAATGTGACCGCTTCTGAAAATACGCGCGCCACGGTCACTCTTGTCAAAAACAGCGGCGTGAGCCAAGCAATCAAAGCTACTGGCTTTGGATTTGCCATTCCAGCTGACGCGTTTATTGACGGCATAACCGTGGAATGGGAGACAAGTGAAGGTGGCACGGCTGCCGCTGGTGGGATTCAAGACAATGCGGTGCGGCTCGTGAGGGCTGGAACTATTGAAGCTACTGATCGCTCCAACACTACCTTTTGGGTGGCGCCTGCCAGCGAGGCGTTCGTGACTTACGGAGGAGTAGTGGATCTTTGGGGAGCGACATGGACAGCGACGGATATTAATAATGCCAATTTCGGCGCGGCAATCTCAGCTAAAAACGTTAAAGTATCAGGCGGCGGTGCAAATGAAGATGCGCAGGTTGATGCGGTGCGGATTACGGTTACCTATACACTTCCTACCTATACCCAATCGGCTTACAGATTATTTAATAATCTTGATTCCACGGATGTGGGGACTACGCTCGCGGCGCAGGACACAGCGGCCACATTGGGCTCAACCGGCGCGTTGTTCCGATTAAGAATGCTTTTACATATTGGCGCCAATCAATTAGCCGTAAGCGGTCAGACATTTAAGCTTCAATTCGCGGCGCAGTCCGGCACTTGTGACACTGCGTTTTCCGGCGAGACCTATGCGGATATTACCGCCGCCACGGTGATTGCTTATAAAGATAACCTCACACCGGCGGACGGCGCGACCTTAACCGCGAACGCTAACGATCCAACACACGGTGCAGATGCGACTTCAACTCAAACCTACGAGGAATTAAATAATTTTACTAACTCCGTGGCGGCTATTCCTTCGGGCCAGGACGGTAAATGGGATTTTTCGCTTTTTGACAACGGGGCCACATCTAGCACCGCTTATTGTCTGCGCGCGGTAAAATCCGATGGCGCGGTTTTGGGTACCTACAGCGTCATTCCGCAAATCACCACCGCTGCGGCCGCGGCCACCGTTTCTTGCTCTACCAACATTACCTCTACCGCTTTTGGTACGCTCACGACCAGCGCCGTAGGAACTGCTTCTTCAAATGCCTCAACCACGATGACCTGCAGCGGCACAACTTTGGGTTGTACTTTATATGTTAAAGACAACGGCAATGGCGCTAATGGCGGTCTCTGGAATTCAACTTCGTCATATATTATTCCTTCGCCAAACGCGGCTTTTTCCACTACCGCGACTTTGGTGGCAGGCACCGAAGGATATGGAATTCAAGCAGCTACTTCATCAGCCGGAAGCGGCGGGACTTTAAAGATCAATTCAATATATCTTCAAACCGGAGATACCGTAGGCGGACTAACTCTTAGCAACTTAACTTTAGCATCGTCTTCGGTGGATATAAGCAATAGAGAAATAATTGTTAGCCACAAAGCCGCTGTTTCAATCAACACTTTGTCCGGAACATACAACGACACGATAACTTACAGCTGTCTTTCAAATTAAGGGATAGGGTTATCCACAATCGCAGTACAATCTAATATGCTATAATAAAATTATGAAAAAGATTATTTTACGAGAGAGAGAGAGAGTACTTAGCGCCATTGGTTTAACACTCGTTACGTTTTTAATAATCGGAGGGTGGTTTTACGGAACACTTGAAATTTTTATTTATCCAGAAAGCGCCGGAGCCACATCCACGGTAACAGTAAGTGCCAGCGTAGTAGCCACCATCAGTTGTTCAACAAATACTAGCACAACCGCGTTCGGCACCTTAACCACTGCGGCGGTTACCACTTCTACTCCCAATGCTTCAAGCACAATGGCTTGCGCTAACTCCTCGCTTGGTTGCACGCTTTCTGTGAGCGATGCTGGCGGCGGAGGTAATCCCGGTCTTTGGAATTCAATTTCGTCATATATTATTCCTTCGCCGAACGCGGCTTACAGCGCAACCGCGACTTTGGCGGCAGGCACCGTGGGATATGGAATACAGGCGGCTACCTCATCAGCCGGAAGCGGCGCCGCTTTTGCTATCAACTCTCGTTATCTGCAAACAGGCAATACAGTGGGAGGTTTATCTTTAACCGGTTTAACTTTGGCTTCAACTACCGCCACTTCTTCCGGACGGGAAGTAATAGTAACTCACGCAGCGGCGATCAGTACCGCAACAGTCGGCGGCACTTATAACGATACAATCACTTACTCCTGCGTCGGTAATTAAAAAGAACTCTCTTTAGCCCCCTTCTTTGAGGGGGGGTTTTGCTTTTTTAGAAATATGTTATATTAATTATGACTATGTTTCGTTCATCATTTTTTCTTGTCTCAATTTTTGTCTTTACGTCAGCAGTAATAGTTGCGGCGATTTTTTCTCAATCGGCGCTCGCGGTTACGGTTGGGCCGCCAAAGTTAGAGTACCGTACCGACCCGGGAAGCGTTATTTCCGGAATAATAGTTTTAAGCAACGAAGGAGAAACGCCGCAAATATTTTATCCGGCTTTTGAAAAATTCATTGAAGTGAACGGTGAAAAAAAATTTCTGCCAGCCGAACCAACTACTCTTGCGGGCTGGTTCAAACTGCCGGAAAACGTAGCGCTTGGACCTAAAGGACAGAAACAGGTTTCTTTTGTGATTGATGTGCCTAAAAACGCGCCGCCGGGAGGCCATTTCGCGGTTATGTGGTGGGGGACGGGGTCGCCAACTTCAAAAGAAGTGGCTATTGTCACTCGCGCCGGAATTTTAGTTTACCTTCAGGTTTCCGGCAAAGTGAACGAAGCCGGCAAGCTCACTTCTTTCTTCTCGGAAAACAATCAATTTATTTTCGTCGGTCTGCCCCAGAATTTTGAGGTAAAATTTAAAAATGTCGGCAATACCTATCTTAAACCCCAGGGCGACATTATTATTAAAAATATTTTTGGGACTAAAAATATAACTTTTGGAGTTAACGAGGGAGGCCTTATTATTTTGCCCGATGCGGAAAGTAATTTAAGAATTTCCAAACATTTTAACGAAACGCCGTTTGCTCTCGGCTTCTATAAAGCCGAAATTAATTTGCGCTGGGGCGAAAAACCGGAATCCATCCAAAAAAACATATGGTTTTTCGTTTTCCCGTGGCAATATGTTTTAGCGGTAATAGCAATACTCACGGTGTTGTTGTTTGGGGCTGGCAGGGGAATTAAAAAATACAACCAGTGGGTTATTTCAAAGTACTCCAAAACCAATTAACAGAGCGATTAAGGAGGCGCAAAAACTCACGACAACATGAGAAATGAAATTTTATCACTCACTTTTATTAATCTTATTGATAGCCACAGCCGGAATTTTTTTATTTAATAGGCCGGGCTTGAGAAGAGTTATTATTGTTTCCCGCGTTGATGCCGCGGTTAATATTACCGCCTCTATTCCTTCTATTTGCGGAAACGGAGTTGTTGACAGCGGCGAACAGTGCGACGGTTCTAATTTAAACGGGCAAACTTGCATAACCCAAAGTTTTTCCGGCGGAACTTTAAGTTGTAATTCTAATTGTACTTTTAATACTTCGGCCTGCGCCAACGCGACACTTCCTTCCGGCGGCGGGGGTGGTGGCGGTGGAGGCGGCGGATTTATCCCGTCAATCAGCCAGACCTCTGTTACTTTTAGGGGGCTGGCTTATCCAAAAAGCACAATAACCTTGCTTAAAGACGCGCAAGTAGTAGCGGCTATACCGGCTAGTCCGGACGCCTCTTTTCAAACAACGATTTCAAATATTGCCGGAGGAATTTATAATTTCGGCGTTTGGGCGGAAGATTCCCAAGGCATACGCTCCATTACGCAAAATTTTACCGTTTCTGTGGCCAGCGGTGTAACAACCGTTGTCAGCGGAATTTTTTTGCCGCCAACCGCCAGCGTTGATAAAAGCGAAGTAAAAAAAGGCGATATTTTGAATATATTCGGTTTCAGCGCGCCTAAGGCGCAAGTTTCTGTTTTCGTAAATTCCGACGAGGAGATTATAGAAAAAACCAATACGGATAATTCCGGCGTTTGGTTTCATAAATTTGACACCTCGGTTCTTGATAAAGGCGATCATTCCACTCGCGCGCGTTCATCTTTAAACGGAGACATAAGCGTTTATTCGCAGTTGGCGTTTTTTAAAGTCGGTGATAAAAACGTGACAGCCGGGGGTCAAAGTTGCCGGGCCAGTGGAAATTTAAACGGTGATTGTAAGGTTAACCTCATTGATTTTTCAATCTTGGCGTATTGGTACCACAGACCGTTAACCGACGCGGTAAAAAACAAAGTTGATTTAAACAAAGACGGCAAAGTGGATTTAATTGATTTTAGTATTATGGCGTACTACTGGACCGGGTAGTGAGGTTAACGCTTTATCATACGAGTTTATGACACAACAAGAAATAAAAAATAAATTACTTTGCGTCAGCTTTGTGTTTTTATTTAGCGTTGCTTTTACGCTGCCTTCCGGAGTAAATGCCGCTAGTTTATTTTTGGAATCTACAGCTAAGGAAATCTCCGTTGGCCAGCGGTTTGATGTAGTTGTAAGGCTTGACGCAGACGCAGGAAAAATCAACGCGCTGGAAGGAACGGTGGGAATTTCAAGCAACCTGAAGATTTTAAAAATAATAGACGGTAATTCGCTGGTTAACTTGTGGATTAAGAGACCGGCGATTTCCCAAGGCGGCGAAGCTGTTTTTTTGGGAATTATCCCGGGTGGATACCAAGGGGATTTCGGGCCTGCCTGGACTGGCGCCAAGCCGGGAGAAGTTTTTAGTCTTATTATTTCGGCTGAATCGGAAGGCGCCGGGGAAATTTATTTTAAAAGCGCGCGAGCTTTTTTAAATGACGGGTTAGGAACAGAAGCGCCGCTTAATTTAAAAAAATTGGATTTATCGGTAGGCAATTTTAACAAATTTAAAAAAGATGACTTAATTTTAGATTTAACGCCGCCGGAGCATTTTACTCCTGAAATTTTTTCCGACAAAAATGTTTTTGATGACAAATGGGCGCTCGTATTTGTTTCGCAAGATAAGGGTTCGGGTATAGACCGCTACGAAGTTCTGGAAACGCGGCCCGGCTCGATAATTAATCTGTTTGAAAAGCCGACATGGCAAATAGCCGAGAGTCCATATCTTTTAAAAGACCAATTTTTAAAAAGCGAGATTTCGGTAAAGGCGGTTGACAGGGCGGGAAACGAAACCATTGAAAAAATAGCGCCCCGCCGACATATTTCCTGGTATGAGACCTATCAATTTTGGGGTATAATTATATTGGTCGCTCTAATCTTTTTGTTCTTTATTATTAAAAAAGAAGCGTGGCAATTATTTCAAGCGAAATAGCTCGAAAAGGAAAATCAAATTTCGCGAAATTTTTAATCTTTTCGTGTTTTTTTGTTTTTTTAATTCTGTCTTTTCGCGTATTTGCCGCTCAAGCCGCCAGCTTGTATTTTTCCCCTTCCTCGGGGTCATATAATGTCGGCGATACTTTTTCGGTTTCGGTTTATGTTTCAAGCGCTGATCAGCCGATGAACGCGGCGCAAGGAACAATAACTTTTCCGATGAACAAGCTTGAGGTCGCCAATCTTTTTAAAAGCGGATCCATAATAAGTTTTTGGGTTCAGGAACCCCAATACACCAACTCGGAAGGCACAGTTAGTTTTGAAGGAATAGTTACCAATCCCGGATTTACCGGATCAAGCGGTAAGGTCTTCACCATTAATTTTCGCGTTAAAAACTCGGGAGGCGCAAATCTAAAAATTTTAAGCGGTTCGGTGTTGGCCAATGACGGTCAAGGAACCCAAATATTGAAGTCGGTAGGTGAAGCTAATTTTGCCCTTGAATTAAAATCTTTATCGCCCGCTCCGGAATCAACCACGATATCGCAAACAGCCGGAACTCCCGCGGCGCCAAAAATATCTTCTCCAACCCATCCCGAACCCGACAAATGGTATTTAAATAAAAACCCCAAATTTACTTGGGCTCTTACTAACGACATTTCCGTCGTGAGAGTTCTTTATAATAAATTTCCCGCCTCAACGCCGATTGTTGAATACAAGCCCTCCATTTCCGAGAAAGATCTAAACGATTTAAGCGACGGTCAATGGTATTTCCATACTCAACTTCAAAATAATAATGGCTGGGGATCGATTTCTCATTTTCGGTTTCAAATAGATACGCAGCCGCCGGCGCCTTTCAAAATAAAATTTATAGACGGACCCGGAACCGATAATCCCCGTCCCGCCATTTCTTTCTTTACCACCGATTCCTTGTCGGGGATCGACCATTACAGTGTGAAAATAGGAGACGGCGATTTCTTTGATATTTCTTCCGAACTCGTATCCCAAAGCGCGCCTTATATTTTACCCCGGCAGTTTCCGGGCAAACATACGGTTTTAGTTAAAGCGGTTGATAAAGCCGGTAATTACACTGTTGATTCGGCGGAATTTATCATAAAACCAATACCGGCCCCTATAATAACCGATTATCCAAAACAAATAGCAGAAGGAGATCCCTTGATAATTTCCGGCAAAGCAATTCCGAATTCAACAATAACTCTATTTTTGAAGACGGTTGATAATGGTAAAGTTTTAAGTAAAAACATCAAAAGCGATAAAAACGGATTTTTTAACTTGGTCTGGCAAATCACAGAAAAGGACGGGGGAACGGCAACAGCAGAAAACATTTTTAATCTTAGTTTTAAAAACAGGCCGTATAGTTTGTGGGCCGAGGCTGTAGATGACCGGGGCGCTCTAAGCGAAAGATCGGAAATTCACACTCTTATCATAAAAAAGGGGCCATTAGAAACATTTTTAACAACATCTCTTGTTTATTTAGTAATTATTGTTTCGACATTGGCAATAATTCTTTTGGTAATTTATCTAATTATGCAATTTTGGCGAAAATATGTGGAACTGCATAAAAGAATCAAAAAAGGATCACAAGAACCAGAAGCCGCCATCTCCGAGTACTTCGGCGTTCTTTTGAAAAACATCCGTTCTTATCTTCGGTTGCTGGAAGGAGCGAAAACAAGGAAAGAATTATTACAGCGCAAAAAAGAAATAATTGTCCAGATAAAAAACGACTTGGATAGTATAGAGGTTCTTATTCTTAAAGAAATCAAAGATCTTGAAGAAAGGGAAAAGTAATGGTGGTGTGTTGAAAAAACTAATTAACCACCCTATCCAGATAACTCGCCATGGCGAGTTATCTGGATAGGATTAAAGAAAAGGAAGGAAAAGAAGTGTGGGGAGGAAAGTTGACGCGGCATTTAAAGTTAAAACTTGAATAAATAAGCCGGCGGCCTTACTATTTCTCCATGGCTTTAAAAGATTTAAAAAAACCAGTTGTTTTTGTGATGATGTCTGGTGGAGTAGATAGCTCTGTCGCCGCGTTTTTGCTGCAAAAACAAGGTTATCAAATCATCGGGTGCTTTATTAAAGGTTATAACCTTGACGGGTGCCAGGAAAAAGAATCCGAAGACGCCCGCCGAGTTGCCGAGTATTTAAATATTCCTTTTTACACAATTGATTTGGAAAAGGAATATAAAAAACTTGTGGTTGATTATACGGTGCGTTCTTACAAAGAAGGAATTACTCCCAACCCGGATGTGATGTGCAATAAAGAAATAAAATTCGGATTGTTTTTCAAAAAAGCGGTTGAATTGGGGGCGGATTATGTAGCAACAGGGCATTATGTGCGGCTGGTTGAGAGAAAAAATTTTCTTTCCTCAACCCGCTTCGCTTATCCAGCGACTCGCTTGCTTGTCCTCGCCGAGAAACCATCGGCATCCCGACTAAAGTCGGGACTGATAACGACGGACCGTGCTTTCTCGGCTGCGGGGGTTTCGGAAGAGAAATTTTTTTCTCTTTTCACCGCAAAAGACAAAAACAAGGACCAATCTTATTTTTTGTGGACCTTAACTCAAAATCAGCTCAAGCGCTGTTTGTTTCCCGTTGGCGATTATGAAAAACCGATGGTAAGGAAAATCGCCAAAAAGGCGGGGCTTCCCACAGCCGAGAAAAAAGATTCCCAAGGAATTTGTTTTCTGGGAAAAATTTCTATGGAAGTTTTTTTAAAAAAATTTATTCCGCCCAAAAAAGGGAAAATTGTTAATTTGGAAGGGGAAAAAATAGGCGAGCATCAGGGTGTTTATTTTTACACTATTGGCCAGAGGCACGGACTCGGTATTGCCGCTAAAAAACCTTTTTACGTAGTGGAAAAAGACGCCGTTAATAATGTTATAAAAGTTGCCGAAGGCAGAGATGATCAGAGCCTATTTAAAAAAGAAGCTTATTTGAAAATGGTTAATTGGATAAGCGGCCAAGCTCCCAAAGAAAAATTGCAGGTTTTGGCAAGAGTAAGGTATAGACAGCCGCTGTTTGAGGCAAATTTTTATCCCGGCATCGGCCGGCTTGAATTTAAAAATTCCCAGAAATTCGTGGCCCCTGGCCAGTCAGCAGTGTTGTATAATAAGAAAGGAGAAATGTTAGGAGGCGGCATCATAAATTAGAAAAAAATATGATTATTTTACTCTACGGGCCGGATAATTACAGGCGAAGCCAAAAATTAAAAGAAATAACTAATAGTTATGAGCAAAGGCAATCTCTTTTTTCTCTGGAGCGGTTTGACTTTGACGACAGTGAGGAGTTTTACCGGTTTAAGGATTTTGCCGGCCAACAGCTTATTTTTGAAGGAAAAAGACTTGCTATATTGGAAAATGCTTTTAGTCTTGGGGAGAAAGATTTTGAATCGTTCAAAGATCTTTTAAAAGATAATGTTAAAAACGAAGATCTGATTTTAATTGTTTCCGATAGCCGTAAGCTTCCGAGCGATTTGGGATTTCTTTTAGAGGACGCGATTAGTAAGCAGGAATTTGGCGAGCTTAACGAGGAGAAAATGAAATTTTTCATAAAAAGCGAGGCAAAAAAAAGAGGATTGGAATTCAGCTCGGCCGCTGAAAATTTTCTTTCCGCTTTTTTCAAAAACAACACCTGGGGGTTGGTTACTGAACTCGACAAGCTTCAATCCCTTCATCAAGAACCCGCCAAAATAGAAGTTAGCGATCTTGAAAGAGCCGGAGATTTTTTTAAATCCTCCGATACCTATAGTTTTGTAAACATTGTTTCCAGAAATGGAAGATCGTCCGAAAAATTAAAAAGTTTGGAAAACCTTTTTTTGAATTACGAAGAACCGGCAATGATTTTTAATTTTCTGGCCGCCAACCGATTTTTGAGCTTTGATCTATTAAAAAAAATGGCCGACTATGATGTTTTGGTAAAATCGGGCCGAATGGATTACGAAACCGCGCTTTTGGATGTCTGCTTAGACCCGCACTAGAGGAATTTGCGTCCGCTCTCAATTTCACCCGCTCTGCCAAAATATTGTTGAAGCAACTCTCGGAGGCGTAAAAAGCTTGGTATCCGAAGGATTTTTTATGCCGAGAGTGTAGGCGGTCGTTCGCCGCTGGAGCGAAAGAACCGCCGGTGCTGAAGCAATATTGTGGCAGGGCACCACACCCGTTATTCAATCAAGCCGAATTCCCGGAAAGATTGTTGATAAACTTTTAAAACATTAACCGCTTCTTCAAAAGTAATTTTAAAATCCTCTTCTTTAGCTCTAGCGGCGATTTTGTGGGCCTCTAAAAGTTCTTGACTATTGGTTATTTTTTCTGGCGTCAAATAGCTCAAGCGTTCTTCCAGATTTTCTCCAGGATAAGCGCCGGCTTTTAGGACTTCGTCTAAAATTTTATCCGCCTCCTCTAAAGCGATTTTTATCTGTGATTCGTTTTTTGTTTCAAGGCGTTTTTTTATGTTTTTCCAGGCCTTTACAGAGTAACGTTTTCCAAAATCCCGAAGTCCGAAATATTTGACTTCCAGCGCCGCTATTTTTTCGTCAAGTATGTTGAGTTTAATGGCGTAAAAAACTATCAGCCAAAAAAGAAGAACCGATAAAATAAAAGCTATAAAATTTAACAGCCAAAGCTTATCCAGATAAAAATTCACCAGATTGGCAAAAAATTCCCCCGCAAATTTATTAAATGACAAAATTAATTTATCCATAAATGTGTAAAGACAAACAAATTATACAAGACGTTCATCCCTCACGTAATTTATTATGTGAGGGATTCATATAATTTTCCAATTTCTAAAATATCATTTTCCCTAAAATGTTTACCTATAAGCTGAAATCCTACAGGCGGACTCTCCATGGGTCTTGTCGGAATGGATATTGCCGGAAGCCCTGCTAAGTTTACGGGAATGGTAAATATATCCGAAAGATACATTTTTAGAGGATCGTCGGTTTTTTCTCCGAAATGGAAAGCCGGAGTGGGGGAGACCGGAGTTAAAATAACATTAACTCCGTCCGCCGACGGATCAAACGCTTTATCAAAATCTTTTCTAATTAAATTCCTTACTTTTTGGGCTTTGGCGTAATAAGCGTCGTAATATCCGGAAGATAAAACAAATGTTCCTAAAATAATCCTTCTTTTAACCTCTGGTCCAAAACCTTCCCCGCGCTGGCGGAAATAAATTTCTTTCAAGCTTTCGATTTGTGATTTGTGATTTGTGATTCTCGCGTAACGTATGCCGTCGAATCTGGTTAAGTTAGCGCTTACTTCCGCCGGCATAATAATATAATAGCAAGAAAGGGCGTATTTGGTGTGTGGTAAGCTTATTTCTTTAAATTTTATCCCAGCTTTTTTTAGCGACTCGATTGCCTCATTAATAGCTTTTGATGTTTGATTGTCTAGCCCTTCTATAAAATATTCTTTTGGCAATCCAATTGTTAAATCTTTAATTGTTGTCGGTTGTGGGTTGTGGGTTGTGGGTTGTTGGGATGTCGCGTCCATTGGATCAAATCCTTTTATAGCGTTAAATAAAATCTCCGCGTCTTCAACGGTTTTAGTTATTGGCCCTACTTGGTCTAAACTTGAAGCCATTGCCATCAGCCCATAGCGAGAAACCGCTCCATAAGTCGGTTTTAGCCCCACTACTCCGCAAAAGCTTGCCGGTTGCCTTATTGAGCCGCCCGTGTCCGACCCAAGCGCCGCCACTGCCATATCCGCCGCTACAGCAGCCGCGGAACCGCCCGAGGATCCTCCCGGCACTCGGCTTATGTCGCGAGGGTTTTTTGTTTTTTTAAAAGCGGAATTTTCCGTTGACGAACCCATGGCGAATTCGTCCATATTGGTTTTTCCTAAAAAAAGAGCGTCTTCATTTTTTAGTTTTTTTATAACCGTTGCGTTATAGCTGGCTTTGTAATTTTCTAAGATTTTTGAGGCTGAAGTGGTAATTTCGTTCTCAATCAAAATATTATCTTTTATCGCCAAAGGCACCCCTGTCAAAGAATAAAATTCTTCTCTTTTAGCTATTTTTACATCAACCTCGCTGGCTTGTTTTAGAGCGGCTTCTTTTAGAAGTGAAAGGTAAGCGTTTATCTCCGGGTCCTTTTTTTTAATATATTTAAAATATTCTTCAGTGATTTCAAAAGACGAGAAATTTTTTTCCCTGAGCCCTTTCTGAAAATTTTTGATTGTTAAGTTTTTGAGATCCATTTTTATTTATAAATTAGTTTTCGTTGAATTATTCAAATACTGGCGGTATTTTCAAAAAATCACCCTCTTTTTCAGGAAAGGAATTTATAAGAGCCTCCCGATTTTTCGCCAATTCTTTGTTTGTCTCATCTTCTCTTGTCGTGTTTTTTAAATCAGTTCCGCCAGCCATTGGAGGAATTTTTTCGGTATCTAGTTCTCGAAGTTCTTCAAAATAATTAAGGATTTTTTTGAGGTCCTCAACGAGTTTATCTTCTTCTTTTTCGGTTATTTTTATTCTGACCAAATCTGCCAGATGTTCCAAGGTTTTTTTGTCTATTTGAGTCATTTCTTAGTATTTTATATTTTTTAAATATTTATGCAAATAAATCCCACACATAAATTATGTGTGGGATAAACCCCCGTATCGCAAGGCAAGAAACAGTAAGAAACACCTTTATGATGCGGGGGTCGGTGGATAGAGGGCAGAGCTTTTTATTTCGGCTTGGGCAGGTTTACTATGTAAATGTCTTTACTGTCGGTGGTTTCGTGGCTGATTTGAAGGTGTCGCAGAACTTTAACGAAGACTTCTTTTAAGTTCAGCACCGCTTTTGTTTTGTTGGGCTCTTTTTTGTAGTCCGCGAAGTGGACGTAGAGTTTCCCTTCTCTTTCTTCCGAAAAAACAAGATCAGAAGGAAAACCCCGGGCCTTGCTTAATTTTTTTAATAAGACCACAATTTCTCGCGGGTTATCCTTGATCGTTGTCGAGTCAAAGCATTTTTTGGAGCAAGTTGCCATTTGAGCAAAAAGGCTTTGAACTATCGCCATAACTCTCCCCCTCTTATCTAGATAATTTTATTCCAATATGCTTTTTAAAGAGTAGCAAGGTAATTTCAAAAAAACAAGATTATTTTCTAATGCCAAAAATTTTAAACGCGTTTTGAGTTGTTTGCCTCGCCGTTTTTTCAAGCGAAATATTTTTTAACTCAGCCATTTTTTTGGCGGTTTCTTTTATGTACGTCGGTTCGTTTCTTTTGCCTCGGTATGGCTCGGGCGCGACATACGGAGCATCGGTTTCTAAAAGTATTTTTTCCAAAGGAATAAACTTTATAATTTCGTCAAATTGGCGATTGTAAGTGATTAACCCTCCAAATGTGAAGTAAAAACCCATTTCCAAAAGTTTTTTGGCGTCATCAATAGTCCCGGTAAAAAAATGGATTATTCCCGGAGGAGTATTTAGGAATTGGGAGTTAGAATTTAGGATTTGGATTAAGTCGTCAAACGCTTTCCGGCAATGGATCATAATCGGTTTTTTTATTTCGACCGAGAGCTTAAGTTGTTTTAAGAAAATTTCTTTTTGCTTATTCTTAATTTCTTTTTCTGAAGGTAATCCGCCTTCGCGTAAAGCTTCGGCGGATGCTCGTTTTTGCGGTCGCTCGCTTTGCTTGCGGGCAAAAACGGCATAGTCCAGTCCGCATTCTCCCACAGCCACGACTTTTTTGTCTTGCGCCAAGTTTTTATAAAATTCATAATCAAAATTTTCACTTCTCGAATTAAAACTATTTTCTCCATTAATTTCTTGCGGATCTGAATAAACACTGCTGGTATGGATCGGATGAAGTCCGACTGTGGCGTAAACGCCTTCGGGATATTTATTTGCTAATTCCACCGCATTTTTAGAGGTGTTTTTTTGACTGCCGACATTGGTTAGCCAAATATCGTTTTCCAGTGTTCTTTTTATAACTCCATCACGATCTTTATCAAAGGCCGAAAATTGAAGGTGGGTGTGGGAATCGAATAAGAAAGGCATGAGGATAAAATTTAGGAAAACGACTATTTCAGGCGGGGGAAAAGATTTCCGCCTTTTTGGTTGTTTTTAATGCTGGTTAAAATTTTGTCCGATGTTTGAGGAAGAAACGGCGAAAGAAATTCAGCTGTTTTTTTCAGTATTAAAACCAAGCCAGCTAAAACATCTTTTTTATTTTCGGGGTTTTCCCAGGGCTTTTCGTTGTTGACGATTGAGTCGCCGTATCCGATAAGTTCCCATATTGCGGCCAGAGCTTCGCTGAGTTTAAATTCCTCTATTTTTTTATTAACGGCGTTCTCTGTTTCTTTTATTTTTAAAATTATTTCTTCCTTCGGCTGGGAATTTTTTAAATCAATTTTAGTAGCCATTGTCAGGACGCGCGCGGCAAAATTACCCAGTCCGTTGGCCAAATCGGAATTGTATCGTTCTTTAAATTTTTCTTCTGTAAAATCGCCGTCGTCAAGCGTTGGGATTTCTTTAAGCAAATAATACCTCGTGGCTTCCGCTCCGTATTTTTCAATCAGCTCAAAAGGAGATATGACGTTTCCTAATGATTTAGACATTTTGTGTCCGTTGGAAGTGATAAAGCCGTGGGTCATTATGGTTTTGGGTATTGGCAATTTTGCCGACAAAAGCATGGCCGGCCAAATTGCGGCGTGGAATCTTAAAATATCTTTCCCTATCAAATGAACATCAGCAGGCCAAAATTTATCAAATAATTCATTTGAACTCGATCCGTATCCGATTCCGGTTATGTAATTAGTAAGCGCGTCGCACCAAACGTAAATGACTTGATTTTCATCGCCCGGGACCGGAATGCCCCAAGAAAGTTTTTCTTTTGGCCGTGAAAATGAAATATCTTCCAGTCCTTCGTTTAGGAGCGCGAGAATTTCATTTTTACGGGATTTGGGAACGATGTTTAATTCTCCGGATTTAATTTTTTCTTTTAATATTTGGGAATATTTAGAGAGTTTAAAAAACCAGTTTTCTTCTTCAATAGTTTCGACTTCTTTTAAATGAATGGGACATTTATTTCCGTCAATGAGAACCCTTTTAGTTTTGAATTCTTCGCAGCCAACACAGTAAAGTCCTTGGTACTTTCTTTTTTCTAAATCTCCGTTTTCCGCTATTTTTTTCCAAAGATCAACGACTCCCGGCCAGTGTTTTTCTTTGTCCGTGGTTCGAATAAAATAGTCGTTGGAAATTTCTAATTTTTGGCAGAGGGATTTAAATTCGGCGCTGACTTCGTCTACAAATTCCTGCGAGCTTTTGCCGCTTTTCTTCGCTGCTTCATAAATTTTTTGGCCATGCTCATCGGTGCCGGTTAAAAAAAAGACATCATCATTTTTATTACGACGATACCTGGCTAAAACATCGGCCTGTATAAATTCCAGAGCGTGGCCCATGTGAGGAGAAGAGTTTGTATAGGCAATCGCGGTTGTAATATAGAACTTTTTAATCATCGGGAAGCTTGTTGTTGGTTGTGGGTTGTTAGTCGTAAGTTAGTGTTTAAACCGCGAGGCGCTGATGCCGGTGTTTTTTATCGGTCCAGTCGTTTATAAGTTCTTGAAACACGGCTGCCACCGGGATCCCCAAAATAAATCCCGCAAAGCCGGCAAGAGTCGCGCCTGCCAGAAGCGCGAAGACGACAACAACCGGATGAATATCAACCGTTCTTTTCATAACAATCGGGACTAATAAGTTGGCCTCGACTTCATGGAGAATTACGAAAAGTATGACTACTTTAATCGCTAACGCCACCGAAACCGGAACGGCCATCAAAAACGCTACAATTCCCGCTACAATTAGTCCGATGTAAGGAATTATTTCTAAAAGCCCGGCTAAGAGTCCTATAGCCAAGCTAAAATTTACACCCAATGCTTTCATTCCTAAAAAAGTGGCAAAGCCGATTATGAAGCTCAGGATAATTTGCCCTTGCAGCCATTTACCGATTTTTTTCCTTGTCCGATGAAATACGTCAACCGCGTAATCTTCCTGGCTTGACGGCAAAATTGATCTTAAGAAATTTTCCACTCCGTCGCGATTTAACGCCAAGAAAAAGGAGACAACAACAGTCGTTATTGCTAGAACGATGTTTTTAAATATTGAGGGAATCAGGCCGGTGATTGAAAGATCGCCGCTGAAAAACATGGAAGTTACGCGGTCTAAAACTTCTCCCGCGCTGGCGGTTATTCTGGATATTCCCGGAATTCCGGACAGCGCGCCCTGCATTTTATCGAGGTTGGAAAAAATATTTCTAAGCTCAATGATGCTAATAGGTATTATAGTGTAAAGAACTACCGCAAAAAGAAGGAAAAATGTTATAAAAATGAAAATAAGCCCTAAAATTCTGGGTATTTTGCGTTTTTCCAGAAAGGTTAAGGGTGCGTCAATGGCCGAAGAAATTACTATGGCCAGAAGAAAGACTACTAAAATGTCGCGGATAAAATAAAGGGCGACGGCTAAAATCAGCATAAATAGGACTCTCCAAAGCGAGGTCCAAGTAATTTCTATTTGCTGATTTTCAATCATTATTTTTATAATAATACATTGTGTTCAAATAGCAATGGGATTTTTTGGTCTCTAGGCCGCGTTTTAATAATTAAAAAGATTTGAAAAAAGCCGATTTTCAGTATAATAAGAGAGATGTCTGATAAACAGTATTACTTTGATTATGCCGCGACAACTCCTCTTGATAAGCGGGTTTTTTCGAAAATGAAATCTTATTTTACGGAAAATTTTGGCAATCCGTCTAATTTATATGAAGCGGGCCGTAAAGCCAAGAGTGCGGTTAGCGAAGCTATTTTAAAAATTACGAAAGTTTTAGTATGTCGGCCTGATGAATTTATTTTTACAAGCGGAGCCACCGAAGCGGATAATTTGGCCATAGCCGGCGTTGCCCGCGCCAATAAAGAGTTTGGAAACAAAATAATTATTTCAGCTGTTGAGCACAAAGGCATAATGTCTGTTTGCGCCGCGCTTGCCAAAGAAGGATTTGAAATAGTAAAAATTCCGGTTAATAAATTTGGAATGGTTGATTTAAAAAAACTTAAAAAAGAAATCAACGTAAAAACAATTTTAATTTCCATTACTTACGCGGATAGCGAAACCGGTACGATTCAACCGATTAAAAAAATTTCTTCGCTGATTAAAAAATTTAGAAAAAACAAAGGGACTTTTCCATATTTTCATATTGATGTCAGCCAAGCCGTTTCTTATTTTGATATCAATGTTAAAAATTTGGGAGTAGATTTGATGACTTTGTCAGCGCATAAAATTTACGGACCAAAAGGAATCGGAGGATTGTATATAAAGAAAGGAATAAAAATAAAACCGATAATTTTTGGAGGAGGACAGCAAAGTTTAAGGTCAGGCACTCAAAATGTGCCGGCAATTGTAGGTTTTGGCGAAGCAATGGCGCTGGCTCAAGAAAATAAAAAGCCCGAATTTAACCGTATAAAGAAATTAAGAGACAAACTGGAAAAAGGAATTTTTAAAACTATCCCTAAAATTGTTTTAAACGGCCATCCCAAAAACCACTTGCCGAATTTTTTAAACATTTCAATTCTAGACATTGAAGGAGAAGCGCTATTATTGTATTTGGACGAAAAAGGAATCGCGGTTGGCACTGGCTCCGCCTGTAATTCAGAAAATCTGGAGCCGTCGTACATTATTTCCGCGCTCGGCCGGCCGTACGAACATATTCACGGCAGTATGCGTTTTACGCTTGGAAAATACACGAAAGATGTAGATATAAATTATGTTTTAAAAAACTTGCCACAAATGGTTAAAAAACTCCGCCAAATTTCCCCTTTAAATTTAAAAATAAAAAACCCAAAAAAAATCAGCCAGCCAAAGGCCTTTGTCGGAGGTAAAACACCGCGTTTTGTAAAATAAAAAAATATGAAAAAAACTAATCTCGATGTTGTTAATAAATTTACCGGTGGGAACTGGGCTTACACAAAAGAAGTAAAGGAGCATTTTTTCAATCCGCGGAATTTGTTATGGGAAATACCCCAAAATAAATTCGAATTTGACGCTGAAGGAATTGTCGGCTCTCCGGCCTGCGGAGACGTGATGCGCGTGTGGCTTAAAGTTGATCAAAAAAAGGACAAGATTATTGAATTCAAATGGCGGACATTCGGCTGCGCCAGCGCCATTGCCGCTACATCCATGCTTTCTGTGATGACAACGGAAAAAGGGGGAATGAAAATAGATAAAGCGTTGAAAATCAAACCGCAAGATATTATGAAGCGATTAGGCGGATTGCCAGACAGGAAAATCCACTGTTCGGTTTTAGGAGACAAAGCGCTTAGAGCGGCGATTAATGACTGGTTTAAAAAAACCGCCCAATACGAAAGAATTATTGTTGAAAGTTCGCGCGTGATTGATCAAAATACTAAAGTCACGGAAGCGGACATTGAGTCCGCGGTTATTGAAGGAGTAAAAACAATAGAAGATCTTCAAAAAAGGACAAAAGTCGGAATCGGCAACCCCGCCTGCCTAGATGAAGCAGAACAACTGTTAAGATTTTATAGGGAAAAATATTTTGGAAAAGACGCGTAGATTTTAAAGATTGATTATTTGCCGTATGGAATGTCTCGGAGCCCCGACGAGCTTGGTTCCCGAAGGGATCGTCGGGGCGAGAGTCAAGGCTGGCTTTGGTCGCTGGAGCCAAAGAACAGCCGGTTCCAGTAGGTAAATAATCAGAAAAACTATGGAAAGCAAAGTTAAAGAAATTTTAGATAAAGTTAGGCCGTATATTAAAATGCACGGAGGTGATGTTATGCTTGTGGAAGTAAAAGATAACGAGGTTTTCCTTCAAGTTTTTGGCGCGTGCAAAGATTGCCCTTTATCCGATTTAACTTATAATAAAATGATAGGAGGGCTTCTAAAAGAAGAAATCCCCGAAATTAAAAAAGTCGTGATAATTTAACCGACAACTAACAACAAACAACCAACAACGGAGAATTTGATCAACTTCTTTAGTTGTAAGTTGTAGGTAAAAAATATGGCAAACCAAAAAGAATATGTTCGGAATAAAGTAGATTCAAGTATAAGTAAAATTGTTATTGACCGCGATCTTTGCATCGGCGCGGCATCTTGTATTGCTGTTTCCGGTTCCACGTTTGAGTTGGACAACGAAAATAAAGCAGTGGTAATCGGCGCTGACACGGCAGACGACGAAACACTAAAAATGGCCGCCGAGTCCTGTCCAACGAAAGCAATTTTGCTTTTTGATAAATCGGGAAAACAGATTTATCCAGCCTAAATAAAACTTGAAAGGCAGTTATGGAAAAATACCAATACTTAATCATTGGCGGGGGAGTGGCGGGATTTACTGCGGCTGAAACATTACGGCAAAAAGATGCCGCGAGTTCTATTGCCGTTATAAACAGCGAGCCGTACGCGCTTTATTCTCGGGTGATGTTATCAAAGCCCGACTTTTTTTTTGGTAAAATTCCTTTTGATAAAATTTGGATGAGGGGACAGGATTGGTATGAAAAAAATAATATAAATTTTTTTGGAGGAAAAACAGCCGCATCGCTTGATCCAAATAATAAAATTGTAAAACTTTCTGACGGTTTAGAATTGGGTTACGAAAAATTACTTATTGCCACCGGAGTTTGCGCCAGAAAGTGGAACATTTCAGGTTCGGAAAAAGAAGGCGTTTATTATTTGCGTAATATTGATGACGGCAAGAAAATAATGGAAGCTATTAAAACCGCCAAGCGCGCCGTGGCTATCGGCGGTGGATTTATTAGTTTTGAAATGGCGGATTTATTGGCTTTGGCGAAAATAGATACAAGTGTTGTTATTAGGGAAAATTATTTTTGGGAGCCGACCTTAGACGAAACGTCCGGCAAGATGATAGAAAAAGTTCTCACAAACAACGGCGTTAAAATAATCAACAACGTCGAAGTTCAAGAAGTTATGGGCGCGGATAAGGTTGAGGGCATTGTTTTAAAAGACGGCCGTAAAATTGAATGTGACATGGTTATTTGCGGAATCGGGGTGGCTTGCGATTTTAACTGGTTTGTTTCATCGGGAATAAAAACAAATCGGGGTATTTTGGCAAATGAATATCTTCAGACCAATTTGCCTGATGTATGGACAGCCGGAGACATTGCCGAATACAACGATTTGCTTTTGGAGGAAAATATCCAATTAGGGAATTGGGTCAATGCTCACGAACAGGGGAGAATCGCCGGATTAAATATGGCTGGCGTCCACGAGCCGTTTAAATTCGTTTCTTTTTATACAACTCAAGGATTAGGCATAAGTATTGCGTTTGTGGGCGATACTAGGCCCGGCGAAGACAGAATTATAATAAAACGCGGCTCTCCGGAGATTAATTCCTACGCCCGGATAATTATTGTGGGCAAAGAACTTGTGGGAGCCACTTTAATAAATAGAACAAGCGAACTTTCATTAATCGCTAAACTTATTGAAAATAACGTTGATGTTTCTCAAAAATATAAAGAACTTGCGGATCCGAATTTTGATTTGAGAGAGCTTTTGGTGGCGGAAATAAAAGTTAATTAGTTAAAATCCTCGCATCTACTATTTTTGCTTCGTTTTCTGTTGCCATAATCGGATTCAGGTCAATTTCCTGAATTTCCGGATGTTCAAGGGATAATTTTGAAACAGCAATAATAAGATTTTCTAGCTTTTTAAAATCAACCGATCTTTCGCCGCGAAGGCCTTTTAATATGGAATAACCTTTTATTTCTTCCATCATTTTTTTGGCTTCGAATTTATTAACTGGCGTTATCCGCGAAGAAATATCCTTTAACGCTTCCGTAAAAATTCCGCCCATTCCAAAAACAATAACTGGCCCGAAAATTTTATCTCTTTTCATTCCGATTATTATTTCTTTGCCTTCTGCCATCGGCTGGATAACCATTCCATTGATTTTGGCGGTTGGGTTGGCAGATTTTATTGAGTTTATAATTTCATCCCAAGCTTTTTCCGCTTGCTCTAAATTTTTAATATTTAATTTCACCGCTTTAAATTCGGTTTTATGAATTATGTCCGGCGACACAACTTTCATAGCCATCGGAGAGCTAAAGTCGCTAAGCTCATTTCGCAATTCGCTTTTTGATTTCACAAACACACCCTCCAGTATAATCTCATAATCTCTAAGTATTTTTTTCGTTTCCTCGAATCCCAGCATCCTATCTGTGGTTTGCGTGCCCTCCGAAGCTTTAGCGAAGGAGGGTTTCTTACTATCTGATCGGATAGCGTCTAAAACTTCGATTATATCTCTACTATCCCCGAAATTCACAAGCCCGTTTTTCTTAAATTCCAAAAGCGCTTTGTAAATTGCTTGTCCGCCTATAAAAACTGGCAAAATCGGTTTTTTCTTGGAAAATGCGCCCAGCAATTTTGCCGTTTCTTCGGCTTGCGTCATCATCTGCGGAGTAAGTACAGTAATAATCGCATCAATGTTTTTTTCGTTAACTAAAATTTTTAAAGCGCTTGCGTAGCGGTCGCTTAAAGCATCGCCTATAATATCAATCGGATTATTTACCGCGGCCATTGGAGGTAAAACTTTTTTGAGAGCGTTTTTAGTTGAATTTTCCAGAGTTGCCAGTTCCAGCGATTTGGAGAGGTCTATTAAATCCGTTGCTATAACCGATGGCCCTCCTCCGTTGGTTAAAATCGCCAATCGCTTTAGGGGCTTGAAAATTCCCATATGAAACAGCTTGGCGAAATTAAAAAATTGCCTCATAGATTCTACGGTTATAACACCGGACTGGTGGCAGGCAGCGGTAAAAACCGAATCTTCCGGCGCAAGCGATCCGGTGTGCGAAGCCGCCGCGGCCATTCCTTTCGCGCTTCGGCCGGCTTTTAAAACGACAATTGGTTTTTTGCTGGTGATTTTTTTTGCCAGCTGGATAAACTTTTTTCCGTCGCTTACTTTTTCAAGATACAAAAGTATGGCTTTGGTGTTTTTATCGTTTGCCAGATATTGTAAAAAGTCTATTTCAGTTAATCCGGCTTCGTTTCCTAAGCTTATAAATTTCGAAAATCCTATACCTCGATTTTTCGCCCAATCGAGCATTGCCGCGCCCAGCGCGCCTGATTGCGAAACAAAGGCGATATTTCCTTTTAAGGGCGCGTCAGTTGAAAAAGACGCGTTGAGATTAAAATGAGTATCAATTACTCCAAGGCAGTTTGGACCAAGCAACGTTATTTTATATTTTTTAGCGATGGATTTTATTTTTTCTTCAAGTTCCAATCCTTTTTTCCCAACTTCTTTAAATCCCGAAGAAATAATAATTACATTAGGTATTTTTTTCTTTTCGCATTCTTCAAGAATTTGAGGAACGATATCCGCGCGAAGCGCTATTAAAGCCAAGTCAATTTTATCTTTTATATCAAGAACCGAGGCGTAAGAAGGGAGATTTAAGATTTTTTTATACCCCGGGTTTACAGGATAAACCCTCCGCTTTTTTTCTGCGAGCAAATTTTTAACTAAAGAATAACCAACTTTGTCTTTGTTGGGAGAAGCACCGATAACGGCGATTGATTTTGGATTAAAAAAATTTGATAGGCTCATTTTGTTTATGTATAAAGCGATTCTTCAAAAGTCGGTTTTTCTGTTTTATAAAAAACTCCCAACGCGATTTTTTCTTCTTGCGCCGTGACTTTTTTAATCGCGGTTTCAAGTTTTTGAGAGGGATATTTTTTATCAATCCAATAGGTGTGGTCTTTGTAAAAATCACGGGTGTCATAAAAAGTAATGCAGGGCTGGATAATATCAACAAAAGAAAATCCTTTGTGTTCAATAGCTTGTCTCATAATTTTTTTTGTGCCTTCAATGTCTCCCGCGTAAGTTCTGGCGACAAAAGTCGCGCCAGAGGCGAGCATCAAAAGAAGGGGATTAAACGGCTCTTCGATGCTTCCTAAAGGCGTGGATTTGCCTTTAAATCCTTTTGGACTAGTGGCCGTTGCTTGTCCGGTGGTCAGGGCAAAAACCTGGTTGTCATGCACAAAAAGATTAACATCCGAATTCCGTTTTGCCGCGTGTATTAAATGCTCGGCGCCTTCCGAATACGAATCGCCGTCGCCGCTAAAACCAACCACTTGAAGAGTGGGATTGGCAATTTTAATTCCTTGCATAGTCGGAAGTAATCGTCCGTGAAGTGAAGTAAAGGTGTTTATGTTTAAGTAATCGGTGATTTTTCCGTGGCAGCCGATACCGGCAACCGCGACAAGATTTTCAAGTTTTAACTTCCCTTCGGCTTTCAGCTCTTCAACCAACTTTCTAAACGCCACTAAAATAGCCGAGTTCGGGCATCCGGGACACCAAGTTATTTTCGCGTTTGTTGCTAAATTTTCCATATTATAAAAGTTTGTTTAGTTGTGTTGCTAACTCCATTACATCAAACGGCAGCGAATCGTATTTCAAAATTTTGTTTTCAATATTGATTCCGGTTTTTTCTCGGATAACCGAAGCCAATTGTCCGGTGCGATTATTTTCAACGATAATTATATTTTTCGCGTTTTTTAAATTTTCCGCCACTCTTTCCGTGTCAAACGGCGACATCCAAAGTATTTGCAGAAATTTCGGCTGTTTTTTTAAATATTTTGCCGCTTCCAAAACCGCGCCTTTGGTTGATCCCCAGAAAACAACGACGTTTTTGGATTTCGGATCGCCGTAGATTTTTATAGTATCGTATTTTGAAAATTCTTTTTCCAATTGTTTTAATTTTGAAAAGCGCTTGTCGCCCATAGCTTTTACCATTTTTGGATCTTCGGTTGAAATTCCTTCTTCGCTGTGTTCGTAGCTTGTGGCTTTTACAATGGCATTCGGTGTTCCAGGAAACGCGAGTGGCGACACACCGTCTTCGGTTATTTGATAACGTTTATACTCGCCATTAATTTTTTCGGCGATTTTCCCTTTTTCAACGGCGATTTTACCAGTATCTAAGAAACTTGTTGAAGAATTTTCTGACAGGTGTTTGTCCAACAAAACGATTGCCGGCATTTGGTATCTCCAGGTTAAATTTAAAGCGTCAGCCCCTGCTTTAAAACTTTCTTCAGGATCTCCGGGAGCGATAACAATGCGCGGAAATTCTCCGTGTCCTGAATTTATTACAAATTTCAAATCGCCTTGACTAGTGTGGGTTGGAGAGCCGGTGGCTGGCGCCTGTCTTTGCGAAACCGCGATAGCTATCGGCGTTTCGGACATCCCCGCTAAAGCAAACGTTTCTTGCATCAGCGCGAAACCCCCTCCGGCTGTGCCGATGGCGGAGCGTTTTCCGGCATAAGCCACGCCAAGCGCCATATTAATAACCGCTATTTCATTTTCCGGATGTATTACTTTAAACAATTTTTTCCCGGATTCTTTTAAAAATTGGGATTGTTTTGCCAAATAATGCAAAATTGAAGTCGAGGGTGTCATTGGATAGCCGATATAAAAATCAAGTCCTGCCGCCAAAAATCCTTTTGCCAAAGCAGTGTTTCCGTCCGTCAATTCCTTTCCATTGTCTTCCCGACCGGAGTGTCGGGACTCCGACATCTTTAGAGGGTCGGAGCCGTTGTGTTCCATTTTTCGGGAATGGCGAAAACCAAGATTTTCCAGATATTTATATCCTTTTTCCGCCAGCGTCACGTTTATTTCATACCCTTTTTCTTTGAAAACCCGGCGGAGAATTTGATTCATTTCTCCAAAAGGCAAATCTAGCAAATAACAAACCGCGCCGAGCGCCACGGAAGTCCGGGTTATTGCCGGAGCGTTTAATTCCTCCGCTGTTTTTATCATTGGAAGGAGTATCGCGTTTTGGCCGAACATTTTTAAATCATCAGCGTCGAATTTGTCCGAAAAAACAACCGCGCCGTTGTTCAATTCGTTTTTGTGTAAATGCATTGTTTCGTCGTTTAAAGCGATCAAAACATCTATTTTTGAATAATCATTATAAATTTTTTCTTTAGAAAAGCTTATGCGGCTAAAATTATGCCCGCCTCTGATAAGCGACGGATAATCAAAAGAAACAAAAACTTCAAAACCCGCCCTTACCAGAAGTTGGCCCAGATTATTTCCCGCCTCACGCACTCCGTCTCCGGCTGCTCCGCCAATGGCCACCGTAAAAACGTTAGGAGATTGTTTTTTCTTTTTCCAGAACATAACTTTTTAAAATTATAACATATTTTTTAACGAGAAACCGAACAATTTTATCCTTTCTTTACTAAATTGACATATCATTAAAAATATGATAATATTATCTCAGTCAATTTTGCTTTAATTATCCGCAAAATCTTGAAAATTCATCCCATACATAACTTGTTATGTTGTGGGATAAAATAATGATTGATGGAGGTGTCGCGTGTTAGAAATTCTAAAAAGCACTGTAGAGTATCAGAATTGGGGATATAACGCATTAACTTTCAGCGCAATCGGGACTTTCTTATTCACCTTTTTACAGATGTGGAGTTTTGGCGAGCAAAGCAAGTTAATCTGGACCAACCGTTCGGGCGAATCCGTATCGGTCAAAATGTTCAGCTACTGGTTCTTTTATTGGATGGCGTTTTCTGTTTACGGTATTGCCGGTAAAAGCATTGCCATTGCTTTTAACGGGCTGATGTTTTTGGCGACGGCGCCGATTCTATTGGGGCTGTATAAATTTAAGGGATTCACTTTCTGGGAAAAGGGCTCATTCTGCGTTTTCTCATTAATACCCGTGCTGATGTTTTATTGTCCGAAAGCGCAGAAGCCGACATTATTACTGATTCTTCTTATGGGGGTTTTGTTTTCAATTGCTCTCCAGCCATACGAGATTTGGCAAACGAAGAGTGCTGGCAGCGTTGAACCGAAACTGCTTGCGGTTTTTGCCTTAACATCTGTTTTCTGGTTTGTGTACGGAATTGTTATCAAAGACATTCCGCTCATAGTTTTCAACCCGTTGGCGATTGTTGTTATTTTGATAACCCTCGGATTGTGGCGGAAATATAAGGACTGGGCTGCGTGATTGCGCGGCCCTTTTTTATTTTTATAATCACCATGATATAATTTATCAAAATCATGGATGAAGTTAAAAAAATAAAAATCGGGTGGTTTTCGTTTTCTTGCTGTGAGGACAACACGATTGTAATGACAGAAGTGATGAACGATCACTGGCAGGAGTGGAAGAAAATTTTTGATTTCCGCCACGTGCGGGTTTTAAAATCAAAAAACATTTACGACGAATTCGATATTGCTTTTATAGAAGGCGCTATTGCCTCTGATGAGCAGGAAAACCAGGTAAAAGACATAAGAAGCCGTTCAAAAAAACTTGTGGCAGTAGGAGCCTGCGCGGTCGTGGGACTTCCGGCTGGCCAGAGAAATACTTTTACGGCCGAACAAAACCAAAGCATTCAATTTTTAATTGACCGCTTTAAGGCCCTGCCGAAAGTTTTGCGCGTAAAAGACGTGGTTAAAGTGGACGCGGAAATACCGGGATGTCCTATGAGTCCGGACAATTTTTTAAAGGTTGTTAATGATTTAGTTTCTGAATTACAAACTACTAATTCCTAAATTCTAACTACTAACTACTTACGTATGCACTCATTCGATTTATCTTTAGATCACATCACAAAAATAGAAGGCAATGCTTCGCTCTCGGTTAAAGTTGAGGACGGCAAGGTTAAGGACGTTAATTTCAAGACAATGGAATATAAGCGCTTTTTTACCGAAGCGATGAAGGGTAAATCCATCGCCGCGCTTCCGGCGCACTTGGCGAGAATCTGCGGCACTTGCTCCAACGCGCATATTATTTGCAGTATTGAAGCATGCGAAAACGCGCTCGGCATAAAAGCGACAGAACAGACAAAAATTCTGCGCGCTTTAACTCTACACGGGCTTATTATCCGAGATCACGCGCTTCATTTGTATTTATTTTCAATGCCCGATATTTACGGCAAAGACGCGTTTTTAGATTTTGATGAAAATAATCCCGAGGAACACCAATTGCTTCACGACGGATTTGAAGTAAAGGCCGCGGGAAATTTTTTGGCAACTTTGATTTCCGGCAGGAGTGTTCACGCGACTTATCCGGCAGTGGGAGGATTTTTACATTTTCCCGACAAAGCGGGCATAGACGAAGCAATTAAAAAACTTCAATCAGTCCGGCCCGCTGTTTTGCGGTTGATAGAAGTTTTCAAAAACGCGCCGTTTCATTTTGATAGGAAGACCCAATATATGGCGCTCGTTCCCGAACATAGCTACGGCTATATAAATGGAAGTATTAAAACTAGCAATGGCGAAACCTACGGCGAAGAAAAATTCAGAGAACATTTGGAACATGTTGTTTTGCCGTATTCGCAGGCCTCGGCATATCAGTATGACGGCGAAGGATATATGGTTGGGGCTTTGGCCCGCGTAAATCTCGCCAAAGATTTGCTTCATCCGGAAACGAAAAAATCCCTAAAATCACTTGGCGATATTTTGAATCTTTTTCCCTCAACCGATATTTTCTATAACAATTTAGCGCAGGCTATAGAGATTTTGCATTCCGTGGACGAGTCGATTGATTTATTAAGCAATAACAATTTTGTAGCTGAGCCGCTTATGAAAGCAACGCCTCGCGAAGGAGTAGGTATTGGGGTTATAGAAGCGCCGCGCGGAACTTTATACCATAAAGTTGTTATTAGCGCAGACGGATTGGTTAAAGAAGGAGAAGTAATAGTGCCAACGGGCCAAAATCAGATAAACATCGAAAGAGATGTCGCGATTCTTGTGCAGAATCTTTTGCCCGACACGCCCAAAGAAAAAATTGAATTTGAAATAGAAAAACTTATCCGCGCGTACGACCCGTGTATGAGCTGCGCCGCGCATTTTCTAAAAGTGAACTGGGGATAGTATTTGATGTTCTATTCCCAGTTCATCCCGATCCGTTAGCTGACGGAGAGGGATCTCGAGATTCTTAAAGTTTAATAATCGCAGTAATTTCTTCAATCGCTTTTTCTTGCGAAATCATCGGTGGTATACCGATGATTTTTATTTTTTTTAATCGTCCCAGTTTTTCCAAGTATCTTAAATTGGAATAGGCGTCAAAATCGTGAAGCGACACAGTTGGCGCTTTAGAAAAATTTTTCAAGTCCTCAAAAACTTTAATTTCTTCGATTCCCAAAACAGTGTCTATTATGGTAAGCTCCTCCGGGATTTCCCATTCTTCGTTCGGGTCTTTTATTTCGAATTTAATTTCAGGAAATTTTTTCTGAAGTTCAGGAAGAATTTTCAATGGTAGCGAATCGTTCTCAATCTCCGGATTCCCGAAAACATATATTGTCATAAATATTTGCAATAATAACGCGACGGAGTTATCCCAAAACATCGTATACCCGACGATCGTCGGGTATACGATGTTTTGGTGGTTTTTAAATTGGATTTTTTATGTCTTTAGTTGTTTTAGACTACCGGTTTTGCTTATTTCAAATATTTCAACATAAGGTAAAAGATCAAAATTTTTCAGATTGTGCATAAATTCTTCGGGGAGTTTTGTTTTTCCAATCCAAACACTTTTCTGAAGCATTTTAAATTTCAAATTTTTGAGAACCTCTCTTATCCATCCTCTTTTTTTCCGGTGTTTTTCTGGAATATCAAATACTATAATTTTAAATGTATTTTCGTTTTCTATTTTATATACTTTTTGAGGAGAATCGTTTATTTTTCTTAAACGAAGATTTTCCAATTTCTCCGCGCCTTTTTTAGTTATTCTCAACGATTTCTTATTTTCTTTATTAATATTTTCGATTAACCCATCTTTTCTTAGGCGATACAAAAGGTCATAAAAACGCAATTTTTCTTCACGATCTATCTGTCGGCTTTCTCTTTCTTCTTGGCGGCGCGATAAAAATTTTAATCCTTTATTTAATGAAGTTCCATACGGCAAACTAAAAATAAAAAGCATATCGCCAATAGTTTGAACCGATTGTTCAAGGGTCTCTAATATTTTCAACCCATACTCTCCTTTCATAATTACTATTTTAATCGTATATCCGACGATCGTCAAACACACGATGTTTTTAATAATTTATTTAGATTTAAAGGGTTTGGTTGGCGAGATCAATATTTCTAAGAGTATATTTTCTCAGGTTTTCCATTTGCCGCTTGCTGATTACTTCGCAGATAACGCCCCAATGAATAGAAACGATATTGCCGACGGTGACTTGTTCAATATCGTATTCCGCTTCAAGTTGGCGGACCAAGTTTCTTTTCACAAGAGTTCCTAAAAACAATTTTTTATCCGCGTATAAAAGCGGCTCGGTCAAAACGGTTATATATGGCCCGTCAATTTTTATAACTTTCCCCCAGCTCACTCGGCATTCATCTATGCTTTCAAGCGTGTGCTCGCGATCGTAGTGTCCGGTTCGCTTCCAAACATTAAAAACATGAAAAGAATGGTGCGGCACCGCGCCTTTGCCGATTTTGTCTTCGACAAAAGAAAATGACTTGCCGCCCATTTTATGTTTTATTTTATGGTCTTCCAAAAGGTGGCGATGAAAGCTTTTCTGATCTGTTTTTTCCAGCATGTTATTGCCCAACCAATACGCTTCAACAACGCGGCCGTCAAAAGGATCTTTTATATTATTTGTCCGGGCTATATAGTTAAGATAAGGATAAAGAGTTTGAAATTTGGAAATTAAATGCTCTAAGCCGGCGTCTTTGGCGCCTTCATTTATATAAGCCCTAATCTCACTGTTTTTATCAGGTCCGCAATAATGCAATCGGTTAGGCCCGAAGGCATAGCGGCTACAGCGTAAAATTCCGTCCATCTTTATATAGAAGTTAATCTTTCCTGGGGCTTGGTCAAGGTTTTTTCAATCATTCTTTTGGCAAAAATAACCATAATAGAAGTTCCAATGATGAAAAGCAGGGAACTGATTAAATCGCGAACGCCAAAAGAATGGGTTATAAACAATGCCGAAAGAACGTTAGTTACAAGAGTGGCCGGCACTAAAAGCGTTGCCACATAAGTGGCGGGCGCGAATTTAAGCGCTTCATACCATGTGATTACGTATCCGAATAACAGCGCGCCGGTCAAAAAAATCCAGCCCCATTGGGTTGAATTAAGATTTGGGATAACGATAGTCCCGTTTTTAAAATAAAGAAAAGCAATAAGAATAATTGAGCCGATTGTCATTCGGGCAGACGCCACAACAGAACTGGACAGATCTTTGAGAGTTTTTTTGGCGATAATATTTTCAACCGCCCAAAGCAATGTTGCAAACAAAACCATCAATTCTCCCGAGTTGTACTTGAATTCTGAAAATCCGCCTACCAAAAGATTGGCGGAAAATATGGCTATAATGGCGGCCCATTGCCATCGGCCTATTTTTTCTTTTAAAAAAGGAATAGCCAGAAAAGCAACCCATAAAAACAAGGTTTTATGTATTAGCGCGGCATTGATCGCAGCCGTTTTTGAAAGTCCGGTAAAAAACAGGGCAAACGGCAAAGAGCCGCCGACAGACCCGATTAAAAACAATTTTATCCATTGATTTTTGGTAAGTGCTTTTACTTCCGGCCACTTTTTTATCAATACCAGCAGGCCGATAAGAAATATTGCCACGATGCTGTTTTTTAAAGTTGTAAAAAAAATTGGGTTTTTAATGCCTGTCACCGCGATTTTATTTGTGAAATTAGCAAACCCAGAAATAAACGCCGTTGTCAGGGCAAGCACTGTCGCATAGCGAAAATTTTTATTGCCCATATTGTAAATAGTTTACTAAAACATGAGAACTAACGCAATTTAAAATTCGCGCGGGTTTTTAAAGGAGTGAAAAGGGGTATAATTATAGCAATGAAACGGCTAAATAATTTCAAGCTTAAAGAATTTGACGTTTTTAAAAAACTGAATACACCGCTAAAAACTCAGGATTTTATTGATGCTATTCCGATAAATTTTGAAAAAAACGGCGAAACTTGCCGGTCGCCTTTGATGGTTTTAAAGCACAACGAGGCGCATTGCTTGGAAGGCGCGTTTTTGGCTGCGGCGATTTTTTTATATCACGGCCAGCAGCCGCTTCTTTTGGATTTAGTAACAACGTCAAACGATGATTATCATACCGTCGCGTTATTCAAAGAAGCCGGCAAGTGGGGAGCGATAAGCAAGACCAACCACGCGTTTTTGCGCTATCGCGATCCGGTTTATAAAAACGCGCGAGAGTTGGCGATGTCTTATTTTAACGAATATTTTATGGACAGCGGCAAAAAAACTTTGCGAAGTTATTCGGATGCTTTTGATTTAACTAAATTTGGCGAAGACTGGCTGGTTGCGAAAAATAATTTATGGAACATCGCCGAGGCGCTGGATAATTCAAAACATTATAAAATTTTAAATTCCCGTCAGATTAAACGTTTGCGTTTGGCAGACGGAATTGAAATAAAAGCCGGTAAATTAACGCAGTGGAAGAAATAGATTGCAGAAGCTTTTTTATTTGACTATAATCTCCAGGTTTGTTAAAAGATAGTCAGATTAACTTCATATATCTTTAGCAGATAAAAAATAAACGATAAGGCAGGAAGGAGGAAGGCCATGACAACGCTTTGGAAGAGATTAGAAACCGAGGATCACGAACGAATTTTTTCTATGGTTATGAAGCCGTATCTTCACGGATTTTGCTACGCTTTTGCAATTGCGCTTTCTCGGGGAACGGGCTGGTCAATGATCGGGCTTATGAAAGGCGATTTGGTGTGGCACGCTGCGGTTTGCAACCCTGACGGAAAGTTTTGGGATGCGCGGGGCGAGGTAAGCGAGGAGGAATTCGGCAAGCCATTTGATATTTTTCCGCCGTATGATATCAAGCCGGTTACCGAAGAAGAGCTTGTTGTCACAAAGTCGGTAAGCGATATGGAAATAGATTTTGCTTCAAAAATGGCGCAAGCCATATGGCCGGACTTGCCTTGGAGGCCAACCACTTTAAGGGGCAGAACATCTTCTTTCGTGGAGGAACTGGAAATAATCAGCCGGAAATATAGAATTTGGATTCGCGGATGTTTTCCGGCATCGCTTCCGGTTCTTGCGGAGGGAGTGGGCGATGAGAAAGGATATAAACTGGAGCCAACTATTGACGGCCTGACTTATACGATTAACCGTTCATTATAGATAGGTAGAAATTTGATAGTGATAGACAATCAAGCCCCGTCGGCCACAGGTCGCGCGGGGCATTTTTTAAAAATAATTCATCTAAAGAATGAAACGAAGACTTTTTAACGCAGTTGTTTCGTGATAATATTATTTTATGCGCCGCCGCTATTATGACGAAGAAGACGATCTAGTCTTTAGGTTTATATATATAGTTTTAGTTTTTAGCGTTTTCTATCTATTTTTTCTTTATTTTACAGACCGTGCGAAATTTATTCGTTGGTTTATTTATGGAATTACGATCCTCGCTATATTTATTGGAAGTTTAATTGGATTTCGGAAATTCCAGCAAAAAAGAAAAAAGGTACGGCTATTGAAATTACTTGATCAAGTTCGCGACAAGGGGCAGGAGGATTATGTAAATAACTTTATTAATAGGTTTGGATTTGATGGCAAAAAAGGAACAGGCTGGAGTTTTCGAAATCGTTTTTTTGAATGGGAGAGAATAGCTGATTTAGAAAAAGTTCTACAGGAAAAAGGAATTCAGTTAAGGCACAGCGATAAGCAGAAAGATATATATGATCTCTTGCGACACTATATTCAAGAGAAAGAAGAAAATTTGACCCGCGAGAGCATTAAAAGAAATCCTCAAAAGTTTTCAAATTTAAGTGGGTCAGATTTTGAAAGATTGCTTTGTCGATTATTTGAGGCAATGGAGTATTCGACTGAGTGGATTGGTAGGTCCGGAGACCAAGGAGGCGATCTTATCGCCAACAAAAACGGAGAACGAATTCTTATTCAGGCGAAATGTTATCGGGATTGGTCCACTGGAAACGCCGCAGTACAACAAGTAGTAGCAGCAATGAAATATTACGATTGCAATAAAGCCACGGTTATTACGACCTCTAGATTTACGAAAGAGGCAATCACGCTCGCGAAAGCAAACAATACCGATTTAGTTTCTAAAGAAAAACTTCAGGAATTATTAATTCAGCACCTCAAAGAAAACTGGAATTAATTGATCCGTCTTGGATTTAACTATTTTTTAGTTTTGATGTCATTTAGGATTTTTTTCACTTTTTTTATACTTTCGAGGTCGTAAATAGAAATAGCCATCGCGTGAGAGTCTATTTTTTTTAACGTCGATAATTTTTTATTAAGCTCCTTTGGCGTTACGAGGTCGCTTTTTGTGAGAAAAAGACGTTCCGGTTTTTTGAGAAGTTTCTTGTTGTACAAGCCCAATTCTTTGCGAATGGTTTTATAATCTTTTAAGGGAGCGGGAGATTCCGATGAAATAAAATGAAAAAGAATATTTGTTCGTTCAATATGTCGCAGAAATTTAATACCCAGTCCTTTGCCGCTTGACGACCCCTCTATGAGTCCGGGGATATCCGCGAGGATAAGTTCGTAATACGCGCCTAAGTTTGGCTCAAGCGTGGTAAATGGATAATTTGCCACTTTGCTTTTGGCGTTTGTGAGTTCATTAAGCAAACTTGATTTGCCAACATTTGGAAGCCCAACAAAACCGACATCCGCGATGAATTTAAGTTCAAATCTGAATCTGAAACTTTCTCCCGAAGTGCCTGTTTGCGCGTATTTTGGCGAGGTGTTACGGGGAGAGCGAAAATGAAAATTGCCTTTTCCGCCAATACCGCTTTTTGCAAGGAGAATCCGCTCGCCGATTTTTTCAACGTTAATTTCACTGCCGTTTGTAAGGTTGTGAGCTACGGTTCCAATCGGCAGTTTTAGAACAAGGTCTTTTCCGTCATGGCCGTCGCGGAACTGTCCGCGGCCGTCCTGGCCATTGTCCGCGGTAAATTCTTTTTTAAAACGAAACTGCTGGAACGCGCTCAAATCAGAAACGCCTTCGCCATAAATACTGCCGCCTTTGCCCCCCGACCCTCCGGCAGGCCCTAAGCTCATTAAGTTCGTATTGAACGTTGACGCGCCTTTTCCGCCATGACCGGCGTTTATTTTTATTTCGACATCATCAATAAGCATTGTTTTTTTATTTCTCCCAGTCCTGGATTATTATTTTTTTACCAAAGAGGCGGACGTTGATTTTCTGTCTTTCTTTCCACTCCAATTTTTTTACGATTTCTATCGGCAGAGTCAACCCTAAACTTCTTCCGCCGCCCATCCGCGTTAGTTTTCTGATATTTTTCTCGCTCAATTTTCTTCTGGACATATTTGAATTATACATACCTTTGCTACTGAATTAAATACTGAATTAATTCAGTAGCAGCTATGTAATTAATGAAAGAAATAATCAAAAAACTAGTTGTATAGTGTACTATACAACTGACAATTAACTAATATCACATCTTCTTGCTGTTATAGGCCCAATCCTCAAATATTTTAATGTCTTCTGGTAAGTCCTGTTTTTTGACGTAGATTTTTTCTATACCGCAGAAGGGTTTTTCTATCGGCTGCGTTCCCCGGTCTGAGACCCACCATAGCAAGACCGTTAAAGGGTTCTTTGGGTTGATTTATTATATTAAATTGACGGGTCTCGGTCGGAATAATTATCAAAAAAAGGAACTAAAATGCCGATAAGATTATTTTCTATTAAAACGTTTTATAATTGATTCACAAATATCAGCAAAAGTTCTAGCCCAATAATCATTTATTTCCGATCCCTCTTTTAATTCTTTATGGATGTGAACAAAATTTCTAAGATCTCTGACTAAGTTGATTTTATGATAGTCCTTCTCCGAAATGACTTTATTTGTTAAAGCTTTTTTAAGGGAATTCTCAAAAGTTTTTTCACCCGTCGCTTCTATTAATATAGCCTCAATGATTGATGCATATAATATAATCGAGGGCTTCCAAAGTTCTTTATCTAAACAAACCTTTGCCGATCGATAATCTCTTTGCAGCAATGATTTAAGATTCTTATTTTTCAAAAAATCGAAAGTGCGTCTACCTACTTTTTTTCTAAAGGCTTTACTTTGGTATCGAATATGCGCATTTGCTTTGTGCTTCTGAATATATTCCTCTGATGTTATGGGTGCGCCAGGATGTTTAATCCGATAGCTTCTCGAATTTAATTTATGTACGGTTAAGTGCATCCCTAAATTACTAAAACTTTTACCGCATTCTAAGCATTTAATTTTTCCTTTTTTATTTTTCATATTATATCAGTTTATTTTATTAATAAAATTTGCTGACCGTCTGGAACGCTTGCCCGTCCGTAGTCCTTGGCGAAGGCGGGATGTTGGAACCATTATCCAACGGCAAAATGAGTATATTTATATCCTAGATTTATCCCTGCTCTTTGTTAGAAGTCATTAAAAGCAACGCAGTTGAGCCGAAAACCAGAACCGATAACATTATTACTTTCAGGTAGTAAGTTCTTTGCACATCTCTTTCAGCTATACCTCCGCAAACATTCAACGGGTATGTTTCCTCTTGAGCCATGCACCATTCCGAATGGTCAGTCAGTACCTTGTCCATATGCCATAGCCAATACACGGAAGTTACCACCACTAAAAACACTACCGCATAAACGATTGGTTTACGAAATCGTGTGAATGTTGAACTAATTGAGTTTGAAATCTTCATAACTCATATATTACCATTTTTCCACCCCACCCCGCTACTCACTATTTCTTAAGACCCTTAATTACGTTTATATAGCTCTTGCTGCTTTTTCATTCTCTCCATAAACCTTTCCTCCCTTTGCACTGTTATTGCGCCGGTTGAATATTGTCGAAAGCAATTGTGAGCTAATTCATCATATTTGTCCTGATATTGCACTAATCTGTCTTCGATTTCTGACTTGTTAATATTGTCAATGTCCAAATTTTTAAAATTTTGTTTATATTCTTCTTCCGCAACTTTCATGCATAAAATATATGGAGTTCGTTCTCGTGCTGCCCGCTGATCGAATTCATATTCATACGCTTTTTGTTTATCTAAACTTACTTGATGTATTTTCCATGCGACGTAAATCGCTGCTAAAACAATGAGTATCAATACGCCAATAATTTTTTTATTCATGATTTGATTTTAACCAATAAATTATTAACGCCGCATTCAAAAATAATCCTATAACGATACCAAACAAAACATTCCCGCCGCCATTCATATCAAAAATGGCGAATCCAAGCTCTTTTCCTCTGTCTACCACAAATGGGAACACAACTCTTAAATTAAGATAGGTATAAATTATTAGTAATATTCCTTCCAATCTTCTACTCGTTAGTAATTTTGAATATATCAATAATCCGGTATTCAAAAATAAACCAATAAAGATGGCCAATAAATTCCAGTTCCCGAAAACCTGAGTTGCTGATATCAAAATTGAATCAGGATCAAATATTAGGAGCGAAAGTGCTTTTATATTAATAAATGTGTATCCCGTCAACACCAGCCATTCTATATTTCTTTTTGAGAAAATTTTCTTAATTTTTTCTTTCATAGATTTATTTTATGGTAAGGTTTCACACGCTATACCATCTTTGTCTTGATCTAATCTGTGAGGATCACGAGCAGGACCGCCATTTGATTCAAAAAATGCCTGAGCTTCTTTTTGGGTGGAAAAGTCAGGGCAGTCGCGGTCATTAGCTATCGAAGATTCGTTAGGTGATGAATTGTTATAAGATGTCAGCCACCATACACCTATAAGTAGCACGCCGATTACTAATATAATCCAGACAAGATATTTTTTCATAGATTTAGTGTAATTTTAAACTATCTAAATAAACCAAACAACCATTGCCAAAATCCTTTTTTAGATTGTGGTTGTACGGATTGGCTAATAGCAGCTTGGGATTCATTTGTATTTTTCGGTGTTGATACTGATGGGTTTTCGTATTCGGGTGCTGGCTGTGTATAACCCGTCCCGCCTTCGCCGAATTTACTCTTGATCGGTGGCTTGGGTTGAGGCAGTGCCTTAGCACGATGGCAATGATATTCGCCAGATGACAGACCCCAGGATGAACAATTGGTACGACAAGTATGACAGCCAGAAGCGTCAGTACGACCAGGATGGGCTAAGACAACTGCTGGTACGATCGAAAATCCAGCAATAATAACTATCGCTAATAGACTCACTTTAAACCAATTTTCTTTTAACCAATTTTTCATATTTGTATTATACCTTCCTAAACTTCAGTTGTGTACCTTAATCTAGAACTCATTAGAGCAAGCCCATTAAAGGGTTCTTTGGGTTAATTTATTATACTAAATTGATCCGTTTGTTCTAAGCCTATCGAATAGTTTCGATTGGAATTGTTTTTTCTGCTATTGGCAACATGGTTTCTAAAAAATGTTTTTTGTTTCCGATATCTAAATAATTTGTATAATTAAAGGTATTTAAGGTTTCTTTCAGTTTTTCATCGGATATAATTTCCTTATTTTTTAATACAAACCACATATGGAAAATGGACATAATTGGGGTATATTCGGTGGTTAATATTTTATATAATCTACAAGAATCCCAAAGTAATATCGGGTTTATTTCAGGATTAAATTCTATATTTTTATTAGAGTCATATCCAGAATGTTTGAAAAAATTTTTCGCTTCATTTAATTTAATTTTTATCTCTTTTTGTTTATCTTCACGAATAAATTTTTTCAGCCCCTCATTAATTATACTTTCGACACCCTGATTAGCACAAAGTTGAGTTAATATTTCATAACTTGTATGCATTAATGTATGGACAGAAACTGGATCACCGTCATAGAAAAAAATTTTTAAAGAAGTTTCTAACTGTCTTTTGGCAGCGTCTAATTTTGAAATAAATATTTTCATAAAATTTAACCATCATGGTCTCACAATACCACGCTGACTCGTGGCCCCGCTTCCGCTTCACTTCTTCGGGGCACTCATTTTTTTAAGCTCGTTTCTCGCTAAGAAAAATTGAGTGCTGCGGGGCTAGGAATCGGACCTAGATTTCCTGCTTCAAAGGCAGGCGTGCGACCATTACACTACCCCGCAATAATCAATAAATCCAGCTTTTACGCTGGATTTATTGTAAAGCGATTTTGCGTCGCTGTAAAGAATTAGTAAATTTTTTGGATTCCCAGTTTGTCTCCCAAGCCGAGTGAGATTTTTTTCATTTCTCCGGCTGCGCCGTATCCATACATCGTAAGTTCGCTGTCTTGGTTGCTGTAAAGATCATTTAACATCAGCCAGTGGCCTTGTTCGTGAGTGGCGATGTTTCCGATATCAAAGCTTGAAAGTCCGGTGTTGGCGTAATTTCCGTAATTTCCAGTCAGTGGCACTGTTTCCGGATTTGTATAAGACCAACTGTACGCGTCATTGAATATCGTATCTGCCTCCGCTATTTCCTTGCTAAACCTGTAATACCAGACAAAGGTTACTCCCAGGGCGTTCGGGTACTGGGCGCTGATATCTCTAAAGAGAAAAGAATTTTTCAGATCCATGCTTGTAGTCGGATCTCCGGTTATGGAATCAAAGTTCGCATAGGAGAAAGCGGCGTTAGGTTCGGCTGAATTCCAGGCGTTGAATCCTGATTCTACTGCGGTTTGAATGTTGGCCGCAGACACGCCGTCGCTATTTGCAGGGTCAATTACGTAAGAAACCGGCGGTGAAGCTGAAGCCCAATGGATGCCGGAATATTTGTAATCCTGACAAGTATTGGGATTGGGACAGTTTATCCCTGGTTTTGCGCCTTTTCTTTCTTGGCCGAGCTGATTTAAAACATCAGGCCGGTTTTCAAAACCTTTTGGGTAATGAATAAACACAGCGCGGTCAATGGGTTCTCTATTTTTTGACGCTGAAACTGTTACCACTGTCAAAAAACTAAAAATCAACGCGAGAATTAAAACACCCAAAAGCGATTCGTTTATGATTTTTTTCATAGTTTTGTTTATGATTACCTGCCGACCGGCAGGCGGGCGACCTTTACAATAAATAACTTATAACTCGTAACTAACTTCTAAATTCTAACTCCTAACTACTTTTTCAAATTCTCCACAATGACAATCTCTAAAGGCACTATCGCGAACGGACTATATCGCATCTGGGAATAAGCGTCAATTAAGGATTTTATCAACTTTATTGTTTTTTCTTCGCCAGAGGGCGAATTGATTTTTTTGCTGTGGGCTTTTATTTGCTCCATCTCTTTGTCTGTGAAAATTTTACTAAATTCTTTTTCCAAATTCGGGCTGAATTTTAAAACCAGCACTCGGCGTAAATAATGTATTATATCTTTATTAAATTGAACCAGATTATATCCTTCGTCGTTTATCTTGGATAAATATTCCAGCGCTTTATCCAGCTCGGCTTCTATTAAATAGCCGGCCATTTCCGCGATTTTAGAAAATCCTGTGCGGCTTAAAGCGGTTTCCACGCTCTCAACCGAAATTTTACCGAATGGTGAGCTTGTCGAACCCATTGTAAGAGAAGCGATTTGGTCTAAAAGAGACTCTGCGTCCCGAAAACTTCCTTCGCTGGAAGCGGCAATTAATTCCAGAGCGGATTCGTCGAATTCTATTTTTTCGGAGCTGCAGATGTTTTTAAGTTTCTGGACTATCTGGGGAAGGGGAACTTTTTTGAAATTAAATCTTTGAGTTCTGGAAGAAATCGTTGACGGAACTTTTTCGTATTCGGTTGTGGCTAAAATAAAAATCGCGTGAACCGGCGGTTCTTCCAAAGTTTTGAGCAATGCGTTGAAAGCGTCTTTTGTGAGCTGATGGATTTCGTCTATGATAAACACTTTATATTTATATGTAGTCGGTGAAAGTCTTATGCCTTCTTTTAAATCACGGATTTCGTCTATGCCGCGGTTGGAAGCGGCGTCGATTTCTATGACGTCAAGCGCGATGCCTTTGTCTATTTCAACGCACGCCTGGCATTTGTTGCACGGCTCGCCTTTTTTGAAAAAATCCGGATCGCTCTGGCGGGTAATGCAATTGGCGAGCTTAGCTATCAAACGGGCTGTGGTGGTTTTTCCAGAACCGCGCTGCCCGTAAAAAAGATAAGCGTGCGCCAGCCGGTCTTGTTTGGCGGCGTTTTTTAAAATCTCCACAATCGGCTCCTGGCCAAGCAGGTCATCTAAAGTTTTAGGGCGATATTTTCTATAAAGCGCAAGAGACATAGGCGTACTACAAACTACATACGACGGATTTCTAATATAACTACTAGCTACTAACTACTAGCTACTAACTCCTAACTACTATTATGAAGTCAATTCTATACTTTAAAAAATATATTTTCAAACCTCATTGACTTTTTGTTATTTAAGCGTGAAAATAACAATAGCAATATATTTTAAGTCGTTCGACCCTGAGGGTCTCAGACCCGAACGGGCTGACAAGCGGAAAGGAGTGTTCCGATGGAAGATGCGATGGTTATAAACACAAAGCTTTCGTCAGAGGAAATGAAGAATGCTCTGTTTGAAATCAAACGCACCTCCATGCCTTTCGTTGGGATCGGCGGCTACATCGTCAGAGAGTCACACAAAGACAGCGATATTATTGCATTATTCGAGCTGAAAGCTCCGAAGCGCACTTTTACAACTTTCGTTGATGGCGGCAAGGTGTATATGAACAAATCCGCTTTTTCGATTATCACCGCGGCCATGCTTGCGCAGGGTATTTGTTTCAAGGTTGAAGAAGGCGATATCCCAAATGAAATAAGAAAAAGAATCAGAAAGCACCTGGAGGAAAACTGATTCTGTTTTTTACGCCGTTTTTTTGCCGCATCCCGGCCACCCGGATCTTATTAGGGTGGCCACATTTATTTTATTTTCTATCAACACTGAGTTTTTCGAACGTGTTGACTTAATCCATTTGTTTTTTATAATCTTACGAAATGACAGACGAACTAAACAATCAAAAAGCGAAAAAAGATGACGAGATCCTTCTCCGTCAGCTGACGGATCAGGATGATAACGAACTCGCTAAATATAAAAAAGAGCGGGACGAATATCTTGATGGCTGGCAAAGAGCGAAGGCCGAATTTATTAATTACAAAAAAGACGAAATCAAAAGATTTGAAACGCTGGCGAAATTTGCGAACGAATCAATAATCCGCGATTTGATAAATATTTTAGACAGCTTTGATTTAGCCACCCCGGCCTTAGAAAGAGAAAGCAAAGTTGAAAAAGGAGTTTATCTTATAAGAGCTCAATTAGAAGACGCGCTCAAAAATTACGGCCTTGAAAAAGTAATTGTTTCGGTCGGGAATTCGTTTGACCCGTCGATGCAGGAAGCGGTGGCGGTTGTTGAGTCGGACAAACCATCGGGCACGGTTGTTGAAGAAATCGAAAGAGGGTATATGCTTAATGGGAAATTAATAAGACCAGCGAGAGTAAAAGTTGCAAAATAAGTAATTAGCAGTTAGGAGTTAGAATTTAGTGAAATTTCTAAATTTTAGTTCCTAGATTCTAAATTTTAATACTATGGCGAAAATTTTAGGAATCGATTTGGGGACAACTAACAGCGCGATGGCGGTTATAGAGGGCGGAGAGCCGAAGATTTTGGAAAATCACGAAGGCGGCCGCACCACTCCATCAGTCGTAGCATTAAGCAAGTCCAACGAACGTTTGGCAGGGCTTCTTGCCAAACGCCAATCTGTCGTGAATCCAAAAAACACGATTTTTTCGGTAAAAAGATTAATCGGCAGAAAATTCGGCGATCCATTAGTCCAGCAAGACAAAACTTGGCTTCCTTTTGATATTCAGCAATCTTCAACCGGCGGGGTGGAAATAAAGATGGGCGACCCTTCGACAAGCTCAGGGCAAGCTCGTTGGTATAAGCCCGAAGAGATTTCCGCTATGGTTTTGGCCAAACTCAAATCCGACGCTGAAGCCAAGCTTGGTGAAAAAATAACCGAAGCTGTTATAACCGTACCGGCGTATTTTGATGATTCCCAAAGGCAGGCAACTAAAAATGCCGGAGAAATAGCCGGCCTGAACGTAAAAAGAATTATTAACGAACCAACAGCCGCGGCGCTCGCTTACGGGTTGAATAAGCAAAAAAACGAAAAAATCGTTGTTTATGATTTCGGCGGAGGAACTTTTGACATTTCGGTTTTAGAAATAGGAGATGACGTTGTAGAAGTGAAAGCTACCGGGGGCGACACTCATTTGGGCGGAGATGATTTTGATAAAAAAATAATCGAATATTTGGTGGATGAATACAAAAAACAAGAAGGCATTGATTTGTCTAAAGACACTCTGGCGATTCAGCGGCTCAAAGAAGCCGGAGAAAGGGCAAAGCACGAACTTTCCACCGCGGTTGAAACTGAAATTAATCTTCCTTATGTAACTTCCGACGCGGCCGGGCCAAAACATTTTGCGATAAAAATGACTCGGGCAAAATTAGAAGAACTCGTTGGCGACTATATTCAAAAATCCATAGAGATTACGAAAAAAATCGTCGGCGAATCGGGATTAAAACTTTCCGATATCAATGAAATTATTTTAGTCGGCGGTCAAACCAGAATGCCGGCAATTTCTGAAGCGGTCAAAAATCTTTTCGGAAAAGATCCTCATAAAGGGATAAATCCTGACGAAGTGGTGGCAATCGGCGCCGCGGTCCAAGCCGGAATTTTCCAGGGCGACGTTAAAGATGTTTTACTTTTGGATGTTATCCCCCTTTCTTTAGGGATCGAAACTTACGGTGGAGTATTTACTCCTTTAATAGAAAAAAATACCACCATTCCGACCTCCAAGTCGCAGGTATTTTCTACTGCCGCTGATAACCAGACATCGGTGGAGATTCATATTCTTCAAGGCGAACGGCCAATGGCTTCCGACAATAAAACACTGGCGAGATTTATTTTAGACGGCATTCCGCCGTCCCCAAGAGGAGTTCCACAGGTTGAAGTTACTTTTGATATCGACGCTAATGGTATTTTAAATGTGTCGGCTAAAGACAAAGCATCGGGCAAAAGCCAAGCGATTAAAATAGAAGCGTCAACTCAGCTATCCAAAGATGAAGTTGAAAAATTAAAAAACGAAGCGGTGATGCATGCCGAAGAAGACAAAAAGAAAAAAGACTTGATTGAAACCAAAAACCAAGCGGAGCAATTAATATATGTATCGGAGAAATCGCTTCGCGACGCAGCCGGGAAAATCCCCGACGAGCTTAAAAATTCCATAAACCAGAAAATCGATTCTTTAAAAGCGATCAAAGACAGCGCCGATATTGAAACGGTTAAGTCCGCTACTAGCGAGTTATCCGCAGAGCTTCAAAAAATCGGACAATCAATGTACCCTCCAAAAAATGACGGTACGGAAGGAGCGGGAGAAAAGGGCACGCCCCAATAAAATAAAAGGAGATACATCCCACACATAACTTGCCGCAAGTTATGTGTGGGATGTATAATAAAGACAATGATAATGGACAGAGGGCTACTGGGTAAACAACCTGTGGCGATTTCAAAAAGTTCTGCGAGTTCAAACGGAAACTATTCTTCGCAAATAAAAGTGGGGGCATTGATTTTTTTCGGCATCGTTCCAGCGCTGGCTTTCGGATATTTTTTAAGGGATTTTTTGCTTTGGGGAAATTCTTCATTTCTTTATTCTTCTTTGTCGGCCCTGGTTTTTTTGATAGTTTTAGTTTTACAGCCGCTTTTCATTGATTCTCGCGAAGCGCTGACTTTCGCGGTTTTGTTTGAAACATTGGCGATGACGGGAAATTTTGTAGATAAAATTTCCTGGACATTTATTGTTGCATTCGCTGTTATTTTTTTGGCTTTGCTTTCGGGTGTTTCAAATGGTCTAAAAGATTTGGAAGAGAGTCTAAAAGTGAGGTTTTGGCCCGTTGCCCGAACTGTTTTACCAAAAGGAATTGTGGCGGTGAGTATTTTTATCAGTATTTTTTCGGTATTGCATTTTCAAACCGAACCAAGTAAGTTTCTTCTTTCCGAAGAAACATTTGGAAAAATTTTTTCCATAAACACGCCGCTAATCCAAAAAATTTTTCCGGGTATAGATCCGGCAATGACAATGGATCAAGCCGTTAAAGTAATGGTTCAAAATCAATTGAACCGGCTTCCGGAATTTCAGTCGCTCCCCCGAAAATCCCAGGAGCAAGAATTAAAAAAACAATCGAATTTGCTGTTGGGGAATTTATCCCGATATTTCGGTTCTGAATTAAATCCAAGGCTTAGCGTTAGCGGCGCGATTTTCGAGGCTATAAAGAAAAAATTTGAATCCTTGCCGGATAACATAAAAACATTGGTTTTTGTCGGAGTCGGTGTTTTGATATTTTTAACAATCGAAGCGCTCGCTTGGCCGCTTAAAGTGTTAATTGGATTTTTGGCTTTTTTAGTTTACGAAATTTTAATGACCGCTAAGTTTGCGAAAATAACCGTTGAAACAAGAAGTAAAGAAATTATAACGTTAGATTGATGCTTCAGCTCCGCTCAGTATCAATCCTGAGTTTGTCGAAGGACTGATTTTTACTACGCACAACCAACAACAAACACCTTTATAAATAGCAATTATGGCAAATGATTATTACAAAATTTTCGGCGTTAATAAAAGCGCTACCGAGGACGAAATAAAAAAAGCATACAGAAAGCTTGCTCATAAATATCACCCCGATAAGCCCGGCGGAGACGAGAAGAAATTCAAGGAGCTCAACGACGCGTATCAAATTCTTTCCAATAAAGAAAAGCGCGCTCAATATGATAAGTACGGGAGGGTTTTTTCCGCCGGAGGCGAATCCGCCTCTGGCGGGGGCGGGCCATTTGGTTTTGCGCAAGGAGGGCCCTTTGGAGGATTTGATTTCTCCGCCCAAGGCGGACCAGCCTCTGGCTGGGATCCGAGTGATTTCGGGTTTGGCTCTGATTTTGAGATGGGCGATTTGGGAGATGTTTTTGACGCATTTTTTGAAGGAATGGGCATAAGGCAGAAAAGGCGCACATATCACAGAGGATCCGATGTTCAGATTAATCTTGAAATTTCTTTAGAAGACGCGCTTAAGGGTTTGGAAAAAGAAATTAATTACCCGACTGACGTTAAATGTTCGAAATGCAACGGTTTAGGGCATGATCTCAAATCCGGATTTAAAAAATGTTTGATCTGCGACGGTAGGGGGGAAATAAAAGAAGCCCGCAATACGTTTTTCGGAAATTTCACCCAAATAAAATCTTGCTCGGTTTGTCATAGCACGGGGCAGATTCCCAATAATATTTGTGATTTATGCAAAAGCGCGGGCAAAATTAAAGGAGAAAAGCGCGTAAAAGTCAGTATAATTCCCGGAGTCAGCGACAACCAAATTATAAATATAAAAGGAATGGGTCAGGCGGGCGAACGAGGTGCGGAAAGCGGAGATTTATTCGTGAGCATTAAGGTGAAACCTCACTCTGTTTTTTTTCGCGAAGGCGACAATTTAATTGTTAAAAAGAAAATCGGTTTGGTTGATTTGCTTTTAAGTTTGGAAGGAGGGGATAAAAAAATAGAGACCCCAACTCTTTCCGGTAAAAAAATAACAGTTGAAATTCCTACCGAATTTGATGTGCGCCAGCCCATAAGAATTGCGGGAGAAGGAATGCCGCATTTTAACGGTTTTGGTAAAGGGGATTTATTTGTTGTGCTTGAAGTGACAACGCCTAAAAAAATGAGTCCGAAAGTTAAAAAAATTTTGGAAGATTTAAAAAAAGAGCTGGGCAACGAATAATCTGAAATATATAGGGGGAAAAATAATCGCCACGATAGCCTTTATCCGATAGACGGCAGACGTTTAAGTAGGCGTTTATTGACTATTATTGGTATTATTTGTTATAAATTATAAGCTGTGTTGGAATATCCGTTAAAATGCGCCCGTAGCTCAGCCTGGTAGAGCAACTGCCTTTTAAGCAGATGGTCGAAGGTTCAAATCCTTCCGGGCGCACACGATGAATTTTTTAAGAACTTTTTTTCTTACAGCGTTAATATTTTTTTTCAGCCTTCTTAATTTTTCCGGAATTTATTTTTTGGGTGTAAAACCGAACTTTGCTTTGGCTGCGGTAATCGCGGTTTTATTTTTTACCGACGACGTTTTGGAAAGTATTTTTTTAATAGCTGTCTCTGCCACTGTTTTAAAATTTTCACCCGCTGCCGGGAAGGATATTTTAATTTATTCTATTATTTGCATTGCCGCTGTTTTTATAAAAAAATATTTGCCTTGGAGAAATTTTCTGGGTAATTTGATATTAATTTCTTTTTCCACTATTTTGTTTTACGTGTTTTTATTTTTTAGGGAGATAAATTCGGTTATCTTTTTTAAAGAAATCTTTTATAATATAGCAGTAAGCAGCTTGGTTTTTCTCGTTCTGTCTAAAATTAAATTTTTTAGCGCTCCGAAAGGGAAATTTTTTAAAAAATGACTAATCCCGAATATACAGAACTTATTAACAGCCTTATGAGTGATGGCTACTTAAAAACGCCTTCGATAATAGAAGGGTTTAAAGCGATTGATCGCGCGGATTTTGTGCCCGATGAAAATAAAAACGAAGCTTATGTAAATGCCCCTCTTTCAATCGGTTTTGGACAAACCATTTCTCAACCGCTCACAGTCGCTTTTATGATTGAATTATTATCTCCAAAAGAAGGGCAGAAAATTTTAGAAATCGGTTCTGGCAGTGGCTGGCAAACCGCGATTTTGTCATTTATTGTCAGTCAGAACAATGCTGTCGGTAAAGTTATCGGTATAGAAAGAATTAATGAGCTTAAAGAAATGGCAGAAAAAAACGTTTTTAAATACGGCTTTATTGAAAGCGGGGCTGCCCAAATTATTTTAGCTGACGGCTCGAAAGGGTATAAAAAGGAAGAGCCGTATGATAAAATAATAGCAGGCGCGGCGGCAAAAAAAGGCGTGCCGCAAGCTTGGAAAAAGCAATTAAAAATCGGTGGCAAAATAGTGGCGCCGGTTGATCAAAGTGTGGTTGTCATTGAAAAAACAGAAAAAGACACCTATATCAAAAAGGAGTATTTTGGCTTTAGTTTTGTGCCGTTAATTTCGGGACAAAGCAATTATGGAAAATAAATCACAACCAGAATTATCACTTCAAGAAAGAATAGATGTTTTGCTCGCAAGGGCAGATGGTCTTGCCGCGGACATCTCGGGCATTCCTTTAAATGACGAAGAAAAAGAAATGTTTAAGGAAATTCAGGAATTCAGGGACAAAATTGGAAGTAATGAAGAAGGAGAAGTTGTTGATGTATATAACGGCGAAGAATTAAAACAAGCGCAAAGAGCCAAGGATGACCTTTGGGATTTTAAAAAAATAATACTCGAAAGATTAAGCAAGGAAGCGATTAATGCGCCAAAAGCGCAAGAAATAACCGGAGATATTGTCCCCGACAAAATAAAAAACGACCCTGACTTTCAAAAAGTCCAAAAAGATATTGAAGAGCGGGTCGCAATAATCGTTAGAAGTATTTTAAAGCCCGACGAAAGCGGAAAACCGCAAGGATATCGCGGTTCAGAAGAAGACGTGAGGAAAAAAGTTAGAGTAAACATAGAAATTAATGCTTGGAAGAAATTTGTAAAAGAAAATCCCGAAAAATCTCAACAATGGGCGGAATTTATTCCTACTACCAAGCCTATTTTAGAAAGATTGACAAGATTACAACAGCCGGTCTCGGGAGAAGAGAAAGGCGGCGTTGTTGAAGGAATTGGAAACAGGCTCAAAAACGCGCCACCAACTGAGATTGAAAGAGGGAAAGACCTCCCCCAAAAACCAAAAGACGAGTTTGCTAAATTTGGCAATAAAACTCGCTCTGTTCTTACGGAAGATGAAATGAGGACCATTGCGACAGCCAAGCCGTCCACGGTGGTTGATGAAGAAAGACTTCGAAAAGAAAGTTGGGGGCAGGCGGCAAGAGCAGTTGATAAACTTACTGAAGAAAGGATTATTGAGGCAAAGCAGAAGGATGAAATCGAAGAACTTGGCGAAAAAGATATTATTGAGCAAATTCCATACACTCCAAAGGAACTAGAAGAGAAAAGAAAACAAGAGGCCGCGGATTTAGGGATTCCCACCGTGAAATTTTATAATGAAGCCGACAAAGAACGCGCGTTAAAAGAAGAAGCGGAAAAACTGGGAATTTCGACAATCGCTGAGAAAACGAAAGAAAAAATATCCACCGAGCAAGAAGTAAAGATGTTTGATAAAAAAGTAGTTGATGTATTTTCAGAACTTGGGATAAGCAGTGATGAAATATCTAAAATTGAAGGGTTTGAAACTCTTTCAATCGGCCAACAACACCTGATTTTAGACGGATTTAGGCAATTTGTTTTTGGGCAAATCAAAGAACACGCGCTTGAAAAATACAATCAAGAATTAAAGGAGTCCGGATTTTTCAAAAAGATAGGAAAGGGCATCACTAAAAAATATCAGATAGCCAAGCTGGAAAAAACAACAGCTAAAGATTTATTATCTTCCGGTCTTTCTCGGCATGAAAAAATTTTAAAACAACTAACTAAAGCTACTAAAGAGCAAGGCGTTGACGCGATTGTTAATGAAAACGGAGAAGTGGAAATCCAATACGCGTCGCTTTTGGACAAATTTACTCTTGATCGTTTAGGCCCAGAAGATAAGGAAAAGATTGAAATATTTAATAAATCCGCAACGGCGTTGAGTAAAATTCCTTATGAATGGTCGTTGGGCACCGCTTCTAAAAAACAGCGTCAGGAATTCGAAAAGATAAGGAAAGATTTTGAAATAGCGAAAATGGAAATTTTAAACTTGCCTTCAGCGCGGGCGGCGTACAATATAATAGCCTCCAATTTAATCGACATCGAAAACAAATTACGTTTCAGCCAGTTTATCAGTACTCACCCCGAAGTTGAAAAAGAACTTAGTAATATTCAGACGCAAAGCGCGTGGACAAAAATTCGTAAAGATATAATAACCGAGCGAGGCATTTACGCCGGTGTTGGATTTGGCGCGGCCGGTATGAATGCCGCCCTAATGCTTGCTAGCGGATTTATTTTGCCAATCGGTACTGTTATTTCTGGCGCCGCGATCGCCCGCTGGCGCGCCAAAGAAGCGTTAAATGAACAAGATATTATGGCGCGAAAAAGCGCGGGCTTCCCTAAAGTATCAGAAGAACAGCAAAAGACTCTTAAGGAAAAATCCAAAGAACTGGCAGAAAAAGAAGAGTGGCTTAAGGCGAGGTTTCCGGAGTACGTTAAAGCGGAGAACGATTATCTTGAAGAAATTGTGAAATTAAACAAAAAAGAAAGAGCCGACGAAGCGCCGACAGCGCAAGAAGTGGAATTATTGGAGCAGTTGAAAGGCAAGTATGAAAAAGAAAGGCTTAGATTTGAAATTGATCCGTTGTTTCAAGAGTACAACGCAAAAAAAGCCGAATACGAAAAATTAAGAAACGGGATTTTCAAAAAAGAAAAAGGCGATGAGATGAAAAAAAATGTAGTAAACGCCGATTCATTAACGAATAAAATTGAGTATTTAATTAAAAAAATAGAAACGGAAAAAGACGTCCGTAAAAAAGAAAAACTTATAGAATCTCTAAGAGTCCGCTTGAATTACTCCGATGAAAAATTAAGAGAAGGTCTTGTTAATTTCGGTTCAAGCGAAGAGAGGATGCTTAATAATTATAATTTAATAAAATCTATTTCTGACGGGTCCGTATTTGCCGACTCTTTGGGAAATCCGCAAATAAACGAGGAACTCCAGCGGAGACTGGACCGCTTTTTATCAGCGAAAAAAGAAAAAATTTCCAAAGCCAGAAAAGACCATATTAGAATGAAAATGGAATTAGGCGCGCTTTATGCCGTAGGTTTTTATGGCCTTGGTTTTTATGGAAGAAAAGCAGTTGGCTTTGCGTATGATTTTATGTCCGATTGGTGGCAATCACCTCCAAAGACAAGCCCAACCGTAGAAGGAATAGGCGAGTATGCTATGCCGATTGAAAAAAGCGGCGAAAAAATTGGCGAAAAAATAGTCGGCAAAGCGGGCCAAATTGGGCAAATAAGCGGAGTAAAACCAACGGCTGGCGCGGGAGTTGGCGCAACAAGTGTTGAAGCGCTAGTCCCTGTTGGAACGCCGAAGGCGGAAAGTTTAATACAAGAAATTCAAGTTCAGTCAATCGGCAAGCGCGGACCTGAGGGCGCGATTATCGACTACTTTAAGAAAAACGAGATTATAGCTCGGCAATTCGGCTATGACGAACATATGGATTTGAATAAATGGGCTGGTACAAAAGCGCATCAATTATGGCTTCGCCACGCTGAAGTCGCAATTAAAGATCCTAATATTGAAGATACCTTAAAAAAATTAGGATACGCGCCTGAAGATTATATAAAGGGCTATGAAGAGACGATGAGGCATGTTTCTAACGGCGGGGTAAGAATTGATATTTCCAAAGGTAATGTTGATTTGATAGATATGGAGTATTTAAAATTTAAAGCCAGCGGTTTAGAAGATATGCCTTCGGGTGTTCAAATTGATGAAGGCTTGTCTGCGCATGCCGATGTTCCTTCCGGAATTCAAATTGATGAAGGCGTTGCGGCTGTCGGAGACCATACCGCAACGGAAGCGTCTGATAATGTTATTAGCGTAAATGCGTTGCCATCAGTGGAAAATTTTGCTTTCAGCGATCTCAATTTTCCCGTTAGAGAATTTAGCGCTATTAAAAATATCTCTGTTGAAAAATTATTAAAAGAAATTCCTTCAAATGATGAGGCGTGGGCTATTTGGAGAGGGGAAGTAGAGGGAAAATCCATTAATTTGCCCCATTACGAAACTTATTGGTACACCCAGTTTAGGCGGCAAGTTAATCTCGCCGACCAAATACGGCAAATCGTAAAGGCGCAAAAAATAAAACCGGAAATTTTAAAAAATATCTCTATCGGAAAGTTTATAGAAAAGTATATAGTGTCTAATCTCAAAAAATAAAAAATTTATTGACCCCGTAGTGAATTTAGGCTTAATTAAATAAAATTTATTGCCGCTTTTGGCGGCAACAGCCAAAATCTACTACAGGATTGACTTTTAATCTTTTTTAGACAAAAATCATTGTCTCGCCCGTCTTTTAGAAGGGTGAGGAGCTCTTTTTCATATCTATTGACTTCATAAATAAAAAGTTGTATTATATAGAAAGCAAATTTGGTTTGTTCAATTCCGTTTAAAATATAAAAGAGGAAAGGGGTGAGAGAGATGAGAGAAAAACGGAATGTCGCTTTTTCGGTTTTTGTTACGGTTCTTGTGGTGGTGGCGATGCTTATGGAAGCGGCGATTTCGGCATATGCCGAACCGACTACAATCAGCCGTCGGTATCTTAAAATCGGAGGCGATCCGGTAAATTTAAATCGAGAACTCGGCGTGGACGAAGAGGTGCAAGTAGCCGCCCAAGATTTTTGGGTAGTTACCACCGGGAAAAGCGGTAAGGTGTATCGAGGCTGGGTTTCGAAAGGAACGGAGTTCGTAACTATTTCCACTACTGATTCTACGCTGCGAAAAGCGGTCTGGATCAAAAAATGCGGCAACGACCTTTTGAATCCGGAAGACAAAGCGATTTATTTTCGGGTTCAAGCAGACGTTCCAGCTGGTAGGCAGATTGCCGGAAGTGAAGCATCAAGGGAAGTCCGTGCGTTTATACCTGCCACGCTGCCGGTTGTCGCAAGGACGTCCATACAGCCAATAACGGAGAAGAAATGTTTGGGTAAGGGTACTTGGATGACGGGTGCCGGCACTCTTCTTACCGGCGTTGGTGTCGGAATTGGCCACTGGGGTTATCTCTTGGCCGTACCGGGGTTGGCGCTAACGTATTTTGGCGCCAAGGACGAAGATAGTGACCCCGCATGCAAAGCGGTCGCCGCGGTTGTCGGTGGTATCGGCGGTTATGCTACGGGGCATGCATACAAAGTTAGCCACGAGGGAGGAGAACCAAGCTCGTCGTTTGGTCCATCACCGCCTCCTCCGGGCAATAACTAAAGTATTTTTCACAGCTCTTTTTCGGCGAGAAACGGACACCGATCCGTTTCTCGCCCTTATTTTCAAATTTTTAAATATTTGAAAATTTAAAAATGGGGGTTAATTTCGCGCCTTCATATGTTAGAGCAGGGGCTTGTCCCATACCTTCACGAAGTTAAGGCGTGGGGTTGACATAAAAATTAATGTATAGTATAATTTAAAAATGATATATTTAACTAATAAAACTTCAAAAATATTTTTAAGCGCTTTAATTATAGGCGTTGTTTTTCCGTTTTTGTCCGCAAACGCCGCTTTTTTTAATACTAGTTCCGGCGATCCTGCCACATTTCAAACATATAATTTTACCAATTCGGGAACTTGCACAAATTGCTGGTCGTCTTCTGTTTCGGCAGACCCTTCAGATGTTATTACATTTAGAATTTATTATCACAATTCATCCAATGAGACCGCGGTAAATACTCGCATAAGAGTTAATCTAACGAGCGACACGCTTACCTCGCGTTCTCTTTCCGCGGAAGTTTTTGCAAATAATTCAGTTAGCGCGATGGGCTCGGTAACAATAAATTTATCTTCCGCCCAAAATTTAAGTTTTAGGCCAGGCTCTGTTAAGTGGTATCCGGACAGGGGAACAGAAACCGGCGCAACGCGATCAATTCCTTTTGGTCAGAGCGGAGCGGAAATTATTTCTAATTCCGGGCTTAATATCGGCAACATTGCTTCTGGATATGAGCATGATGGATACGTGACCCTAGCCGTAAATGTTGGCGGTTCAAACCAGCAATTAGGCAGCGCGCCGATTGTTAATACAAACTCCGCGTCTTCAATCGGACAAAATAGTGCCACCTTAAATGGAAGTGTTAACCCGAATAATTCCAACACAACTGCTTGGTTTGAATACGGCACAACTCAGAGCTTGGGCACAACTGTTGGCAATCAATCAATTGGCAGCGCTAATAGCAATCAAAACATCACCGCTTATCTTTCTAATCTTTCTCAAAACACCACCTATTATTTTAGAGTTGTTGCTCAAAATTCATTCGGCACCACGTACGGCACGATAATGAATTTTACTTCCAGTTACCAGCAGCAACAGCAAATCGGCAGCGCGCCGATTGTTAATACAAACTCCGCGTCTTCAATCGGACAAAATAGTGCCACCTTAAATGGAAGTGTTAACCCGAATAATTCCAACACAACTGCTTGGTTTGAATACGGCACGACCCAGAGTTTGGGGTACACCGCCGGCTATCAGACGATTGGGGCAAATAATTATTTAAGCAATTCCACCGCGCAATTGAATAATCTTTCCTCTAACACCACCTATTATTTCCGAATCGCGGCCCAAAATACTTACGGCACCAACTACGGATCTATGTTGAGCTTTAATACTATTGGTGGTTATTATCCGCCCCAGCAAAACGCCGCGCCCATCGTAAATACTTTGCAGGCAACTTATGTTTACCAGAACTCGGCATTAATAAACGGATCAGTTAATCCTAACGGATCCCTTACGATTGCGTGGTTTGAATGGGGAAGGGATTCTAACTTAGGCAGCAAATCCGAAAGCAGGGCTGTCGGAAGCGGCTACGACGCGCTCAAGTTTAATTCTATTTTGAGCGGGCTTAGCGCCGGAACCAATTATTATTATCGGGCTGTGGCGCAAAATTCGCTTGGAACAAGTTATGGCAATACGGTTGCTATAAAAACGCAAAGTTATGATTATACTCCGGCGCCGGAGCAAAGAATAATTACGCGAACAGTTGCCGTAAAAACAGGCGTGTCGCTGGACGTTTCGCTTGATAACGAGGAGGTTAATGCCGGAGACGATACGATTATTTCAGTAACGTTTAAAAACGAAAACTCTTCGGCAATAAACGATGTTGTTTTGAAAATCGCGCTTCCGGCAGAAGTGAAATATTTAAGCGCCAGTCCAAGAGTTTCAAACAGAGAAAACGGCATCTTAACTTTTAATCTTGGGAAAATTGGAGCTAAGACGCAAGGTTTAGTTACGGTTAAGGTGAATGTTAACAGCGACGCTAAACAAAACAGCATTTTGATTTTTGGAGGAACATTGGAATACTACGATAAAAATAATAATTTTCAGTCAATCGAATCTTACGCGACGGCCAGAGTGATTCAAGGGGGGGCAAACGGATTTGGAGCGTCGCTTTTAGACGCGCTCAGAGGAATTTTCACCAGCCAATGGCTTTATATTATTTTGCTTTTAATCGCGGTTGGAGTAACGGCTTGGTATTTTGGAAAACGTTCGGTAATGAAATCGTCATTGTAAGAATATAAAAACAATTAGTACTTGGTAGTCTTGACAAAATATCCCAGGTTGGATTACTATATTAAAGATTAAAGCTTCCGCAGAAAATAGGCGTTTGCAAAATCAACGTAAGACCTATTGAGGAGAGTGTTTTTCTGCGGCTTGAGGCCGCTTTTTGTTTTCAAATTAATATGTTAACCAAAAATCAAAAAACAAATATAATTAGCGATGTTAAAGATATGTTGAAAGGCAGTAAAATTTTGCTTTTCACGGATTTTACAGGCACCGGCGTTGAAGAAATAAAAGAGTTGAGAAAACTCGTTCGGGATTTAGGGGCAAAATATAAGGTTATTAAGAAAAAACTTATGCGTGTTGCTTTTGAAAATTCCCAAATCGGTTTTGATCCGGAAAGGTTTGAGAGCCAGCTCGGAACCATATTTTCTCCCAAAGACATTTCCGAGATAGCGGGGCCGGTTTATAAATTTTCAAAAGAAGTGGAGAAAAAAGGATTCAAGATTTTAGGAGCGTACGATTTGGAAAAAGGCGAGTTTTTGGACGGCGATTTTGTAAAAAAAATAGGGCAGTTGCCGTCAAGGGAGATAATTTTAGGGCAGTTGGCTGGCGTGCTTTCTGCTCCGCTTAAAATGTTTATGTATGTTTTGGATCAAAAAAAAAATCAACCCGTTCGGCAGGCTCAGGGTTATCCTGAGTGAATCGAAGGACAAAATGGTCGAAAAATAAAACTATCAAAAAATATGGCAGAAAAGTTTAACGATATAATTGAAAAAATAGAAAAATTAACGGTTGTTGAATTGGCGGAATTAGTGAAAGCCATTGAGGAAAAATTTGGAGTTTCCGCCGCGATGCCGGTTTCCTCCGGAGTAGCCGGAAACGGCGCGGGCGAAGCTGAGGAAAAAACTTCTTTTAATGTTATTCTCAAGTCCAGCGGCGAACAAAAAATTAACGTTATCAAAAGAGTTAAAGAAATAACCGGAGTGGGATTAAAAGAAGCGAAAGACTTGGTTGAGGGAGCTCCGAAGCCGGTTAAAGAAGGCGTAAAGAAAGAAGAAGCGGAAGAAATCAAAAAGAAACTCGAGGAAGTTGGGGCAACCGTGGAATTGCAATAAGCGCGATCTCCCGTTAATATTTCTAACGGGTGGGTAATTAGCTCAGTGGTAGAGCGCTTCGTTTTCACCCCGTTAGAAATTAAGGCATCCTTAGCTCAGTGGTAGAGCGTTCCGTTCACATCGGAAAGGTCGTAGGTCCGATTCCTACAGGGTGCACGGCAGGATTCTAACGGGGCAAGTCGAAGAGGCCACAGGTTCGATCCCTGTATTGCCCACGTTTTTGTTAGTTTCAAATCATTAATTGATTATGAGAAGTTGTAAAATTTGCGGTAAGGGTTCTATTATTCGAGGCACAAGAGTTAAGCTTCGCGGAAAATATAATCCTACCGCGCAAAATAGAAAATATCCGAATTTGCAAAAATTTAAGCTTCCAGACGGCAAGCGGGTTTTGGCGTGCACGGGCTGCATTAAAAAAAGCAAAAAAGCATAAACTAAAGTTGCCCATACGGGCAATTTTTGTATAATTAAATATACGGGCCCTCACGCCAAAAATTTCGGGCTGTAGTATACCGGTAGTACGTCCCGCACCTTTTAAGACGGGCCATAGTATAGTGGTAGTACGCAAGGCTGGGGGTCTTGTAGTCTGGGTTCGATTCCCAGTGGCCCGAAAGTCGCAAAAAAAGGTGCGGGATAGACCGGGTTCAACCGCGCCCCGTACACAGCTTCGCTGTTGCGCGGGGTTCCCGGCAACCCGACAATTGAAGAAAAACTAAGATTGTAGTATAATAGTCTCGTATGAGTAAGAGTCCTCAAAAAACAGTCCTTATCGTTGAAGACGAGCCCCATGTATTAAAAATGATAAGCAGTAAATTATATCATGAAGGCTTCGGTGTTTTGGAGGCTAAAAACGGCGAAGAAGGACTAAAATTAGCCGTTCAACACCACCCCGATATAATACTTTCAGATATCGTTATGCCGAAAATGGACGGACTTACGATGATTAAAAAAATTAGGCAGAACGGATGGGGCAAAATCGTGCCGATAATATTAATTACTAATTTAAAAGAGGAAAATTCTTTGAAAAAAAATATTGAAGAATACAACTTATCTTTTTATTTTAATAAGCCAAATTGGAAGCTTCAGGACGTCGTCAATAAAGTGAAAGAAGTTTTGAAAATTTAATATTGAAGTTTATCGACGAATAACAAAGGTCGAAGTATTAAGTAAAAAATAATTCCAAAATATATGAGACCTTTTAGCGCGCTAGACTGGGTCGCTTTGGTTTTGGTTTTAATCGGAGCGCTTAACTGGGGATTGGTTGGGTTTTTCAGTTTTGATCTTGTTGCCGCGATTTTCGGCACAATGTCCGTTATTTCCCGGGTTATTTATGCGCTCGTCGGCCTTGCGGCTATTTATTTAGCCGTTATTTCGCCGTCGTTTACAAAGAAATAGGCGATTCATAATCCAGCCGAAGTTTTTTAAAACTGCGGCTGGGAATGAGTTGTTTATCCCGCACCTTTCTTAAAATCCCGCGGTCTTGTCGCGGGCATATAAGGCAATTTCAAAATTCTTTCGGTGAGAAGGGTTAATGCTCCGTGGAAAGGTGCGGGATTTATTGACCATGACCCGTATTATCGCCCATTTAGATATGGATGCTTTTTTTGCTGCGGTTGAAGAAAGGGACCGGCCAAAATACAAAGGCCTGCCTATTGTGGTTGGGTCAGATCCTATAGAGGGCAAAGGCAGGGGTGTTGTTTCAACCGCTAATTATAAAGCGCGCGAATATGGTATTCGTTCGGCAACGCCGATTTCTTTTGCGTGGCAAATGTCGCAAGTCGCCAGAAAAAAAGGTCTCCCGCCGGCTATTTTTTTATTTCCAAACTTTTCAAAATACGAGAAAGTTTCTTTAAAAATTTTGGAAATTGTCAGAAAATTTTCACCGTTTGTTGAGCCGGCGAGCATAGATGAAATGTATTTTGATTTGAGTCCCTCAGTGTTATTCAGGATCAATCTCCTCGAGCCTGAGTCTCGGAGCCGAAGGCCTGAGCGGTTCGGCCGAGCTCACCGTCGAGGACTTGTCGAACGAATGAGTTTTTCCGGTTCGTTTAAAAAAGCTCAAGAAATTTGTAAAAAAATAAAGAGCGAGATTAAAAAATACGAAAATTTAACCTGTTCAATAGGAATTGGTCCAAATAAACTGATTGCCAAAATCGCGTCGGATGTTAAAAAACCCGACGGCCTAACAATTGTTGAAAAAGGAAAAGAAGAAGCGTTTTTGGAAAATTTTCCTATTCGTAAAATTCCCGGTATCGGCCCTAAAACCGAAGAGATTTTACTTCGGCGCCAAATCAAGCTGGTTAAAGATTTAAAGAAATTTTCAAAAGACGATCTTAAAAAAATGCTTGGTAAATGGGGAGTGGATTTATATTTTAAAATTCGGGGCATTGATGATTCGCCGATTGTGGAAAAATATGAAATAAAATCTATCGGAGAGCAAGAGACATTTTTAAAAGACACACTCGATTCTAGATTTATTACCAGCCGAATGGTTGAATTGTCAAAAAATGTTTTTGAAAGATTTAAAAAAAGCGAATTTAAAAATTTCAAAACAATAACCATTACGGTCCGTTTTGAAGGATTTGAAACAAAAAACCGTTCGCGTACTTTGACCAAATCAAGCCCAGATTTAAAAACCATTCAATTTGAAGCCCTTAGGCTTCTAGCGCCTTTTTTTGATAAGCGTGAGAATCAAAAAAGAAAATTAATCCGACTCATCGGAGTAAGAATAGAAAAATTGAAATAATTTTAATCCGCCTTTATTTAATATATAATTTATAAATGAGTAATAATAATTTCAAATATAAAAAAATTCTTTTTGATCCATTAAGCAAAGAACCTTTTAAGCTAAGCCGGTCAAAAATAGATTTATTTTCAAAATGTCCGAGGTGTTTTTATCTAGACAGGCGATTGGGGGTTTCCCAGCCAAGCATGCCGGGTTTCAGTCTGAACTCTGCTGTTGACCATCTATTGAAAAAAGAATTTGATATCCATCGGGCGAAGGAAACGAGCCATCCTTTGATGAGTAATTATGGGTTGAATTTTGTTCCTTTTAACGACGAGCGGTTAGATGATTGGAGAAATAATAAAAGAGGTATTCGGTATTTGCACGAACCAACGAATTTTTTGGTTTTCGGGGCCATTGACGACGTGTGGATTGATGGAAATAAAAAGCTCTATATTGTTGATTACAAATCCACCAGCACTCAGGAGGAGATAACATTAGACGGACAATATAAAGAGTCCTACAAAAGACAGATGGAAGTTTACCAATGGCTGTTTAGAAAAAACGGATTTGATGTTTCTACCACCGGGTATTTTGTTTATTGCAACGGCAAAAAAGATCGCGAGGCTTTTGACGGCAAGCTTGAATTTAGCGTGGAAATTATTCCTTACCAAGCCGATGATTCATGGGTTGAGCCGACCATTATAAAAATCAAAAAAGTTTTAGATAGCGAAGAAATTCCTCAGCCGAACCCGGTCTGCGAATATTGCAATTACAGAAAATTGGCCTATGAAAAAGAAAATGGCTAAAATTAAGAATAGCGATTAGGGTATGGAGAAAAAACAATAAGAATGGCAATTAAGAAAATTCAACAAAGTAAAAATAAGGAAATTGGCCGTAAAAAAGTCGCCCTTCGACAAGCTCAGGGCGATCCTGAGCAGCGCCGAAGGATCGGGCTTGCGCTTGGCGGAGGAGGAGCAAGAGGACTCGCTCATGTAGGAGTGATAAAAGTCTTGGAATCCGCCGGAATTCCTATTGATTTTATTTGCGGGACCAGTATGGGGTCTTTAGTGGGAGGTTGGTACGCCGCTACTAAAGACATCCTTTTTTTGGAAAATCTTTTTTCTAAAATTCACAACCGCGATGTTTTTTCAAAAAGAAAAATTATAAAAAATAGAGGAGAAGTTTTCAAAGACAAATCCATAGCGGAACTTTTAGATATCGGTCTTGGTGATAAAAAAATAGAAAACTGCCAAATCCCTTTTTGGGCGGTAGCAACTGACATAAATAATGGCGAAAAAGTTATTTTAAAAAAAGGCAATCTCGAAAATGCCATTAAAGCCTCTAGCGCAATACCTATATTTTTTAAGCCCGTTAAATTTAATAAGCAATTATTAACCGACGGTAGTCTCTGCGATCCGGTGCCTGCTGACGTTGCAAGAGAAATGGGCGCGGATATAGTTATTGCCGTTGATGTTTCCAGCAAATGGGTTGATTTTTCCGAGGAGGAATTCAAAATTTCTCATATGCCGGCTCTTATCGGAGAAGTCGCTTCTGTCGCGGAATATCAAATTGCCAAGCCGATTTTAGAAAAAGCGGACATCGTTTTAAGCCCCGCGGTTTTAAGCTTTAATTGGCACGATTTTTACAAAGCCAAAGAAATAATTTTTGAAGGTCAAGCCGAAACCAAACGCAATTTATCTTTGATTGAGCAAAAAACCGGATATAAAGTGAAAGAAGAAGAAAAGCCGTTTTTTGAGAGGTTTTTAAACACGATATCGAAAGATTAAAATGCTGGAATTTAAGATTTTAAAAAAATCGAAAAAATCAAACGCCCGTTTGGGCGTTTTAAAAACATCCCACGGCGTTGTGGAAACGCCGGCTTTAGTGACTGTTGCCACTCAAGCGGTTGTTAAAACTTTAACCAGCGAAGAAGTTAAGCAAGCAAAATCACAAATTTTAATTGCCAACACTTTTCATCTTCATTTAAAACCAGGAGAAAAACATATTAAATTTTTCGGCGGCCTGCATAAATTTATGAATTGGGACCGCCCGCTCATGACTGACTCCGGAGGGTTTCAGGTTTTTTCGTTGGGTTTTGGCAGTGACCACGGCGTGGGGAAAATTTTTAAAAAGAAATCTAACTCCTCAGTTTTAGTTGGGCAGCAGCCGAAAAACATAAAAATTACCAGCGATGGAGTTTTCTTCAATTCTCCGGTAGATGGCAGAAAAATATTTTTAGGCCCAAAAGAGTCGATGAATATCCAACAAGCGCTCGGCGCCGATATTGTTTTTGCTTTTGACGAATGCACTTCGCCTTTGGCTGATTATGAATATACCAAGAAATCTCTTGTAAAAACTCATTGCTGGGCAAAAATTTGTTTGGAAAACAGGTCAGCGAAACAGGCCCTTTTTGGTATTACTCAAGGAGGGAAATTCAAGGATTTAAGAATTGAAAGCGCGAAATTTATAGGTTCGCTTCCTTTTGATGGATTTGGCATTGGCGGAGAATTCGGAGGCGACAAAGACACGATGATAAAAATGATTGGTTGGACTATAAAAGAATTGCCTGACGAAAAGCCCCGCCATCTTTTGGGAATAGGCCATTTGGAGGATATCCCTAAAATTATAAAATCCGGAGTTGATACTTTTGATTGTATTGTGCCTACTCATTACGCGCGGCACGGTTACGCGTTTACTTCGCAGGGCAGATTAGATATGTCAAAGTCAAACTTTTTAAAAGATAAGAATCCATTGGATAAGAAATGTGGTTGTTTTGTCTGCCAAAACTATTCGCGCGGATATATTACCCATCTTTTGAAAGCCAAAGAAATCACTCCCTTAAAACTTTTGACTTTTCATAACCTTTATTTTTTTAATTCATATATCGAAAAGTTGAGAAACGACATCAAAAAAGGGCGCTTATAGCAATTGTAATTATATTTCATTTCAATCGTTTTTCTAGTAAAATAATCGATATATTATGAAAAAAACATTTATTTTAATAGCGGCTGGGGTCTTAGTCGGAATCGGCGCCTATTATTTTTATCTCAATTATTACAAAAATGTTAAGCCAACTGACTTTATTGTAAAAGAGGTGACCGTTTCCGGAGAAATTAAAAATATCGATTCGGCTGCGAATTTAATAACGATTAAAACTCAAGACGACAAAGATTTTCTTTTATTGGTTACACCCGACACGAAATTGTTTGACCAAGACGGAAATACCATAACTTTTAATTTTCAAAACGGATTTTTAGTTGACGCAACCGGAAAATTAAATGAAGTTGATTCTCTTATTTTGGACGAACTCAAAATAACACAAATGCCCAATATTGTTGTTTTTTCTCCAAAACCCAGCGACGAAGTTTCCGAATTAGTTACGGTTAAAGGCAGGGCGAGGGTTTTTGAAAACCAATTTAATATTCGAGCCAGTATTTCCGGCCAAAAGATTTATGAGTCCAGCGTATACGCCAGTTCTTCCGACGCCGGCAAATACGGCGAGTTTGAAAAAGAAATTTATCTTCCAACGCAGCGTTTGCAAGACAACTCCGACGTTACGCTGGAGGTTTTTGATTATTCGGCAAAAGACGGCAGTGAAATCGACAAGGTTTCGATTCCTTTAAAATTCAAGTCAAAGAAAAATTTGTCGGTTTATGTTAATCCTGTTTTTCAGGTTTCGTTTTCTTACCCTTCCTCTTGGAAGGCCGACCCGTCTTACAAATTAACCGGCAGTATTTACACCGCTTACAAAGGCTCGGACGGATTTTTTAGTGTTAACGCGGCTGGAAACGACGGCTTGTTTCTTGACGATATGATTAGGAATGAAATTAATAAACCAACCCGTCCTTATGGTTCAACCCCTTCAATAAAAAATTTGCAGATTGACGGTCAAGAAGCAAGAATTATTTTGCCATCCGCTGACCAGCCAAATGAATTAAATAATCAAGCTGAATTAGTTGTCAATTATCCGAGGTCTTTGTCTATATCGGGAATAAATTTTTCGATTTTTGTGCTTTACGCGGATAAAGACCACATTGAAAAAATAGCCAATACCTTGAAATTCGACAAAATGACGGTTAAGGCCTTTTTCAATAATAATAAATTAGATCCGGCTGTTTCTTGCGATAAGGTTTTTTCGGTTGAAAGAACGGTTTTTAGAAGTCCCAGCGTTGGCCGTATTGCTTTGGAAGAATTATTTAAGGGGCCGACTGACAAGGAAAAAAACGACGGCTATTTTACGAGTATAAACTCCGGAGTTAAAATTCAGAGCCTATACATAGAAGACGGAGTGGTTAAGGCTGATTTTGATCAGACGTTGGAGCAGGGAGTCGGAGGTTCGTGCCGGGTAGCTTCTATTCGCGCTCAAATTATTAGTACTGCCAAGCAATTTCCCGGAGTAAAAGATGTTATTATTTCAATAAATGGTCGAATTAATGATATTTTACAACCGTAAATATGGTTAATCAATTTTTTCAAGATAATTTGTGGTTGATTTTATTGGCTGTTTTATGGGTTTTGCCGTGGAAAGGAGTGGCGTTATGGAAAGCCGCCAAAAACAACGAAAAATGGTGGTTCGTTGCTATTCTTGTAATCAACACCATGGCACTGCTGGAAATTCTTTACATTTTCTTTTTCAGCAAGAAAAAGGATAGAATTTCTCAGTCGCCGCAGTAGTATGATTAGTTTTGAAGATTTCAAAAAATTGGATTTGAGAGTTGTTAAAATTATTGAAGCCGAAAGAGTCGAGAACTCCGAAAAACTTATTAAGCTTCAGGTTGATTTTGGAGGCGATTCTTCAACGGATTCAGTACAAGAGAAACGTCAAGTTGTCGCTGGAATCGGGAAAGTCTATAGTCCTGAAAATCTTGTTGGTAAACAAATTGTTGTAGTGGCGAATCTGGAACCGCGTTTTTTAATGGGTCTTGAAAGCCAAGGCATGCTTCTTGCCGCGTCTTCAGGTGAAGGGCCGGTTTTGATAGTTCCGGAAAAGGAGGTGGAAGATGGAAGTGTGATAAGTTAAAACGTATCCAGCGGGCTTTTTGAGTCCGCCTTTTTATTTCTGTTATTAGGTATATACTTCTATAAGTAATTATTACATCCGTGATAAGGAGACCGTGATGAAGCCGGAAGAAAGAAAAGAGATAGAAAAAGTTCTTGAATATATCAAATTATCCAGAAAAAGCCATGTAAATCTTCCTGCGATGTTAGACGGAGAAGCCGGTTATAAAAACGTTATTGAACCGCTTGAACGGCTTTCGGGTTGGCGTCAGAATTCCAAAAAAGAAGTTGGATTCGGGAAAATAGCGTCAGCAATTATGGCCAGCGGTTTGGTAGGATTAGCTGCCTGGAAGGCTTACAAAACACACAAAAAAGAAGTAAAAAAAGAAGAGGGCGCCAAAGAGTAATCTGTGGCGCCCGTTTATACTCCAGCTTTGTTTAGTATTCACGTTGAGCTTATCTGCGACGAGTTTATCGAATTCGTCGAATCCGTTGATACTTCGGCTCACTCAGCATCAACACTGAGCTCATCGAGTTCATCGAATCTGATGATTCTCTGAATCAGAAGATCTGAGACTCTCAGAGTCGAATGACTTGTCGCCCATCGAATTCCTCAGGGCGACCCTGAATTTTATTGAAGGGTCGAATGTGTTGATTTTAAAAAGTAAAAGATATAGTTTATAAATATGCATAAAAAATTAACATTAAAAAACGGAATAAGAATTATTTTAGCTCCCCAACCCGGCAATTTAGCGGTGACGGTGTCGGTTTTGGTAGAAGCGGGTTCAAAATACGAAACCAAAGAAATAAACGGCATTTCCCATTTTTTAGAGCACATGGTTTTTAAGGGTACGCAAAAAAGGCCTTCGGCTTTGGCAATTTCATCGGAGCTTGACGGTATTGGCGCTTCTTATAATGCTTTTACCAGCCACGAAGCAACCGGTTACTTCGCAAAGGCCAGGACTAATCATTTTGAAAAAATTCTAGATGTTGTTTCGGATATTTATCTCAACCCTCTTTTTGATAATAAAGAAATAGACAAAGAACGCGGAGTTATTATTGAGGAGATAAATTTAATCGAGGACCAACCATCAAGCCGTGTTTGGGATGTATTTACGGATTTATTATATGGAGATCAGCCGGCTGGCTGGCGGATTTTAGGCCCTAAAGAAAATATTCAAAAAATTACTCGAGAAGATTTTTTAAATTACAGAAATAGCCACTATCTTCCGGAGTCAACTGTAATAACAATCACCGGCAATTTTGACGAACAAAAAGCCATTGACGAAGTAAAAAAATATTTTTCTAATTTTAGAACCGGAGAAAAAAATTCCAAAATTAAAGTGATCGAAAATCAGAGCGAGCCATCGGTATCTATAAAATATAAAAACAGCGATCAGACGCATTTGGTTTTAGGTTTTAGAGCGTTTGATGTTTTTGACGACCGAAGATATCCGCTTGGAATTCTGAGCGATATTTTAGGAGGTAGCATGAGTTCGCGGCTCTGGCAAAAGGTCCGCGAACAAATGGGCGCGGCTTATTATGTTAGGGCTGGAGCCGATCTTTCCACCGATCACGGATTTTTTGCCGTTTCAGCTGGAGTGGGAAACGAGAAATTTGAATCTGTTTTGAGGGCGGTTTTAGAAGAATTGAAAAAAATTAGAGAAGAAGGCGTTTTAGAAAAAGAGCTTAATATGGCCAAGGAACACATAATCGGCAAGCTAATTTTGGGGTTGGAAACGTCGGACGATTTAGCCGGATTTTACGGCGAGCAAGAGATTTTAGAAAGAAAAATTGAGGAGCCGGAAGAGATAATAAAAAAAATTGAGGCGGTTACGGAAAGCGATATTATTAATGTGGCGAAAGTTATTTTTCAAAACAATAAAATGAATTTAGCTCTCATCGGGCCGTTTAAGAAAGAGGAAGAAGAAAAATTTAAAGAAATTTTAAATTTAAGCTAAGAATAAGGGTATGAAAGTTTTCCCAGCTATAAATTGTAAAGACGTCAAGAAGGCAAAAGAAAAACTTAAGGAAGTAGCGAAATTTTTGCCGAAAAACGGATGGGTTCAAATAGATATTTCCGACGGGAAATTCACCAAAGCAAAAACAAAAATCACTCCTTCGGATTTAAAGCTTTTAAATGTAATAGCCAAAAAACACAAACTGAATTTAGAAGTTCATCTTATGGCGGAAAATCCGGAAAAAATAGCCGGGGACTGGATTAAGGCGGGCGCCAAAAGAGTTCTAGTTCATATTGAGGCGATAAAAAATATAAAGCCTCTGTTGATGTATAAAAATAAAATCGGGTTGGCTATAAAATACAGTTCTCCGGCGCTGAAAGCCTTTTCGTATTTAAGAGATTTTAAATTTATTTTAATTTTAGCGGTGAAGCCCGGATTTTCCGGCCAAAAATTTAATCCCTCCGTTTTGCAGGAAATTAAATGGATAAAATCCAAATTTCCAAAAGCAGTGGTTGAAATTGACGGCGGAATAGATTTAGAAACCGCCAAACTTGTAAAAAAATCAGGCGCCGATATTGTTGTTTCGGGTTCTTATATTTTTAAAAGTAAAAACCCCGCATCGGCTTACGCTAAGTTAGTTTCTGTAAAATAATTAGCGCGTACTAGAAAGAGGATAGCAGAGAAGGAAAGAATTGTTTTTACTAAAAGGCGCTTTTTAAAAGCGTAATTTTTTAGAGGTGCGGGATTGAAATAAAGCCATTTTTTCTGTATTTTAATGATAAGATGTTAAAAGACCTTAAAAACTACAACGCCAACGAAATTGAGCAAAAAGTTTTGAAATTTTGGGAAGAAAACCAAATTTTTGAAAAATCGTTAAAACGAAGGAGGGGGAAAAAGAACTTCATTTTTTATGAAGGGCCGCCAACGGCTAACGGAAGGCCCGGCATTCATCATGTTTTGGCCCGCTCTTTTAAAGACATAATTTGCCGTTATAAAACAATGGCGGGATTTTTAGTTGAGAGAAAAGCCGGTTGGGATACGCACGGCTTACCGGTGGAATTGGAGGTTGAAAAAGAGTTGGGCATAAAAAATAAAGCTGAAATTGAAAAATACGGTGTAGCGGAATTTAACGAGAAATGCCGCGCTTCTGTTTGGAAATATAAAGATGAATGGGACGGGTTGACGAAAAGAATGGGTTTTTGGCTGGATTTAAATAGCCCCTACATAACCTATGAAAATAATTACATTGAAACTTTGTGGTGGATCATCAAACAAGTTTGGGATAACAACCTTCTTTATAAAGGGCATAAAGTAGTTCCATGGTGTACGCGTTGCGGCACTGTTCTTTCTTCACACGAGCTTGCTCAAGGTTATAAAGAAACAGTAGAAAATTCTATTTATGTGAAGTTTAAACTAAAAGCGAATGATTTAAAGAAGCAAGTAATAAGGATTGGAAACCATGAATTTAAAGACACATATATTCTTTCATGGACGACAACGCCGTGGACATTGCCGGGAAACGTGGCCTTAGCTGTTGGGAAAAATATTATCTATTCAATAACTGAAAAAGGAGGGGATACTTTAATTGTTGCTGAAGATTCTCCGCTTGGCCGAAAGCTTGGCAATGTAGGGATAAAAATAAGAGGGGGTGAGCTTGTTGGTTTAGAATACGAGCCGCTTTTTATAGTACCAGCATTAAAATCAAAAACATCTTATAAAGTTTACGATGCTAATTTTGTTACAACAACAGATGGTACGGGGGTGGTGCATACAGCCGTGATGTACGGGGAGGATGATTATAATTTAGGCATTAAGGTTGGTTTGCCTCAACATCATACCGTTGATGAATCAGGTAAATTCACTAAAGACGTTAAGGGGTTGGAAGGTTTGTATGTTAAATCAAAAGAAGCCGAAGATAAAATAATCAGTCATCTTAAGCAGAACAATAATTGGTTAGATTCGGAAACCTATACTCATGATTATCCTTTTTGCTGGCGGTGCGGCACCCCACTTTTGTATTATGCGACATCTTCCTGGTTTATAAAAATGAGTCAGTTAAAGAAAAAACTAATCGAACAAAATAAAAAAGTTAACTGGGTACCCGGCCATTTAAAAGAGGGCCGATTCGGCGAGTGGCTTCGTGAACTTAAAGATTGGGCATTTTCGCGCGAGCGTTATTGGGGCACTCCGCTTCCGATTTGGCAGTGTCCTCATTGTGAAAAACAAACCGTAATCGGATCGATTGAAGAATTAGCAAAATTATCAACGCCGGTTAATAACAATTATTTTCTTTTAAGGCACGGCGGAGCTAATTCAAATGATTTAGATATTATTTCTTCTTATCCTGAAAAATTTAATAATTCGCTTACGAAAAAAGGCAAAATTCAAATTGAGAAACTTGCCAATTCTTTAAAAAATAAAAAGATTGATTTAATTTTTTCTTCCGATGTTTTAAGAGCGAAAGAAACCGCTGAAATTGTTTCCAAAAAACTTGGGATTAAGGTTAGTTTTAATAAGCAATTGAGAGAGTGGAATTTCGGAGTTTTAAATAACCAGCCGGCGGAAAAATTAACTCAGTTTTACGGAAGTGAAATGAACCGGTTTAAGAAAGCGCCGGAGAAAGGCGAAAATTTAACTGAGGTAAGGTCGCGGATGGTAGATTTTGTGTTAGGACTTGAAAAAAAATACAAAAATAAAAATATTTTAATCGTTAGCCATGGCGATCCGCTTTGGCTTTTAGAATGCGCTGGAAAAGGATTGTCCGATGAAAAATCCATAGAGTTTAAGGGTAGGAGATATCCAAAAAACGGCGATTTTCGAAAAATAGATTTCTTAAATATTCCGCGCGACAAATTTGGCCGACTTGATTTGCACAAGCCTTTCATAGACGAAATTCACCTTTCTTGCCCCCATTGTCGGTCAAAAATGGAAAGAGTAAACGAAGTTGCTGATGTTTGGTTTGATTCCGGAGCTATGCCATTTGCACAGCATCATTATCCGTTTGAAAATAAAAATCTTATAGATAAAAAAATTCAATTCCCAGCTGATTATATTTCCGAAGCAATGGATCAAACTCGCGGCTGGTTTTATACGCTACTGGCGGTTTCGGTTTTGTTAGGCAAGGAAGTTCCTTATAAAAATGTTGTTTCTTTGGGATTAATTTTGGATAAATTTGGAAAAAAAATGTCCAAATCAAAAGGAAATATTGTTGTACCCGGCCAGATGTTTGAAAAATACGGAGCTGATGTTGTGCGATGGTATTTTTTTACCGTTAACGCGTCCGGCGAATCAAAAAGGTTTGACGAAAAAGATTTACTGGAAATTTCCAGAAAATTTATCTCCATTTTATTTAATTCATTAATATTTTTAAAAACTTATGGAATAAAATCAAAAGCGCTAATTTCGTATAAAAAATTAGGCGTTTTGGATAAATGGATTTTATCCCGGTTGAACGAAGTGATTCTTAAAGCAACAAACAATTTAGAAAAATATGAAATAGTCGAAGCCGCGCGTGAAATCGAAAAATTAATTGATGATTTGTCTAGGTGGTACATAAGGCGTTCCAGAAGAAGATTTCAGAGATCGGAAAACAAAAAAGATTTAGAATTAGCGTCGGCGATATTAAACAAGACACTTTCGGAAATCAGCAAGCTCATCGCGCCTTTTACGCCGTTTTTTGCCGATGCTTTGTATGGTTCTTTGGATAATAAAAAATTTGCATCGGTTCATTTAGAAGATTGGCCGAAAGCAGACAAGAAATTGATAGAAAGAAAATTAATAGAAGGCATGGAAGAGGTCCGTGAATTAGCGAGTTTAGGGTTGGCAAAAAGAGCTCAAGCCGGAATTAAGGTAAGACAGCCGTTAGCTTTGCTAAAAATCAAAAATCAAAAATCAAAAATCAAAATTATTGAGGAATTATTAAAGGTATTGGCCGAAGAAATTAACGTAAAGCGGGTAATTTATGACGAAAAAATCAAAGAAGACATTGAATTAGATACAAAAATCACTCCAGAGCTCAAGGAAGAGGGAATAATTCGAGGATTAGTCAGAATGGTTCAAGATTTAAGGCAGGAAGCGGGCTTAAAACCCCAAGACAAAATCCAGCTTTTTGTATACGCTGAAGGCGCCGTCAAAAACATTTTGAATAACCGATCCAAGGAGTTATTGAAAGAAGTAAGCGCTAAAGCGTTGGATTTGAAAAAATCCGATAAAATTAGCGCTCAAATCGAAACACAGCTGGACTCAAACAAAATTTGGATAGGAATTAGAAAAATATAATTTGTTTGTAATTTTACAATAAGTTAGTTCTAATGTTCTCAAGAACATTAGAACTAACTGAAGACGGAGCTATAATAAAATAAACGGCAAAATAAAATAATATGAATAGCGAAATTAAAAAAGAAAAAAGCTACAGGCATCTTGAGCGATTAGTAAGGGGATTCTCAAATCATCGCCGGATTGAAATTATGGAATTGTTGCAGAAAAAACCGGAATTATCGGTAGCGCAAATTTCAAAAAACCTCAAGATAAATTATAAAACCGCGTCCGAACACATAAGAAGATTGGCGATCGCGGGCATTGTTTTGAAAAGAAGCGATGCGACATCGGTGCGCCACAAACTAACCAGCCGCGGCCTGTCTATTCTCAAATTCTTGAGAATATTGGAATAAACAATTTATGGTGTATAAATTTCCAAAAGGGTTTTTTTGGGGGGCGGCGACTTCGGCGCATCAAGTTGAGGGTAATAATCATAATGATTGGTCAGAGTGGGAATTGAAGAACGCGAAAATTAAGGCGCAAATCGCAAAAAATAATCCGCCAAAAGGCGGATGGCCGGATTTTATTTTAGAAAGCTACCCAAATCCTTTGCAGGAAGAAAATTATATTTCATCAAAGGCGTGCGACCATTACAATCGTTACGAAGAAGATTTTGATATTGCAAAATCCCTCGGCCATAACGCGCACAGATTTTCGATTGAATGGTCGCGCATAGAGCCGGAAGAAGGAAAGTTTGACGAAAAAGAAATAGAACATTATCGGAAAGTTATTCTGGCGTTAAAAAAGAGAGGATTAGAACCGTTCGTTACCTTGTGGCACTGGACTTTGCCACTTTGGCTTGTAGAAAAAAAAGGAGTTAGAAATCGGAATTTTCCGAAATACTTTGAGCGTTATGTGTCTAAAATGGTAAAATCGCTTGATTCAGAAGTTAAATATTGGTTGACTATTAATGAGCCGGAAATATATTCCCTAAACTCCTATTTTCGCGGCAGATGGACACCTCAACGCCAAGGGATTTTTAATTTTTATTTGACGATAAGAAAATTAATCTCAGCTCATAAAAAAGCTTATCGAGCTATTAAAAAAAACAATTCTTCCTCCGTGGTCGGAGTAGTTTGTAACTTGTCTGATTTTCAATCTTCGGAGGGAATAATAAATGTTTTATTAAAAGTATTTTTTGAAAGGTTTTGGAACCATTATTTTTTAAGAAACGTTAAAAATTATTTGGATTGTATAGGGCTTAATTTTTATTTTCACAACCGGATAGATTACGGTTTGAATAAAAACACCAACGAAGTTATTTCAGATGTTGGCTGGGATCTTCATCCAGAAGGCATCGAAAATGTTTTAAATAATTTAAAGCGTTACCATAGGCCGATTTTTATAACTGAAAGCGGATTGGCAGACAAGCAAGATCAGCACCGGTCTTGGTTTATAGAAAAGACAACCGAAGCCATTTCAAGAGCGTTATCCGCTAATGTTGATGTCCGAGGGTATTTTCACTGGTCATTACTCGATAATTTTGAGTGGGACAAAGGTTTTTGGCCCCGGTTCGGGTTGGTGGAAGTTGATTATTCCGCCAAAGGCGGATCTCCGCCAGAGGCGGATGCGCCTTTGGAGCACGCCTCAGGCGGAAAAACTCTAAAGCGCACAATTCGTCCCAGCGCGTGGGAATACAAGAGAATAATTGAAAAATTACAGAAGGAAAAATTTTAATTTTAAATCGCAAATTATTTTAAACTGTGATTTTTAGCATACCGCATATAAGTCACATAAGTAATCATACTCTTTATCTCTATTGCGTTTTTCTATAGTTCGATTACTATTTAAGCAGAACTTATAAAATAATCCAATAGGAAGGAGCTCATAATGGCTCAAGAGCAAGAGAAAGAAAGATTAAGTCGTCGATTTATTTTGGAAGAGTTCAGTGGAGAGTTGACGGGGGAATTGGAGAAAAGATGCGCCGAGCCGGTTAAAACCAAAGATGATTATTTATTTATTTTCATGCAGTCACGGCGGCGAAGCTTGTTTGCTTTCCAAAACATATTATGGAAACAGTTTTTGCTTCTATGTCCTGATCAAGACGATTTAATGTTTGTAGCGGAATATATTCCAAATTTACGGAAAAAAGCGATGATGGTGATTTTAAAGAGTCAGCCGATTACCGCAAAAATGATCCGTTATCTTTACGAATATATTTCAGATCCAGAGATTATTTTAAGGGAATTTACGGTTCGGCAAAGCGTTGTTTTTGAAGCAAGAAGAGCTTTATCAGGTATTATTGATAACGATAGTGTTGTTGCGCGGCGGCATTTTGAGGAGGTGTCTATTGAGAATGAAAAACGTCCGAATTTTAAGAAGAATAACGGAAAAAGAGAGCTGATAAAACAATTAATAAGGAGGGAGCTCAATGCGCGCCTTAAAAGCGATTTTTATTCTGTCGTTGGCAGTGATGCATGTCGGAACGCTTGAAGCTGAAACAAGAACATTTCGTGTTTCATTTGTTCAGCCGACGGCTTATACGGATGGGACGTCCTTAAATCCCGCTACCGACATAAAAGAATATCGTTTGTATTTTTCAACCGCGTCTTATCTGAATCTTAATCTTCAAACTCCAATCCTAATACCTCCGACTAAACATTCCGTTTGTATAACCGTCAACTTTGCCAACGAAATTTATGTTGCGATGACGGCCGTTGCGACTGACAACGCCACAAGTGATTTAAGTCCTGTCGCCTATTATCTCAGGGGCAATATTTACGATAGATATGATCCTGCAACCGGCTATAATATTGCACCTGGCAATGTTGCAACCGGCAAAGTCGACATTGCCGATCTTCAAACCCTTCGGCAATATTGGGGCACCGCCGTCACGCATCTTTATTATGATTGCAGTACTGATTTTACTATAACTTTGGTAACCGACCAACAAGCAGCGGACATAAATAGAGACGGCCGAGTGGACTTTCTGGATCAGGTGGAAGTGGGTTTGACGTACGGTAATACCACCCATTAACACCGAAACACCGGTAAATTTAAAAGGCGCCGCATTGACGAAATGTCATAATGCGGCGCTATTTTATTAGCCGGTTTTTCTTCAGCCGGCTTTTCTTCTAAAATCAAACGCGATTTTTGTTTGAGGCAATATCCCTGATAAGGTTATTTTTCCGATTCCGTATCTTGGTCCGTTAAAAAACAGTATTGCTGACTGAAGACTGGTCGCGGCAAAACTCTGGTCTAAGTTTATTTCTCCGCCAGTCATTTTCGCCGCGTCGGTATCAAGCTTCTTGATTATAAAAACATTATCCGGCGATACAGACGAAAAACTGTTGAAATCCGCATTTCCTTCCGACAACCAAACTATTACTTGCATAGCGGTTACGGGACGTGAAGCATCCAGACTTAATTCATAGCGGTCAGCCGCAGTTTGGGTTATATGAACATTTACTTTCCCGACAATTCCTTCAATTTCAGTAAAATCCTCTTGATAGGGATTAGAGGCCAGAAGCTGGGAAATCGTTAAAACGGGTTTTGAGCCCGGTGCCGGAGAGATAGGAGGGGTTGAAGAGGTCCCGCCTCCACCGCCTCCGCAGGAGACTAACAACAGAAAGCATGACAGAATAATGAGGATGTTTTTTGTTTTTGCATCCATAAATCCTCCTTATCGGAATTTGATTTTAATGTGAAGGTGCTAAAGTAATTATAAAGGAATGTTGATTTAAATCAAATTTGTTGATAAGCTTAAGTAAAATTAGTTCAGATTGTCATTTTAATAAAAAGATGAGGATTATAAATTCTGATATTCGTTTTTATTTTAGGCGCGCCGCGATTTTTTTTGCCGCGGTTTTAATTTTTTTACTGTTTCCGATTTTTACGCTGGCGCAAACGGTTTCCGTTTCTCCTCAAAATTCAAACGTTAATGTCAACCAGTCGTTTTCAATCGATGTTTTGATGAATTCGGCAATAAACGTTTTTGGAATTGGTTTTGACCTTGCTTTTAATCCATCTTTGTTGGTGTTTGATAACGCCGTTGATGGCGGTTTCTTGTCAAAAAATAGCGCAGATCAAATTTCCTTGATGGCGAGCGTTAACCCGTCTGGTAATTTAGTATTCGGAATAACGCGATTAGGAGCTGGAGGCGGCGGTATTTCCGGAAACGGCACCGTCGCTAAGTTATATTTCAGGTCTTTAGCGGTAGGCGGGGTTAGCACTCTTTCTTTTTCTAAAAATAATATCTGCGTGCTTTCGGGGGGTTCCTGTAATTATATTTCGGCAACTTGGCAAGGGGGAAATGTAGCTATTTCTAGCGCTAGCACCAGTTCCGATATTATTCCTCCGACGGTTTTGATGTCTTCACCTGCCTCAGGTTCAACCGTTTCAGGAACTATAACAGTATTGGCCACGGCTTCTGACAATGTCGCAGTTGCCGGAGTAACATTTAAGTTAGATGGAGTAGTTATTGCCGCAGAAGTTACGA
>Ga0265292_1000327_pt1 | contig 76670 bp, 70 predicted proteins | sample Munlanlewell296A_FD_189080 | JGI IMG/M metagenome (GOLD analysis project Ga0265292, IMG submission 189080) | Leachate microbial communities from a municipal landfill in Southern Ontario, Canada - Leachate well 296A | ecosystem: Engineered > Solid waste > Landfill > Unclassified | place: Canada...
TGAAAGCGGAGCTGTTGAAACAGAGTGAAATATTGCAGACTGAGGGTAGTGCAATCGACGTAATGCTCGATTACCAGCCGGCGCTCGAGCTTCTTGGTTTTGAATCATTCCGCGCCGGCCAGAGCGAGGCGCTGGATGCGCTGTTTACTTCCGGAAGCCTTTTGCTCGTGGCACCTACCGGTGGCGGCAAGAGTCTCATCTACCAGCTGCCAGCCATCATGCTCTCCGGTACGACGCTGGTTATTTCCCCCCTGATTTCCCTTATGAACGACCAGGTTACCGCGCTGAGCGCGCGTGGAATCCCGGCCACCTATATCGCATCGACTCTCAAGCCCGACGAACAGCGCGACCGCCTCGAGCGGATGGCGCGCGGCGAGTACCGCATGGTCTACGCGGCGCCGGAACGGCTGTCGCTGCCTGGCTTCCGTCGCCTGGTCGAGGGCATGGACTGTCCTCTTATCGCTATCGATGAAGCCCACTGCATAAGCGAATGGGGGCATGATTTCAGGCCGGAATACATGCAGATCGGTGATCTGCTCAAACGGATGCCGGACGCGCGGGTACTGGCATGTACGGCAACAGCAACGCCTGTCGTGCGCGATGAGATAATCGCGCGGCTGGGGCTGGGCGTGGGAACGCCGCAGATCATAAGCGGCTTCGCGCGTCCGAACCTTGCCTTAAGCGCCCGCGAGGTCAGAAGCAAACGCGAACGAGACAGGCTTGTCGATTCGCTGCTTGCCGAAGCGCTGGGTCCTGACCGGATCGGTACCGCCATCGTATATGCGCCCACGCGCCGCGGGACGGAGGAAGAGGCCGAACGCCTGGCAAGGACCGGCGGCTGGAGCGCGCGGGCGTACCACGCCGGCCTGTCGGGAGCTGTTCGCGAGCGCGTGCAACGGGGTTTCTCCAACGGTAAATGCCAGGTCGTAGTGGCCACGAACGCTTTCGGCATGGGTATCGACCGGCCGGACGTACGCGCCGTCATCCATCTGGCGCCTCCGGGCTCGATAGAAGCGTACTACCAGGAAGTAGGACGCGCCGGGCGCGACGGGGAGGACTCCTCCTGCCTCATGCTCATCGGGTCCGGCGACATGCCGCTCAGGCGCCGCCTGATCGAGAGGGGCTCCGGCGCCGACGGGCCCCCCGAGCCTGAAGTGGTCCAACATAAATGGAACCTCTTTCTCGAGCTGATGCGCTGGGCGGAAGGCGGCAGCTGCCGCCATGACGCCATCCTGCGTTATTTCGGGGACGAAGAGGAGACGCTGTCCGGCTGCGGACGCTGCGACGTTTGTCTGGAGCTTGCAGGCAGCGGCGAGCAGGATCCGGAGACATTGAATATCACCGTGCGAAAAGCGCTCTCGGCTGTCGCCCGCATGAGCGGCCGCTTCGGCATCCAGGCCGCCGCCGGTCTATTGCGCGGAGATACGGGCGATGAACGACTGACGTGGTCGGGCCTTGATCAGACACCCACATTCGGCGCCCTGGGCGAGCGTTCACAGGAATGGCTGCTCAAACTCTTGCGCCGCTGCGTCACAGCCGGGCTTATCGATTTTACCGGCGGCAACCGGCCGCTCGTGGTTCTGACAGAAGAGGGCCGCGCCGTTATGCACGGTGAGCGGCCTGTAAGGATGCTGCTGCCTCCGGACAGGGAGCCCGGCATCGGTCCGGGCGCGTCCGGCGGAGGCGTCACGGGTCGCTCGGGAAAGACAGCCGCCGGAGAGGCACGCCGTGCGGCCGCCGCGGCCGACGATCTCAAACTCAGCGCCGACGCGCGCCTGATATTCGAGGCGCTGCGCCTTCATCGCCTGGAGCTTGCGCGCGCGGAAGCGGTTCCCCCGTATGTGATCGCCAGCGACCGGACGCTGCGTGATATCGCCAGGCTGAGGCCGGGTACGCTGGACGAACTTGAGCAGGCGCACGGTATCGGTCCCTCCCGGGCCGAGCGCTATGGCGCCGGGTTCCTGGATGTAGTCAACGCCGTTTAGACCGGCGATGTTTATCTGCCGGCAGGCTCTTTCCTCCATTCCCCCTACAGGATTATCACCGCTTTTTGTCGAATCTTCTCCTGATATGGCGCGGGTCGTCCCAGCTGTTTCCCGCGGCTTAAACCTGGAAGGGAGAAAGCTATGCAATTTTCAGGAGGACTGATAAACGGCGCGCTGGCTTCAGTGTATGGAGGGGCCAGTTTCGTATGTCTCTTTTATGCGAAGAATATGGATGCCCACATGACCATGCAGAAAATCTGTTATGTGCTGGCAGCCGTGGGCATAATGCTGGCGATCTACTGGCTGGCGACTAAGGAAGTCTTCGGAATCCCGATCCTGTTTATCGGCATGGTGCACGCGGGGCTCGCCAAGTGGGCTGAGCATGACGCCATGAACGTAGGCTGCACGGGACTCGCCGTGGTAACTCTGATACTGGCGGCGCTGATGCTGACCACCACCAGGCCGATGATGTCCAAGACCTAAAGCAGGGCACCGGGGCGCCGGCAACGGCGCCCCTTTTTAAACCCGTCGCCCGGCAGGGCGACACTATCTGGGAATATCGGGCCGTGTAAGTTGAACAGGCACGGCGGGGGGAGTAGAATCTTCCCGTCGTGTGGGTATGGGAGAACTCTTGAGCAAGTCTAACGCCAAAAACATTGGCGACTCGGCGGCAACCCCGCCGCCGGGTGGATTCGTTCACCTCCATGTTCACAGTGAATACTCGGTTCTGGACGGCGCCGTCCGCATTTCTTCACCTGAACCGAAAGACAAGAATGAAGAACCGAGGCCATCGCTGCTGAAGCGTTGCCAGGAACTCGGCATGAACGCCGTCGCGGTCACCGACCATGGAGTGATCTCCGGAGCAATAGAGCTCTATCAGGAAGCCACCAAGCTCGGAATCAAACCGATCATCGGTTTCGAGGCCTATGTCGTCGAAGACCGCAACGATAAATCAAAGGCGCGCGAAGACCGCTTTCACCTGACACTCCTGGCGAAGGACAATACCGGCTACCAGAACCTGGTGAAGATATCCTCCCGAGGTTTCCTCGAAGGCTACTACTATAAACCGCGCATCGACATGGACGTCCTGCGCGACCATTCGGACGGAATCATCGCGCTCACAGGCTGTCTTAACGGCCGGCTGTCGCATCTGCTCTTCTCCGGCGACAAGCAGGGCGCTGCGGAAGAAGTACGGATTTTGCAGGACATTTTTGGTGAAGACAACGTATATATCGAGATCCAGTACCAGGGCCTATCCGAGCAGGACAAGGTCAATCCGCTCATCAAGGAACTGGCGGCTGAGGTCGGCCGTCCCCTGGTCGCGACCAACGATGTTCACTACTTAAAACACGAGGACGCCTCTTCGCACGACGCGCTGCTTTGCATACAGACCGGCAGCACCCTGCTGGAAACCAACCGGCTCAAGTTCCAGGGCGACCAGTTCTATTTAAAGAGCGCCGAAGAGATGGCCCAGGCTTTTTCTGACGTTCCGGAGGCTCTGAGCAGCACCGTCGAGATCGCCGGGCGCTGTAACGTGAAGCTGGATTTCGGCAAACTCCTGATCCCCGGCTTTGATACTCCCGACGGAAGTGACGGCGACACCTACCTGCGCCGGCTTTGTGAGGAAGGGATGCAGCGGCGCTATCCCGACGGGGTGGCTGCCGAAATCCGTGAACGGCTTGAGTTCGAACTGGACACGATCAGGGACATGGGCTTCGCGTCCTACTTCCTCATTGTCTGGGATTTTGTCAAGTACGCCAGGGATAACGACATCGCGGTGGGTCCGGGGCGCGGCTCGGCCGCTGGCAGCCTGGTGTCCTTTTGCCTGAACATAACGGACATCGATCCCCTCAGGTATGACCTGCTTTTCGAACGTTTTCTGAACCCGGGCCGCAAGAGCATGCCCGATATCGATATCGATTTCTCCCCGGTTGACCGCGAGAAGGTGCTGGCCTATGTGACCGAGCGTTATGGGCGTGAGAACGTGGCCCAGATCATAACTTTCGGCACCATGGCCGCGCGCGCCGCCACGAGGGACGCCGGCCGGGTGATGGGTGTTCCCTACGGCGTGGTCGACAAGATTGCCAAGATGATCCCCGAAGGGCCCGGCATCACTCTGGATGCATGTCTAAAGCCTGGCCAGGAACTCAAGGCGGCTTATGACAGCGACCCACAGACACGGGAAGTGATCGATATCGCACGTCCGTTAGAAGGCCTGATCCGCCAGGATTCGATCCACGCTGCCGGCGTGGTCATCTCTGACAGGCCGCTGACCGAGTACATCCCGCTGCAGCAGAAAGGCGGCGATTCCGAGGTTGTCACACAGTTCACCATGAACCATGTCGAGAAACTCGGGCTCCTGAAGATGGATTTTCTGGGCCTGAGGAACCTCGACATCCTCAAGGCCGCGGTCAGGCTGATCAAGGACAGCCGCGGCATCGGGATAAACCTCTCCAGCCTGCCTCTGGACGACGACAGGACGTACGAGATGCTGCGCCTGGGGCAGAGCGATGGTGTCTTCCAGCTGGAAAGCTCGGGCATGAAGGATTCCCTGCGCGACGTCGGACCCACATGCTTCGAAGACATCATCGCCATGGTGGCGCTGTACAGGCCCGGGCCGATGGAGTACATACCTCTTTATGCCAGGAACAAGCGCAACCCCGACGGCGTCAAATACCTTGACCCGAGGCTCATTGAGATACTGAAACCCACAAACGGCGTGGCGATCTACCAGGAGCAGCTGATGGAGATCGCCAAAAAGGTCGGCGGGTTGACCCCCGCCGAGGCGGACGATCTTCGCAAGTCGATCGGCAAGAAGAACAAGGCGCTGCTGGATACCTTAAAGAGCAAGTTCGTCGAGGGCTGCAGGGAGAACGAGGTCGCCTCCGCCGCGATCGAAAAGCTGTGGAAGTTAATGGAGGCCGCGGCCGGTTACTCGTTCAACAAATCCCATGCCGCCGCCTACGCGATGGTGGCATATCAGACCGCATGGCTGAAGGCTAACTACCCGGTGGAATACATGGCGGCGACGATCTCCAGCGTGATGTCCACCAAGGACAAGGTGCCGTTTTATGTTGATGTCTGCTCGCGCATGGGTATCGAGGTGCTGCCGCCGGACGTGAATGAGAGCGGCAGCGATTTCAGAGTGGTTGAGACGCGCATCAGGTTCGGACTGACGGCCGTGAAGAACGTCGGCGCGAAGGTGATCGAATCGATCATCGAGGCGCGCGCCCAGGACGGCCCGTTTGTTTCCGTTTTCGATTTCTGCCGCCGGGTCGATTCCCAGCAGTTGAAGAAGAACGCCCTGGAGAGCCTGATAAAATGCGGCGCCCTCGACTCCACCGCCGCGAGCCGGATGGGCATGCTCGATGTGATGGCCCAGGCGCTGGCGATGGGTTCACAGGCCCAGCAGGACAGCCTCATGGGACAGGGCTCGATCTTTGATCTGGGCCTCGAGGACGCCGACAGCCATGAAGTCACCGACCCCGATATCCCCGCCCACGAATACAGCTCGCAGGACCGCTCGAGGCTGGAGAAGGAGACGCTGGGGATATTCATCTCGGGCCACCCGCTCGTCGGCATGGAGTCAGAGATCGCCCGGTACGGCGCGAAGACAATCACCGATCTTCAGAACGTCAGGGACAGGAGCACGGTCACGGTGATCGGCATGATCGGCAAGATCAAGCGGCTGACTACCAAGAAGGGCGACCCCATGGCGTTCGTCAACCTGGAAGACCTGGCCAGCAGCGCCGAAATCGTCGTCTTCAGCGATCTATACAACAGCTGTAAGGATCTTCTGGTTGAAGATGATGTGATCGTCGTCAAGGGCCGCGCTGACCACAAGGGCGTCGATGAGGACGGCAACCGCGAGGTCAAGATAATCGCCAGCGAGATAAGCAGGTTCATACGGCGGGAGGGCGGGGGCGAGACGGGCGGCGAAGACGATGACGTCCAGCTTTTCCTGGACGTCAGCCATGATGGCTTCACGCCTGACCTGCTCGATGGCATGAAGAGCCTGTGCTGCAGTTACCCGGGCGTCGTGCCCGTGATCCTCAATATGGCGACCGCCGATGGTGTACGCAAGCTGAAACTGGCGCGGGAGTACCATGTAAGCCCCGCCGAGGAATTCCTCTCCCGCATGGAAGGCCTGCTGGGCGCGCGCAGCGTTAGCCTGGCGTCTGCCGCCCGGCCTCAAGCCTGAAAAACTTCGCCGCGCCTTGTCTGGAGGCTCCCGTTGTGATAGCTTCCCATCTTACTTGCAAGCAGAATTTTAAGGAGAAAACGTTGCCGACAGCCAAGGAAGCGCTTCAGGAACTTTTGGAGATGTCTTCGAGCGTCCGCCATGCCGTACTGGTGCGGGGCGCGGGCGATGTGCTTGCCAGCACCTTCGCCAACAGCGATTCTGAGGCAGGTATGGTCAGCATGGCCCGCGAGATCCTCGAGGCCGCGCGTGAGTCGGCGGGCGGGATGGACAGGGCGGCGCTCACCCAGCTTTTTGTGGAAGCGAAATCGGGATGTGTTTTTATCGTCACCGGCGAAAATGACACCTGGCTCGCGGCTACCACCGGGACCGATCCTACCGTCGGCCTCGTCCTTTATGACGCAAACACTGCTCTTAAAACCGCCCTTGAAGGTGAACTGGGCGCCGGGGGCTCCAAGTAGGAGAAGACTATGGCCAGGGGAAGATTCTTTTTTGGATTTATGCTCTCAGTGGCATCCGCGCTGGGATTGACGGTTCTTCTGCGCCGCATCAGGCGCCAGCCGCGTGTCGAGATGTACTTCGATGACGGTTCGATGCTGGCAATAAACAGCAAGACATCAGACGTCTCAGCCAGGATAACCGGCATGGCCGACGACCTTCTCAAGAAGGTTTTGTAGAAGCTCCGCCCTCACGGCTCCCCAGTTTTTCCAGTACGGATTCAGCAAGTTTTTTCGCAAGCGACATCGTGTTTTGAGGCGAGGGCGCTTCCCCATATCGTTTCTTTTCCACCATCTCGGAAAGAAGCCTGAACTCGGTAGTGTCCAGATAGTCGGAAACCCGTTCGGCGAAATCCCTGAGGGTCTCATCCGGACGCCGCGCCAGTCCCTTTTCATTCAGTCGCTCCGCCAGCCTGAAATAATTCGCGAGAACAGCCTCATCCAGGTATTCAGGGCTTAAAGACTCAAGCAGCGCACGGCGCCTTCTTCTTCCAAGGGTCAGCCTGCCGACCATCGCCCGCATCCCCGCAGCCAGGACTATTACTCCCAGCGCCACCACGCCCATCATCACGAGGGGCAGTGAACGGGTAAAGGAGACAGTCGCTCCGGCCGCGCTTCCCACGGCCGACATGGCGCTTCGCACTGGGCCGCTTCCGAGGGCGTTGCCCAGATAGGACATTATCCTGCCCGCGACCCAGTTGCCCTGGTCCTGGTTTGCCGGGGTCGGGACATCGAATCCCGGTGTGGGGTCGAACGGAGCCCAGCCGGCACCTCCGAAATAGACTTCGACCCAGGCATGGGCATTACTCTGCCTGATCTCCCAGAGGCCGGTGAAAGGATTGTAGTCGCCGCCACTGTAGCCGGTCACAACCCTTGCAGGGATGCCGATGCTTCTTGCCATCACGGCCATGGATGAGGAGAAATGCTCGCAATATCCGGCCTTCTCCTCAAAGAGGAAATAGGCGACAGCGTCCATATCTTCTGTTTGCGGCGCTACTCCCAGATCATACGTGTAGTTCTGTTTCAGGTAGCGCTCGATGGCGAGGACCTTGTCGTACCTGGTGTCGTACGGGTCCGTGATTCCACGTGTCAGGCTCGCGACCCTTTCCATGTCGGTTGAGGCCGGCAGCGACGTGTATTCATCATCGGCCTCGATATCGTTTGTTCTGGGAAAGCGCCGCAGCAATCCTGCCGAATACTCAGGCTTCTCCGAGACGACGGAGTACACGGTACCGTCTGTCAGCGGGTATGGGCTGCGGATGCCCGAGTATTTGTCCACCTTGATATGGTCGACGGGAAAGAAAAGGGAAACCGGCTTCCAGGCGGCAAAGATTATATTGGGCAGATCTCCCTCGACATAGAAACTCTGGACCGACATCTTTGTGGATGGCAGTGGATAGCCTGGCATATCCAGGTCGAAGGGCGGCTCATCGACCCTGATATCGCGCGTGTCATCGGAGCTCATCTCCCAGCCTTTGCCGTTATAGCGGTCGAACGCCATCCCCCGGTAATAGTCGTAGCTGTCGGACCGCACTTTTAGGATCACGTCATCGCTCAGGTTACCGCGCGACCGCAGGTCCATATAGGGATTGAAGCCATAATAGGAATTGGCATTGAACAGCGGCGGATTATCAAACGGGTTGCCGCCGTTTTGTGGATAGCCGGGGTTGACTATATCGTCGGAGAAGTCCGCAAGGACTTTCTGCAGGCTCGACAGCGGCATCATGTGCATTTTTGCCTGCGTAGTCTGGGGCATCATCAGCAGCAGGGGCACAGTCACCAGCATGCAGACCATCCAGACGATGGCCGCGTAGGAAATCACATACATCGGTCTGACGGGCGCGATGTTCTCAGTGCGCATCGACTCCTCGGACAGGTGAAAATAGATGAGAGTGACCACGGCGGTGATACTGAAGATAACCAGTCCCGCGACATAGAGCATGCCTGTCGAGAGGACTGCTCCCGCCGCCACCAGCGTCAAGCCGCTGGCCAGCGAGAACTTCAGATCCTTGCGTGCCGGCAGGTCGAACGAATGGAGCACCTGCAGCCAGAGCAAAAGCTCGATGAGCGGCAGGCGGGTGTCGTAAAAACTTGTCAGCAGACGGCGCATGAACATTACCGCCGCAAGTATGACCAGGATAGAAAGAATCATTTTGATCGCGAGGTTCCGATTGTGCCGGCGTTTCCAGCTCAATGCAAAGCCAACCGCAGTCAGGGTGGGGATGGCAACCGAGGTCAGGACATCGTAGTAGCCCATGGCAAGGATGGTTATCTCGGCGGCAAGCACGCTCGCCAGTACGCTTAACCTCAGGGAGAGGCTCTCCTCGGGCACCCTTCTGGGGTTGATTGCGCTATAGAAATTTATAAATTTTCCAGGCATTCTGAAACCATGTCGGGTGAGGGAATGAGGAGAAAAAGCGAGCCCAGGGATTCAAGGCTGTCACCGAGGTCCCGCAGGGTGTCGTCGTCCATGAACCTGGAGGCTGAGCCATTTTCGGGATAGAAGCCCCTGCCATCCAGCATGATGATGATCGAATCGGGAAAACCCTGGAAGAATTCGCTCCTGTGCAGGCCGGCGTAAGCCGTATGGCTTGTCATGACAAGTACCGGTGTGGATTCAGGCCAGGGCAGGCCGGTGTGTGGAAGCTCAAGCGGGTGGCCGGCATCAGCGGTGACGCCCGCAAGCCACAGCATCGCCGGTTCCGGATTCTGCTCCAGGCCGCGGCTGGCGGCGTCGTCAAGTGTCGCTCCGATGGCGAAACGCCGGTTTTTCTGTGCTTCCCGCTGCACGAGTGAGGCCGTCAATGATACGGCGGTCTCAAATGAACTGTTTCTGCCCGTGCCGGCGTCGCCTTCCATGAAAGGATCGACTATGAATACCGGCGTTATCGCGGACTGCCTTGCATATTCAATAACGGCCAGTTTGTTGCTTCTTGCGCTGGTCCGCCAGTGTATCGACCTCGGGCTGTCTTCGGGGCGATAATCCCTGACACCCAGAAAGTCGCTGGTCGCGTGGCGGGTAGGTACTGAACTCGATACCATATAACCTGTGTCTTTCTTCCCCTCGCCCCAGTCGCCCCTCAGGGTCTGCCAGCGCGGATAGACGACCAGAGGGCTTTGAGTGTCAAACCGGCGGCGGCTCACGGCAAGTCCGATCGGCGCTCCACTTTCGGCCGCGACCCGCCCTCCCGCGTAGACTCCCCTTCTGATATCACGGAATTCCATGGAGAGGTCACTGTGTCCCCTGCATCCCAGAAATGGGAGCAGGGCGCTGGTCTCGGCTTCGCCGAAGGAGCAGTTGATCCGCAAAAAGAAACTGGGGAAGATCGAGTTGTTGTACAGCGTGAGCCTTGAATAAACGGTCTCACCCTGGGAAGCCGTTTCGGCGACTTCCTGTGAAACGCTTATCCTGCGGGTATTGATCCGCGTCAAAGCCATCGAAGCCAGCGGAAAACCTGTGAGCATCGCGACCAGAACATAGAGCCAGCCGGAGCCTATGTTCCAGGCGATCAGGTAGAGTACGGCCGCGGAGGTGAACCAGAAAACTGTCTTGCGCGTCGGCATGGTCAACCTTGCGGTCAGCCGCCGTTCAGACCGGAACGCGGCGCGATGAGATGATTGCCGAAACGATCCCGGCGGCGTCTTCTCCCCTGAGCGTCGTTCTCCTCTTGAGGACGATTCGATGTGCCAGGACCGGTGCGGCCGCAAGCTTCACGTCATCGGGGATAACGAACGACCTGCCGCTGGCAAAAGCCAGGCCCTGGCAGGTATGGACGAGTGAGATCGTCGCTCTGGGCGATGCGCCTATGACGACATCGGGGTGGTTGCGGGTGCCGGTGATGATGTCGAGCGCATAGTTGATGATATTGTCGGCTACCTTGATCTGTCTCACCGCGGCCTGGATAGCGGTTATCTGGACGGCATCGACGACCGGGCCGAGGGTTTCCAGAGGGTGGACCACCAGCTGCTCGCGCACCATCCTCTGTTCGCTGGCGCGATCTGGCAGCCCCAGTGACAGCGATACGATGAACCTGTCGGTCTGGTTCTCTGGCAAAGGGAAGGTGCCGTGGAGTTCGTATGGGTTCTGCGTGGCTATGACAAAAAACGGATCCGGCAGCCTGTGGGTTGTCCTGTCGATCGTCACCTGTTGCTCTTCCATGGCCTCAAGCAGTGCCGACTGGGTGCGCGGACTGGTGCGGTTGATCTCGTCGGCGAGGACTATGTTGGCAAAGAGCGGACCCGGTGACCAGTAAAAACGTTCTTCCTTCGGCGAGTAGACCGTGCTGCCGGTAATGTCAGAAGGCAGCAGGTCCGGGGTGAACTGGATGCGCGAGTAGCTGGCAGAAATCGATTTGGCGATACTTTTTGCCAGCGTCGTCTTGCCGACGCCGGGTATGTCCTCAAGCAGGACATGGCCACGGCTGATGAGGGCGGTCAGGACCAGATTGATGACATCGTCCTTGCCTACCATCACTCGACTGACGTTCTCGTGCAGCCTGGCATACAGTTCTGTCAGTTCGGCAAAGGACGGGCTGAGGCTTTTCTTTTCCAGCTGCGAATCTTCCTCGAGCTTGCGCGCAAGGTTGTTGGCCCAGTTTTCTTTCATGGTCGCCCCGTAATCGAAGTTAAAAACCGGCAAAATTCATTCCGGACAGCAATGAACCCGGAATGACCGCTCTTAAAACAGTATCGGACCAGAGGTTGATGGCATTAGGAGGCGCTGGTACGGTCCAATCGGTCTCACGGCTGCCGTGACTGTGTTATAAGATAGGTTTTACCGGACAGAATAAAAAAGCATCCGTATCGTTTTTCGAGGTAATCAGTATCGATAAACAGGTATCACTGGAGGATACGCTTGTTGCTGGAAAAGGCACTGGCTGAGAAGATTATCGCTGAAGCCCTCAACCGCGGCGGAGAATTCGCGGAGATCTACGCGGAACGTCATCTAAGCTCTTCCCTGAGTCTGGAAGACAGCCGCCTGGAGAGAAGTTCCAGTGGCCTGGATTCGGGGGCATCCATTCGAGTCACCAAAGGGCGCAATATCTCCTTTGTCTCAACGGACCGGCTTGACGAGGAATCATTGCTGAAAGCAGCGCGACTCGCGGCTGAAGGGTTCGCAAGCGGCGGCGCCACAGGCATAACCAGTCTGGCGCTTGTAAGTCCCCGGACGAGCAACCCCATCGAGATAGCTCCGTCAACTATCGGGACGTCGGAAAAAGCCGCCATGTTATATCGTGCCGACAAGGCCGCGCGCGAAACCGGATCTGAGGTCGTACAGGCCTCGGTGGGCTACAGTGACGACTTCAGCGAGATTCTTATTGCCAACTCCGAGGGCGACCTCGCTTGCGATGAGAGAACGAGGGTAAGGCTTATCGCCAGGGTTGTAGCGGCGCGCGACGGCATGATGCAGACCGGTTACGACAGCACCGGAGCCCATCGCGGCATGGAGCTCTTTAAGGAATACAGTCCGGACCTCGTCGGCAGGACAGCGGGAGAGAAGGCTCTGGTCATGCTGGACTCACGCCCCGCGCCCAGCGGCAGGATGACCGTCATAATGCACCGCGGTTTCGGCGGTGTCCTTTTTCATGAGGCCTGTGGCCACGGGCTCGAGGCGGATACCGTGGAAAAGGGAACCAGTGTATTTGCAGGTAAAATCGGTGAAAAGGTGGCGTCGGAGCATGTGACGCTCGTCGATGATGGCAGCATGCCAGGCGAGTGGGGCTCTAATTCCTTTGACGATGAGGGTGTTTCGACGCGGCGCAACGTGCTGATCGAGAAGGGCGTGCTCAGGGGCTTCATGTACGACAGGCTCAGGGCCCGCAACGCTTGCGCGGAGCTGACCGGCAACGGGCGGCGCCAGTCCTTCAGACATCCGCCCATTCCCCGCATGACTAATACCTTCATCCTTGGCGGTACGCACAGCCGTGATGAGATAATCGAGTCGACTAAAAAGGGTTTCTACGCGAAGACGCTTTCGGGGGGGCAGGTCGAACCGGCCACCGGCGATTTTGTCTTTGGCGTTTCGGAAGGTTACCTGGTCGAAAACGGCAGGATAACCACGCCGCTAAGGGGGGCGACGTTGATCGGAAACGGGCTGGTAGCCATGAATAATATCGATATGCTCGCGGATGATTTTGAGATGAACATCGGCGTTTGCGGCAAAGATGGTCAGGGTGTTCCGGCGGGTAGCGGGCAGCCGACGCTCAGGATTCTTGATATGACAGTCGGAGGTACCGAGGTATGACGCATGCTTGATATAGCCAGGAAAGCGCTCGATTACGCCTCCAGGCAGGGTGTTGACCAGTCTGAGGCTTTTGCCATGATCAGCAGCTCGCTGAAGGTAAAGGTATACCAGCAGGAAGTCGAGGAGCTTGCCAGCTCCACCGGAAGCGGTGTCGGAATCAGGGTATTCAAGGGCGATTCGGTCGGTTTCGCGTATACTTCAGACCTTTCGGCAGATAGCCTTGAACAGACGGCGAAGGCCGCCGCGGACAATGCCGCCGTGGCTGTAGCGGATGAATTCCTCGGGCTTCCCGAGCCCGCGTCCGATTTTCCAGAGCTTGAGCTGTATTCAGAGGGCCTTGCGGATTATCCGGTGGCGCAGAAGATCGAACTGGCCAAATCGGTGGAACGGGCCTCCCTGGAGCGGGACGCGCGAGTCTCGCAGGTGGAGTCGGCGACCTACGCGGAAGGGGAGGGGCTCGTGGCAATCGCCAATTCCCTCGGTTTTGGCCGCGAATACCGCGAGACGACCTGCTACGCGTTCGTGCAGGCGATTGCGGAGCAGCAGGGCGAGATGCAGACCGGGATGTCATTTACCACGGGAAGGGAACCGAGTCAACTTGACGGTGTCGCGTGCGGCCGTGAGGCGGCCGACCGGGCGGGGGCGTTGCTGGGCGCTTCGCAATGCCGGAGCATGAGTTGTCCCATCGTCACGGATCCTTTTGTGACTGCCAGCCTTCTGGGCGTTATTGCTTCAGCATTGACTGGCGAGTCGGCGCAGAAACAGCGTTCCATGTTTGCGGGTCTGGAAGGCGAAGCTGTTGCAAGCGGGGTTTTCAGACTTTCTGACGATGGTACACACCCGGACGGTTTATCAAGTGCCCCCTTCGATGGTGAGGGCGTTCCCACCAGGGAGACCGTTCTGATAAATAACGGTATTTTGCAGGGATATTTATATGACACATACACTGGCAGGAAGGGATCGCGGCCTTCCACCGGCAACGGTGTCCGCGGCTCGTATCGCACGATGCCGCACGTGGGGGCGACGAACCTGAGGTTGCTGGACGGCACGGCGTCATTTCAGGAGATGATCGCCGGGGTTGACCTGGGATTCTATGTGACGGACGTCAGCGGCATGCACTCGGGTGCGAATGCCGTCTCCGGCGATTTTTCAGTAGGCGCGACCGGCCGCCTGATTCGCGGAGGGCAGCTTGCAGAAGCCGTGCGCGAGGTGACGATCGCCGGCAACCTTTTGACCATGCTGAAGTCTGTACAGATCGTAGGAAATGACAATCGCTGGGTGCCTTTTGGGGGCAGCGTCCACGCGCCGTCCATGCTTATCGGTGAAATGACGGTAAGCGGAAAATAGAAAAAACGTTGGATTCCGCTTGTAAAGCGAAATTCCATCTGATAGTGTCCATAACCGCCAGCTACTCAAACCCAACAACCAGGAGGTATGGAAGTGGGGAAATCCGAGTTTATAAGTGCAGTTGCAGAAAAGTCCGATCTTAACAAAACCCAGGCCGCTGCTGCCGTCGACGCGTTTATCGATGTCGTCACCGAATCACTCAAGAATGGTGAAGAGGTACAGTTCACCGGTTTCGGTAAGTTCAGCGTCCAGCAGCGCGCTGCGCGAGAGGGAATCAACCCGCAGACGAAAGAGAAGATCCAGATCAAGGCGAGCAAGGTGCCGAAGTTCAGCGCCGGCAGCCAGCTCAAGGCAGCCGTAAAGAGATAGTTCACTGATGAAGATGTATTTCAGGGCCGCGGGCGTAAGCCGGCGGCCCTTTTTTTCTGCCGATTTCCATTATCCGTTACCTGGAAGAGTTCGATTTCCCCGTTGCGGATGAAATTGTCCAGGGAATTCCCTGAAAGGCAGCGCATCGTATCGCGACAGGTTTGAAAGCCCCTGTTGGAGGATAAAATCGGGCGACGGCTAATTTATAAATGGCTGTTTTCAACATGCAGCCATCATGTTCTGGCGCCGTATGAAAAAAATGGAAGGGGGAAGGAATGTGCAACCCGAACAGTCTGGCAAGGATGGAGCTGGATATTACGCCCCCGCAGATAAATATCACGTGGTGGCTGCTGGTGAAACGAATAACCGGCTTTTCACTCAGGCAGGTTTCATGGCGGTCGCTGTTTTCGCTTGAGGTCCCCCTTCTGGCGGTCCTCATGATGGCCCTGTCGGTCTCGATACTGGTAACCCCTGACTCTGTTTCAAGAATCGGATTTTTCAACGTCAGCTATCCCTCATTCTTCTTATGTCCTTTCCTGGAGCTCTCCGGTCTGCCCTGCCTGTTCTGCGGCATGACGCGCTCGTTCATGGCCATGGGCGGCATGGATGTCGGCCAGGCGTTCACTTTCCATCCGCTGGGACCTGTCTTCTATATTTTGACTATTGTGGCGGCGCTGGGCCTGTCGCTATCGCTTGCTTTTAAAAAACGGTTTGCTTTTTCACTGAGTCCGGCGATCTGGAAAACGCTGGCTGGTGTGACTGTGGCGGCAGTGTTGTCAGCCTGGCCGCTGAAGCTATATCTCTGGCACAAGACCGGGCTGCTATAGGCACCCGGCTTTTGCCGGGTTTGAAATAAGGAGAGTCTGTGTGAGGAGCGTGCCTGCCCTGCAGTTCGATATAGACCAGAAACTATCGACTGACTGGCAGACATCGTTCTGGACCGACTTCCTGCTGGTGCTCGTGACCTGCGGCATCTATGGGTTCTATATTTTCTACAAGCTGCTTGAGAGACGGCAGCAGCATTTTGAGCGCATGGTTTCCTTAAGATGGCATCTCATTGAATTCATCAGGGAAAAGGCGGCTTCATCGGGACGCAGGGACGAGTTCGCCGATGAGATGGCCGAGCTGGAACGTCTGCACGCGAAGGCGTCCGGGAAAGACCGCGAGGGTGACAAATCACCGGTCATCTGGCTGGTACTGGCAATAGTCGGATTCCTGCCGGCTACGTTCTACGCCATGAGCTTTCTTAACAGCGACTTTCATGAGCATGAAGTGGGTGAGATCCTCTTCCTGGACAGGGCTGGTGACATGATGTCAAGGCTGGGGATGAACCGGCCAAAGCCCGTGACCCCGGCGGTTCCAGACAGGAGTTTCCTGCTGCTTTTTCTGCTGATTATGGCGACCTTCGGTATTTATGGCATCTACTGGTGGTTCACGCTGATAAACGACCCGAATGAGCATTTCGATGGTCACGGAGCCTGGGAGGCATGGCTGAATGCAGAAATCACGGATGCCGTCGCATAGATAACCGCAAATAATTTTATTAAGGGACCAGGAAAATCTAACCAAGGAGGAAACATGGAAGGCAACGCTCCAACTCCACCACCGCCTCCCGCACCGCCGGTTATGCCACAGGGCGGAGGCTTTGTCAGGCAACCGTCGGAAAAGGCCGGTGGCCTGGCGATCGCCGCGCTGGTACTTACCATTGTAGGCCTTGTCTGTTGTTGCACGACCGTACCATCGATTGTCGGACTAGTGCTGGCTTTTGTGGAAAAAGGGAAAATAGCGAAGGGCGAATCTTCCCAAAAAGGCGCAGGAATGGTGAAGGCCGCAATAATCATGGGAATAATTGGCGTTGCCATCGGCGTGATTTATTGGGTAGTGAATATAATCCTGCAGATAATGGGAACATCATCCCAATATTTTTATTATAGCTCCTGATATACTTGCGGCATGATCGGCAGGACGTAAAAAAAATAGTCAGTTCTGACCTTGGATGCGAGCGTTTTTATTAAGTCATCATGAAACAGGAGGATCTTATGTATTGCAGAAATTGCGGGAAAGAAGTTGATGCAAACGCTGCCGTCTGCATGGAATGCGGCGCACAGCCAGCTAACGGCCAGGGCTTCTGCCAGAACTGTGGCGCCGAATCCGGACCGGGTGCTGTTGTATGTACCAAATGTGGTGTGCAGCTGCAGGTAGCCGCGCCGGCAGCACCCGGATATGCTTCCGGACAGGTCAGTGACAAATCCAAGATGGCGGCCGGTCTTCTGGGTGTATTTCTGGGAGCCTGGGGTGTGCACCGGTTCTACCTGGGATATACGGGCATCGGCATCGCCCAGATTGCCGTTACGATCGTCACATGCGGTGTTGGTGGCCTCTGGGGATTCATAGAGGGCATCCTGATCCTGACAGGTTCGATGAACACAGATTCCGACGGACTGCCACTGCAGGATTAAGTTAGACAGGGTTCAAGCCCGCTACGGACAATTGAAAAGAGGATGAATTCTGGACTGCGCCTCCCATCCGGGTGTCGCGGCAAGTGGGTATTGCCCGCGATGTCTCAGGGGTTGTTGCCCTGACTGCGAGACAGTCGCTCCCGATGGCGGGGCATGTTGCATAAAATGTCGCGAGTCAGGCATACCGTCTGAGGCAGGACAAGGCGGAACACCAGGAGTTATGGCGATAACTTCGCTGGTTCTGTCCCTTGTGAGCTTGTTCGGGTTTTGTTTTGTGCCTGCGGTCCTGTTGGCTGTTACCGGGGCGATCATGGGCTTTGTTGAGTTCGGCCGGATTAAAAAAGGAAGATCTCCCCGGAATGGGCGGAGTTTCGCCTTGGCGGGTGCGATTATCGGTGCTGCGATGACTGTCCTGATTTCTATTTTTGTGATCCTGATGTTTGTCGTCGCTGAATGAGATGATATTCATTGATTGTGGGGGTTATTGATGAATTCGGGCCTGTGCTGATGGGTAAGGTTAAAAGTATCAGGAAGAGAGTATTGATATGAGATGCAGAAATTGCGGCACGGTAGTTGATGAAAAAGCGGTTATTTGCGTGAATTGCGGCAGCCAGCCGGCGAGCGGGAGAGCTTTCTGTCAGAACTGTGGAGAAGCAACAGACCCCAATGCGGTTGTATGTGTCAAATGCGGCGTAAGCCTGGCGACATCATTGCCGGGCACTGCTTTCGCGCAAACCGCCCCGGGAGCCAAATCAAAAATGGCTGCAGGGATCATGGGAATCGTGGTTGGCGGGTTCGGTGTTCATAACTTTTACCTTGGAAACATCGGGAAGGCTGTCGCCCAGTTGTTGCTCATGGTTTTCGGCATAGTCCTTGCGTGTGTTTTCGTAGGATATTTCTTAATGATGGCGGCATGGATCTGGGGCCTGATCGAAGGCGTCATGATCCTCACCGGTTCGATAAATACCGACTCCGACGGCAACCCGCTCAAAGATTAGGAATGAATTAACGAGAGGCTGAATTTTGGACTGCGCCTCCCATCCGGGCGTCGCGGCAACCGGCATTTGCTCGCGATGCTTCAGGGGTTGTTGCCCCAGTTGTCTGACCATCGCTTCTGATGGCAGGTATTTTTGCGTCAATTGTGTCGTGATTGGACGGAATCCGCCAGCGATAGCAGATGGTTCTTCGATTGGCCCGCTGGCAATTGTATCCATGGTTCTTTCGCTCGTTGGAATTTCTGGAATCTGCTGCTTTCCGGGAATCGCCATGGCCATAAGCGGTTCAGTCATGGGGATCGTTGAACTGGGCAGGATTAGAAAAGGGCAATCGCCCGCGGGCGGCAGGGGCTTTGCCATTGCCGGCTGCATAATTGGAGCCGTCACCGTTTTTTTATACACGCTTTTTATCGTGTTCATGTTAGGGATCACCTTCATAGGGGCTATTTGACATGATTCTGCGAGTTCGCCATGTTTCACAAAATCATTATTTATGCTCTCGATGCGAACACACAGTTATGCAAAACTTTCAGAATGGGCACGAAACTGAATTCGGCGCCCTCCGTTGTTGAAGGCCTGGTATATTTTGGCAGCGATGACGGCAACCTTTACGCGTTTGATGGTCATACGGGCATCGAGAGGCTTTGACTTAAACCGGAAGGGGGAATATCTCCATTTATGCTTCTGTGTTAGAATCTTCATCCGATGACTGACGAACTGCTGACAACCTATCAGTTGGCCCCCTCGATCCTCTCGGCGGATTTTTCACGCCTGGGCGAGGACATTAAGCGCGTCATGGACGCCGGCGTGCGCGTCATACACGTGGATGTCATGGACGGCGCCTTTGTTCCCAATATCACCATCGGGCCGGTTGTTATCGACGGCATCCGTGACCTGGTGCACGACGCCGGCGGTGTCCTGGACGTGCACCTTATGATCGAGGCGCCGGAGCGCTATATCGAGGACTTCGCCAAGGCCGGCTCCGACTGGATCTGCGTCCATGCCGAAGCCTGCACTCACCTGAACATGACCCTTTCACAGATACGGGCAGCGGGGTGCAAATCGGGCGTCTCACTAAATCCCGCGACACCGCTTTCGGCCCTTCAGGAAGTCACTGGCGATATAGATTTTGCGCTGATGATGACCGTCAATCCCGGTTTCAGCGGCCAGAAGTTCATTTCCTCGGTGCTACCCAAGATACAACGGGCACGCCAGCTTCTGCCCGATGGCGTCGGAATCGAAGTCGATGGCGGCGTGGCGACAGATACGATCGACGCGGTGCTGGCAACCGGCGCAAACCTTTTTGTAGCAGGATCGGCAGTGTTCGGAGCGCCCGACCCCGCCGCCGCCGCCGCCTCGCTGATGGCCAGGATGGCGGAAAAGGCAAGGTCAAAAGCCCGCTGAGGGCCGATGTTCTAAAGGCGCGTCGCGCCGGATATCCACGCAGGCCTGCTGTTTCACCAATGATGACCCCCAATCATTTCCCTTCGCTCACAATTACAAATATGCTATTATTTCTGCGTGCGTGTTTTTACGGCGCGCCGAATTAAATAGCTGTTACTTACAGCAATATCTTCGGGGCGGGGTGTAATTCCCCACCGGCGGTCATAGTCCGCGAACCTCCATAAAAAGAGGCCGACCAGGTGGAATCCCTGGGCCGACAGTTAAAGTCTGGATGGTAGAAGATAAAGCTACCCTTTGCCCTGGGATGCTGTTGCCCGGGGTTTTTTCATGGGCGGCATTCCAGCGCGATAGAGGCACGTCGGTGCCCGGTATCTTTCCCTCCCCATCTTTCCCGAATGATTCTTATGTGTTGCGAATGCAATTTCGCCGTGGGCGAAACTTGCATGAAGTAATGAACGTTGCGGATTCTGGCGATAGGGGAAAAATCTAAAACGATGCTATCCGGACTCGACATAAGCTTTATGCAAAGGGCCCTCAACCTTGCCGACCTGGCGCGCGGGATGACGAGCCCGAACCCTACCGTGGGCGCGGTGATCGCAAGGGGCGATGATGTTATCGGCGAAGGCTATCACCAGCGGGCGGGCGGTGATCATGCCGAGGTGGCTGCCATCAAGGCGGCGGCATCTGACGGAAAAGATACAACAGGCGCCACCATCTTTGTGACGCTCGAACCCTGTTGTCATACCGGACGTACTGGTCCATGCACCGAGGCGCTCAAAAGTGCCGGCATTTCCCGGGTGGTTGTGGCTTCACTCGATCCGTCCGCAAAAGTGAACGGCAAAGGGCTGGAGGAGTTGCGCGCAGCCGGCATGCAGGTAGAGGTGCTTGACGGTTCCCTAGCCGAACGGGCCCGGGTGCAGAACGAGGCTTTTCGCAAGCATGCCGTGACCGGACTCCCCTTCGTGATCTTCAAGAGCGCCATGAGCATGGACGGCAAGATCGCCACATCTACGGGTGATTCAAAATGGATTTCCGGGGAAGAGAGTCGGGCCTTGGTGCATTCGATGCGCGGCGAGATGGATGCCATTTCCGTCGGCGCCGGCACGGTTACGGCGGATGATCCGATGTTGACCTGCCGCATCACCGGCGATCATCGCCAGCCGTTACGGGTGATTTTTGATTCCCGCGCGGAGATATCAACAGACAGTAAACTTGTAAAAACCGCCGGCGAGGTCGCGACGATAGTCTTCGCGACCAGCGACGCGCCGGATGAGAAGGTCGAGGCTCTGGAGAAGGCCGGCGTGGAAGTCGTCAAGGTCGGCAAACAGGCGGGGCGGGTCGATGTGGGTGAGGCGCTCAGGCGTCTTGGCTCGCGTAAGCCCGCGGTCTTAAGCCTGCTTCTGGAGGGAGGCCCGACCCTGGCGGCGTCTTTTGTCGAAGCCGGCGTCATCGACAAGGTTATGACTTTCATCGCGCCCAAGATCATAGGCGGCGCCGCGGCCCGTACGCCGGTCGAGGGGTTGGGATTCAGGCTCGTGGGCGAAGCGATCCCGCTGTACCGCATGACGAACAAGTCCATCGGTGACGACGTGCTGCTGACCGCGTATACGAACCGGGATGAATGGTAGTAGGATGCACAGATTTCAGATAACAACGCAGGGGGTTCGCTAGATGTTCACGGGAATCGTCGAAGAGCTGGGAAAACTCGTAAGCCTTCAGATGAAGGCGGACAGTGGTGTCATCACGATCGAAGCTGACAAGGTCCTGGAGGGCTGTCAGCTCGGGGACTCGATCGCCGTCAATGGCGTCTGCCTCACGGCCAGGGATATCGGCAGCGGCACATTCTCCGCCGACGTCATGCCGGAGACTATCCGCAAGACCAACCTCGGAAATCTCAAGCCGGGCGGCATCGTCAACCTCGAGCGGGCGCTGATGCTCTCTTCGAGGCTGGGCGGGCACCTTATGCTCGGCCATGTTGATGCTACCGGCAAGATTATATCGATCAAGCCGGAAGGCAACGCGGTTTTTTATACCTTCTCGGCACCCGAGGAGATCAGGCGCTACCTGCTGCCGCAGGGCTCGATAGGCATCGACGGCATCAGTCTGACGATAGCGCGTCTGGCCGGCGATAGTTTCAGCGTGTCCCTGATCCCCCATACGGTCAAGGTCACGACGCTGGGCCATAACGGGGTCGGCTATGCGGTGAACCTCGAGGCTGACGTGCTGGGAAAATATGTAAGGAAGATCATGGAAGGCGGGCTTCCCGGAGGACAGGGGGAAGGCGGCCTGACGCTGGAAAAGCTGGCAGAGGGAGGGTTTTTATAAATACGAAATTCGGGAGGCGTTGTTAAACGATCCGTATGATTATTGAAGTTAAGAGAACCAACCAGGAAGGAAATAATGGCTGAGGAACAAGAAAAAAAGAAAAAAGACTCGCCCTTCAGCAGTATCGAAGATGCGATCGAGGACATCAAGGCCGGCAAGATCATCGTCGTCTGTGATGATGAGGACAGGGAGAACGAGGGTGACCTCACGATGGCGGCGCAGTTCGCTACTCCCGACGCCATCAACTTCATGGCGATGTACGGGCGCGGTCTTATCTGCATGACCCTGACCCCGGAGAAATGCATCGAGCTTGACCTGCCGCAGATGGTGCAGAACAACGAGGCCACGTTCAGCACCGCCTTCACGGTCTCGGTGGAAGCGCGTCACGGAGTCACCACCGGTATTTCCGCCGCTGATCGCGCGCATACGATCCAGACAGCTATCATGCCTGGAGCCAAACCGACAGATCTGGTCCAGCCGGGCCACGTCTTCCCGCTCAGGGCCAAGCCGGGCGGGGTGCTGGAGCGTACCGGGCAGACCGAGGCCGGAGTCGACCTGGCGCGTCTTGCGGGTCTGGAGCCCGCAGGCGTCATCTGTGAGATCATGAACGAGGACGGCACCATGTCACGCGTGCCGGATCTCATCCCTTACTGCAAGAAACACAACCTGAAGATGGTCACCGTAGCCGACCTCATCAAGTACCGGCGCAAGAACGAGAAGCTGGTCCAGAGGGTCGCCGACGCGCGGCTTCCGACGAGGTTCGGCGACTTCCGCGCCATCGGCTTCAGGAGCCTGCTGGATAACGAGGAGCATGTGGCCCTGGTCAAGGGTGATGTGGACGGCGCCGAGAACGTGCTCATCCGGGTGCACTCTGAGTGCCTCACCGGTGATGTCTTCGGCTCGATGCGGTGTGACTGCGGCGAGCAGCTCTATCACGCCATGCGCATGATCGAGGAGGAAGGCAAAGGTGTTATCCTCTATATGTCGCAGGAAGGGCGCGGCATCGGAATCCTCAACAAGCTGCGCGCTTACGAGCTGCAGGAGCAGGGCATGGATACAGTCGAGGCCAACGAGGAGCTTGGCTTTCCGGCAGACCTGCGCGACTACGGCATCGGCGCCCAGATCCTGGTTGACCTGGGGCTGACCACTATACGCCAGATGACCAACAACCCCAAGAAGGTCAAGGGGCTTGAAGGATATGGGCTCAAGATCGTGGAAAGAGTGCCAATCGAGATGCCGCCCCAGTGCGAGAACATCGCTTATCTTGCAACGAAGAAGGCCAAGATGGGACATATCCTGCACCACCAGGATCTGCGTTTCGACGGCGAGGAAGAGGAAAAAACAAGCGAGTAACGATGCTTTGGATGGCCGCTCATGCGGCCGCCGTGCAACGAGAATAAATGAGATTTCCGTACCAGCGGAAAAACAGACAGAAAGGATCAGCTGATGGCAGAAAAATACAAGAGCTACGAGGGCATGCTCGACGCCAAGGGCTTGAAGTTCGGCATAGTCGTCGCCCGATTCAACGAATTCATCTCCCTGCGCCTGCTTGACGGAGCGGTGGATTGCATCATCAGGCACGGCGCCGGCAAGGGCGCGATCGAGGTCGCCTGGGTGCCCGGCGCCTTCGAGATCCCCGTGGTGGCGTTGACGATGGCAGAGACTGGCAAGTACGACGGCATCATAGCACTGGGCGCGGTAATCCGCGGCGGTACGCCGCATTTCGACTACGTCGCCGGTGAAGTGTCAAAGGGTGTTGCGAAGATATCACTCGACACCAAGGTGCCGGTAGCGATGGGCGTACTCACTACCGACTCCATTGAGCAGGCCGTGGAGCGCGCGGGGACCAAGGCCGGAAACAAGGGCTGGCAGGCCGCCGCGGGCGCGATTGAGATGGCGCAGCTGATGAAGACCCTGAAATAGGATTCGTCCAGGAGAGTGCCGTCCTGGTGTCGCCGTTTGAGCGTTCGCAAAATTGACGAAGCCTGGATCAATGAAAACACAGGCCGATGCGGACCGGCTTGAGCCGGTCCGCATCGGTCCGGTAAAGTAATTCCGGTAACGGTCTCCAGATGTCAAAGTCAATAACCAAATTTCTCAGTCTCCATGAAGAAAAAATACGTTTTCTTCTGGCGGGAAGCTGGAATACGGCGGTGGGCTTTCTGTTTTTTGTTCTCCTTTTTGACTTATTGCATAACATAACTCATTACTCGGTGATTCTTGCGCTCGGCTATGTTATTGGTATTTCGCAGGCTTACCTTTGCTATAAATTCCTGGTTTTTAGAACGAAGGGAAACTATGTAAGAGAGTATCTCCGATTCTATCTGGTTTATGGGGTAGCTTTTTTGCTCAACCTGGCAATGCTGCCATTTTTCATTGAGGTTCTGAAGATCTCTCCCATAATTTCCCAGGGCGCGATTGTCCTGCTTGTCATAATCATCAGCTACATCGGGCACAAAAGGTTCTCATTCAGCGTTTCCCCCGGCGTGTTTGATGAAGGTAAGCGGTCGCGGGCGCAGGAAGCCGGCGCTCACGATGACGAATTGAAAAAGCTATACAAGCGGCGCGACGCGGACGGGAATGAAATCCTTTGACAGTTTCCACGACCCGGTTCACATATAAAGCGGCGATTTCAAAGCAGAGTGGCAACCTGAGCGGTTTTCCGCTGAGGTCGTCGGTGATCCGCATATCCCCGCTATCCTCTGCGTCAGGGCACTTCGGCGCCAAAAAGCTTTTTAGCTCGCAGAGCATACCGCGCGTACGAAATAGCCCAGGGGGTCCTCCCTGGACCCTCGCCCGATAGCATCTGAAATGTGGGCTGCAGCAAGCAAGGCAGCAACTGCCGGCGCGAATATTACTGCAATAGGCACGGTCCAGAACATATTAGCGGTGCGTTTTGGCTTAAGCAGTCGAATTGTCAGCACGACAAGCTTGCTGGCGATGGTGCCTATTTCAGTCCCTCTCTCCCGTATGTCCACGTTATCGAATCCATTTTCCTCAAATAACCTGGCCAGTCTTTCTCTCGTAAATCGATGATAGTCATGGGGGATATGATGACGGCGCGCCGACCATGGGACGGTTAGCAGGAGTATCGATCCCTTTTTAAGCACGCGTGAGATTTCCGAAACGAACTCATCCGGGTTTTCAACGTGCTCAAGAACCTCGATGCAAATGGCGCCATCAAAACTGGATTTTGGGAATGGTATAATCTTGCCGTCGTAGTAAATGATTTCCTGCCTTTCGATGTTCATCCCGTATTCCTGGGAATTTTCGACATCTATCCCCTGGTAAAGGCAACCTTCTGGCATCCAGTCTCTCCACGGAGATTCGCCGGCGCCTAAATCCAATATGCGGCCATGTAAGTCTGACATTGCCGGACGCAGGTATTTTACAATTGAACCTAGCTGAAGATCGATCCGGCAGCGAATCCAAAAAAGTATTGGACTTCTTGATGGCGGTTTGACGGAAATTGGCTGAAACCCTTCAATTGACATATGTTGACCTCTATTGTTTTGACAATACTCTACCATTCTTCCTTATCGAACTGCGGCGTTGGAGCTGGAATCGAGCGCTTTCGTTGAAACCATGAATTGATATATGCGAGAACAGTGTCTCGGCAAACGCTCAGGGCCGCTGGGTCCGCCAGAGCCAGGTCGATCAAGGCAAGGCCTGGCCTGACATGAGATGAACAATGAGACCCACTGAAGCTCATTCGGCATCAACGGGGGTGCCGTGGATACATGCCGAGCTTCAAGACGCGCACGGCATCCACATCTGCAAGAAACGGAGTGCCATGCTGTTGGGCAAACCGGGGCTTCAGGGTTTCTCCAGAAGAGAAAAGAGATAAAGAAAAAAGATCGTCGCCGGACAAGCTGTGGCTGATAGCTTCCACTATGAGACAGCTCAGCCGGGGAATGGTGCACTCACCTGTCGCGGCGGTCAGTACTGTAGATAACTTGCGTAAAAACACTCCATGACTGCAGGCTCATGGCGTCCAGGGGCAGCCAGGGCGACGCCTGCAACAGCGCCGCTGCCAAACAGTGATGGCAACGATCAAGACTAAGTTGGATTTACTGAAATTGTTTCAAAACCAAGGATGAGGCGCTGTTGGTCGTGTTCAGATACATCGAGGAATCCTGCAACCTGCTATGGCGACATTTGCCTTCTGGCTACCTGAGTCCGGTTGAGTATGAGAGAATGTTTCAGCAGATGACTGAAACGGTGGTTGGTAAAGAATAAGTGTTAATCGAAACGGGGTATCCCCATGGTAAAGAATATACGCAAGGAAAAGGAGCTTAAAGAGATAAAAAGAGATTGTGTGTTGACTATGCTCGATTTATATAAGGTGGCTCGCGCAGGGCACATAGGATCTTCATTATCATGCTTGGATATTCTGATTTATCTTCACTTTATTCAAATGAACGAAGAAGATAAGTTTGTACTCTCAAAAGGCCATGCCGCCGCGGCATTGTATACGGTCTTGCATAAATCGGGAAGAATCTCAAAAGAAACATTACGGACTTTCTATCAAGAGGGAACCCTGCTTGCAGCTCATCCCCCTTGCGGCGAAGGAGCGCTGGAGGGGATAAATTTTGGCACCGGCAGTTTGGGTCACGGGCTATCACTTGCAACAGGATTTGCGCTCTCAAATAGATTTAGTGATAAAAGTTTTAATGTTTATTGTGTCCTGTCTGATGGTGACTGCAATGAGGGTTCTACTTGGGAAGCCGCTCTGTTTGCTGCTCACCACAGCTTAAGCAACCTCGTGGCAATCATAGATAATAACGGGCTCCAGGGATTTGGGAAAACAGAAGACGTATTGAAAATGGAACCAATGATTGAAAAGTGGCGGTCTTTTAACTTTGAGGTTTATGAAGCTAAAGAGGGAAATGAATTTATTAGTCTGGAAAAGGCTTTCTCAAAAATCAATAAGTCTAAAAGCTCGAAGCCAAAGTGCGTAATCGCCAGAACGACAAAAGGAAGTGGCGTATCGTACATGGAAAACAAACTTGAATGGCATTATTTGCCGATGGATGACGAGTTATATGAAGCTGCTATCAGAGAGATTCGGAAAACATGAGAAAAGAGTTTTCGTCAACGATAGAAGAGATAGTAAGAAAAAATAGAAATATAATTTTTTTTACTGGAGATCTGGGTTTTATGGCCTTGGAGAATGTGCGCGAGGTTATGGGGGAGAGGTTTATCAATGCGGGCGTCAGTGAGCAAAACATGATATCCATGGCTTCGGCAATAGCAGCAGAAGGGTTAACCTCGATATGCTACAGTATAGCTCCTTTTGCAGTATTTAGACCGGCAGAACAAATCAGAATAGATGTCTGTCTTCATAATAGAAATGTCAAAATTGTTGGTAATGGCGGTGGCTATGGCTATGGCATTATGGGTAGCACCCACCATGCAATCGAAGATATAGCTGTGCTTTCCTCTTTCCAGAAAATGAAATGTTTTATACCTTTTTGCAACGAAGATGTTGAACAAATCGTCAAAAAGATGATGAGTACTCACGGTCCTGCCTATTTGAGATTAGGATATGGAGTCAAGCAGGAAGAAACAAAGGTAAAACCCTATGCGCATACGCGAAAAATAATGACAGGCCATAATATAACCATAGTTGGTATGGGCCCCGTAATATTGAATGCCGTTGAAGCTGTAAACGGGTTAGCGGACAGGGAGCCGGGAGACATTTTTGTAATTTCAGAAATACCAGTCCCTGAACTGACTGATGAATTTGTCAAAAGCATTTTGAAGACAGGCAAATTATTAATTGTAGAGGATCATGTCTCCAGAGGCGGGCTGGGAGAGAATCTGTCCATGCTCTTGTTAAAACATGATATCCACACCAAGCTTTCGCATCTCTGTGCGCAAGGGTATCCAGAGGGCTTATATGGCAGTCAAGGATATCATCACATGATAAGTTCATTAGATGCGGAATCTATAAAGAAGACAATCCGGGAAATAATTGATGAATAATAATGAGTTACTAAAAGATACCTGGAATAAGGAAGACGTGGAAGAAGCAAAGAAACTTCCCGGACCAATTCTTGTCGTAGGAGGGTCAGGATTTATCGGCGCGAGGCTTTTTTATAGTTTAGCCAACTGCAGAGATGATGTTTTTGCATGCTCAAAATACGCCAAACAAAGCTGGAGGTTAAGTTTTGCAGATCCAGGCAAGGTAATTAACCTTAATATTTTAAACTTCGAATATTTGCAAAAAGTGATTGAAGAGCTGAATCCCAAAACAGTCTTTAACTTATCTTCTTACGGAGCATACTCTCGCCAAATGGATGTTGAGAAGATTCATACAACAAACTATATAGGCGCACTGAACCTGGTCAGGGTGCTTATGGACTCCGGGTGTGAAGCGTTTGTTCAGGCAGGAACATCTTCCGAGTATGGCTTGAATTGTAAGGGACCATCCGAACAAGACGAACTTATGCCAAATAGCGACTATGCTGCGTCTAAAGTTAGCACTTCATACTTATTGAAATATTATGGAAAAATTTTCAATTTCCCCTGTGTAAACTTGAGGCTGTACTCGGCATATGGTCCGTGGGAAGAAAGAGACCGTTTAATGCCGGTGTTAATCGCAAACGCACAACAAGGAAAATATCCCAACCTTGTTAATAAGCATATCTCCCGAGACTTTCTATTCATAGACGATTGCACCCGAGCTTTCATTAGGGCCGCTCACACCATATGTAAGACAAACCCCGGCATATCAGTAAACATTGCCTCAGGTACAATGACTACATTAGAGGAAGTAGCCAATACTGCCAAAAAGATCTTTGATGTTAAAGAAAATCCAAAGTTTGGCTCTATGCAGAATCGGAAATGGGATCTTGCCGATTGGTACGGTGATCCGTCTCTAGCAAAAGAATTGATGGGATGGGAATCAAGGGTGAAGTTCGAAGAGGGTCTGAAGTTGAGTATGGACTGGGAAATATCAGCCTCAAAGATATTGAAGTACGTTTCCGTCCCGACAAAAACAGAAAAAATCTCAGCCATAGTTGCTTGTTATAAGGACAGCGAATCGATACCAATACTTCATGAGAGGCTGACAGATACTTTTAAAAAGAGTGGGTATGATTATGAGATCATTTTTGTAAATGATTCAAGTCCCAACAATGATGAGAATGTGATCCTTCAGCTTTCTGCCAATGATACACACGTGATAGGAATATCCCACTCTAGAAACTTTGGCTCTCAGTCAGCATTTATCAGTGGCATGGAAGCGTCTTCAGGGGATGCTGTTGTTTTGATGGATGGTGACGGTCAGGATCCGCCGGAAATTGTACCTCTTTTTATAAAAAAATGGGAAGAAGGTTATGAGATAGTTTATGGTGAGAGAATTAAGAGAGTTGCCCCTCTGTACATGAGGGCATTCTACAAACTCTTTTATAGAGTTTTTCGAAAATTATCTGACATTAACATTCCCTTGGATGCAGGCGACTTTTCATTGATTGACAGAAAAGCCGTCGGGCACTTGTTGCAATTCTCAGAAAAAGATGTCTTTCTGCGTGGTCTCCGGGCATGGGTGGGATTCAGGCAAATTGGGGTTCCATACGAACGACCGGAGAGACTATTTGGAATAAGCACGAATAGTTTCCAAAAAAATATTTGGTGGGCAAAGAAAGGTATCTTTTCTTTCAGCACCAAGCCGCTATATTACATCCAGCTGGTAGGCCTCCTCTTCTTTGTAGTTACCTTACTTTTAGGTTTTTATTATTTGGTGAATTATTTTATTTATCCGCCGCAAGACGCTCGTGGTGTGACCACTATAGTAATGCTGATACTTGGGCTTGGAAGTATTCAGCTTATCTCTTTAAGCATCATAGGAGACTATGTCGGAAAAATCGTTGAAGAGGTCAAAAACAGACCCAAGTATATTAGAAACAAGGTCCTTTATCACGGAAAAACATATGAAAAAGACCAGGAAGTTCTGAAAATAATTGATGAGATTAAAGAAACAGGCAGCTAAGATAGTTCGCAATATCTGAGGTGCTTGCGACGCGAACAGGCGCTAACTTAATCAGCATTCTTTTAGCTGGTATCAGCCAATCTGACCTGTACAAAATGAATGGTTTTGCACCAGCAGGGAGCCAATAAAGGCTGGAAGTGTCAGCGATGTAGGCCGCCGTGTCCAGCTAAAGCATCAATGGAAACGGGGTAACTTCACCAATGATGATTGTTATAAGTCAAATACGATGATGCCAAGTATTAAAGATGACAGAGGCTTTAATCAAGGATTCAAGCCATCAAGGGCGCTTGAGATAAGGACATCGAGGCGCTGTAACTTCATTGATAGCCAGATAATAAAAAGAAAAAGCATTGATATTCTAGAGATAGGTTGCGGAACCGGGGATCTTGCATACCTGCTGGCGAACAAGACTGGACAAAAAGTTTATGGAACTGACCTTTGCTCACCGTTTATTGAGGAAGCACAGAAAAAATATGCAACAGATAATCTTGAGTTTGCGATACTGGACTTTAATGATGTTGAAAACAACGAATATTTTCACGATAAAAAGTTTGACTATATAGTTGGCAACGGGATACTGCACCATCTCTACCATGATCTTGATGAAACTTTAAAAAACCTGAACTTCCTTTTAAAAAAAGACGGAAAGATTATTTTCCTTGAGCCAAACATTATTAATCCATACTGTCTTTTTATCTTTAAGACCAAGCTTGGACGAAAACTTGCTAATCTTGAACCAGCAGAGATGGCTTTTACAAAAAAGTTTATTACTGAAAAATTAGCCAGCAGCAAATTTTCGGAAATTTCTGTTCAACACAAAGATTTTTTGCTGCCGGTTACTCCAGGTTTCCTTATTAAGCTAGTGATTCTGCTCGGCAGAGTGTTAGAAAATATACCCCTGCTAAATAAACTATCGCAATCTATTTATATTACAGCCAGGAAAGTATAATAATTTACAAATTACCAGAGGATTACCGTCGCAGTCAGCGCATGGAAACCAGCTGTTGATGTATGGCCCAGCCGTGATGTAATATTATATTACGATTAATGCTTACTTTCGACAACTGACAAGCGAGTTCGGAATGAATCGTTTTCATACTCTTGTCGAAATCAACTTTGGGATTGAGGACTTTGACCAGCAGGCTTTCCACCAAAGAACAATCAAAGGGCAAAGCTAAAGACAAGACGCCTGGCGATACACAAATCAGCTTATCAAGTGATTCAAAAGTAAAAACTGCAACTGTTTACGCTGCTACCTTAGCGGCGTGTTTGTTGGCGACGGTATGGGTATTAAAGCTTTGGAAAGCTGACCTGTCTGTCCCCTTTGCAAATGGAGGCGACGCGCTGGTCAACAGCGTATTGATCAAGGGGATCATCGATAATGGCTGGTATCTTTACAACAACTATCTCGGGGCACCCGCCGGGTTTGCAATGGCTGATTTTCCTACCACGGACAATCTCCATTTCTTCCTCATCAAAGTAATTTCCCTGTTTACCGGCAATTTTGCGGTCACGATGAATATCTTTTTTCTGTCCACCTTTCCCCTGACCACAGTCTCTTCCCTGTTTGTATTCAGGAAGCTGAATATATCCTATCCCACAGCGATATTCGGGAGCCTGATCTACACATTCCTGCCATACCATCTTTTCCGGGGCGAGGGGCATTTATTCCTGTCTGCAATTTATGTAATACCTCTAACATCGCTGTTGATCCTGCGGATCGGTTCTGAAACACCGCCATTTATCAAGCACGAAATGAATAACAGAGAGACATATGACTTCTGGAGCTTCAGAACGATCGGCTTCGTTCTCGTGGCCTTGCTGACGGGGTCGGCCGGTACTTATTATACCTTTTTTGCCTGTTTTTTTCTGATAGCCGCCGGTGCCTATGCCGCCTACAGGCGCAAATCCCTTAAACGGTTAATCGTGGCGGTAATTGCCGTCGGGATTATCGGCTTCGTCTTTCTCGTCAATTATTCACCAAGTTATTCATACCAGAATAAATATGGCAAGAACGAAGCAGCCGCCATGCGTTATCCAATCGAGTCAGAGATCTTTGGCATGACTGTCAGTCAGCTGGTACTGCCGATTACTGGTCACCGGGTAGGTTTCCTGGCTGACTTTAAAGCCGAGCAACTCAAGGAGGGAGTGTATAAGGGTGCAAGGTTTTACTTTGTCAATGAGAACGATAATTCCTCTTTGGGTTTGATCGGCAGCATCGGATTATTGTTTTCACTCGGGTGGCTGATTTTCGCCAGAAGGCGTGACACTGATAAATTACAGATGGACCTGCCTATGTTGGACACCCTGGGTGTGCTGAATCTTCTGGGGATCCTGCTGGCTACGGTGGGCGGGTTTAGTTTGATATTCGCAATGCTTGTTTCACCCTCCATTCGCTCGTATAACCGGATCAGTCCATATATCGCCTTTTTCTCCATTATGGTTGTGCTGGTGATTCTGGAAGGCCTGCGGCGGAAATACGTCAAGACCAGAGAGAGAAGCCTGATCTTCTACTTGATTCTGGTGTCGATTCTCATGTTGGGGATTCTTGATCAGACCAGCAACAGCATGGTGTCAATGTACAATGTTAACGGTAAGGCTTTCGCTAGCGACGAGGCCTTTATAAATAAAATTGAGAACGAAATGCCGGACCAGGCGCAAATATTTCAGTTACCTTACATGGCGTTTCCCGAAAGCGGGCCGGTCAACAGAATGCCGGGTTACGACCACTTCCGCGCGTATCTGCACTCCAGCAAGCTACGCTGGAGTTACGGGGTAATAAAAGGCCGCAAAGGCGATCTGTGGCAAAGAAACGTCTCTGTTGAGCCAACCAATATGCTCATCCGGGATCTCATTGCAGCTGGCTTCAGTGGCATCTACATCGACAGGGCCGGGTACACGGACAAAGCCGCAAGGATCGAACAGGAACTGGAAACGGCATTAAACGTGAAGCCTCTGGCCAACGCTGAAAATACGCTGCTGTTTTTTAATATGACCGATTATGCTAATAACACGAAACCCTGATCGGAATAGGCCTTGACACGCAGGATATTCGGTGAAATGCAAAACCCCTTGTATGGGATTGGCGGTTCATGGTGTCATTAACCGGCCTGGACAGTGATACTGAAAACCGTCGCCGACTGCTCATTGGCGGGGCTCATATAGTTCAGCTTCAGCTCACTGTCTCCCGGTTTTACCGCTTTGAAGGTGAAGGTGGTCGTGCCTCCGGAACCGACCCGCTGTTCGATATTCGGATCTGCTATATATACCGGTGGTCCGGACTGCTGGAGACGGGCAGCGTCCACTGATGCTACCTCCCAGTGGTATCCGGTGGTCACGTTACTTTTCAGGGTGACCTCAAGTGTGCTGCCGGCATCGAGCTTCACTGTCTGGCCCGTAATGGCTTCCGTTATCTTTACGGTTCCGGTGCTGGTTTTGGCTGATGATGAAGTAGATGAAGAGGCTGATGTTGGCGATGTTAAAGTGTCATCACCACAACCCGCGACGGCCAGGGACAATATGAATAATATCAGCAGCTTTTTCATAATGGACATTTTCCCCCCTTTTTTCTAATGATAGTCATATTTATATCGAAGTTGAAGAACAAAGTGCCAGGCATCGCCTGTGTATAATTCTTTATGAGCGCCAGGAATACGTATCGAAGAACGAAGCTCCGTGTTCGAGATGGAAGTCAAACGACGCGGCATAATGGAAAAGCTCCCGTGCGGGAGCTTTTCCTGTACTGTCCTGTTTGGGGTGGCTAAGCGTGGTGTATCGGTCTTCCCGTATGCATCCCGCCGCTCTCAGTGAACGCCAGGAGTATCGGGACTATCACATTCGCGATCGGCACGAGCATCAGGACTCCAAGCCAGCCGCTCCTGTCCCTGGCCTCGGCGATCTTCCACCAGAGCACTATCATAAAGATGAAGTTGACTACCGGCACAAAGACAAGCAGCACCAGTACTCCCGAATAGCCGACCATCTTGCACATCAGGTAGAAGTTCGCGACGGGGACAAACGCCAGCCACGAGTGTGGCGTTCCCAGCTTGTTGGCGATCGTCATCAGGCAGAAAGCCAGCAGCAAATACATAACAAGTGATGACGCGATTCCCGGCACGCTCATAGCAAATTCATTTAACGATTCCATCTCTGCTCCCTTCCAAACAATTTTTAGCCGGCGTGATCCGAACGGCTACTGTCCATAATCTTTGCTTCGACTCCGCGGACTATTTGTGTAGTCATTCCGACTAGTGGAAAGTCCTGATATTTGACTTTCCTACTTTTTTGAATAAATCGCGGGGGCAAAAACGGCATGAAAAAAGCCCCCGTGCGGGAGCCTGGTTTTTCATGTGTTATGGCGGTAAGGTCAGACCGCTCTGGGCACCTTGCCGGCTTTTTGCACCTTGCCGGCGCTGATGCACTTGGCGCAGACATAAGCGCGTTTGGGAGCGCCGTTCTCGACGATGCGGATTTTCTGCAGGTTCGGATCGAACCGGCGCCGTGTGGCGCGGTTGGAGTGGCTGCGATTATTGCCGTAGCCGGGCTTCTTGCCGCAAACTGTGCATACTTTCGACATGATATTCCTCTTGGATTAAGTGTATGGGCTTTCCTGACACCAAAAATCAGATCCTTCGCTGCGCTCAGGATGACAATCATCAGTCGCTCAGGATGACATGCGCCGGGTGCTCAGGATGACAGTCGCTCAACCTGTCTTCTTGCTCTTTGCACAAGGCGTCATTATGCTATAGCAGCAACTTAATTGCAAGAAGGGGAGGTTATGAGCCGAGCCCGGTGCCTGCATCCGTTTGCCAGGTCCGCTACCGTTGAACCAGTCAAGCTACCCCGTACCTCAAAAACAAGTTTTAATCCTCCCGATCTCGACGAACCTCTCACAAAACTTCCTGGCGTTGGTCCGGCGCTGGCCCGCGAAGCGGCAAAACTGGGTCTGCGCACGCTGGGTGACCTGCTCTTTCATTTCCCTCATCGCCACGAGGATTTCACACATCAGAAGCGGATCGGCGAACTGAAGTGGGGGGAGGAGGCGACGGTGCGCTGTATCCTTAAGAGCATCGCCCTGCAGCGGACGCAGCGGCGCAACCTCAACCTCGTGAAGGCGGTCGTCGGCGATGAGACCGGCTATATGGAAGCAGTCTGGTTCAACCAGGGTTACCTGGCAGAGCTGCTGTCGCCGGGCGACGAGCTGTTATTGCGAGGACGTTATGAGGGTGGCGGCAGGAGCGTTTTCCGGATCAGCGGCCACGAGGTCCTCGGCAGGGAGGAGGCCGGCCTGCACACCAGCGGTTTCGTTCCTGTCTATCACACTACCGAGAAGATATCAGTCAAGAGGCTGCGGGGGTGGCTAGGGAAAGTCAGGCATCTTGCCGCCATGCTGGCGGACCCACTCCCGTCATCGCTGCGCGCATCGATGATGCTGCCGCAACGCTCCGACGCCGTCACGGCGATGCATTTCCCCAGGAACCTCGAAGAATATCAACAGGCGGAGCAGCGGCTGATCTTCGAGGAGCTGTTCCTGATGCAGGTCGGGTTGCTGGCGCATCGGCGCAATTACGAGCGCGCGCGCCGCGGCGCGCGGCTTGGTCCGGCCGGTGAGCTGACGGATGGTTTCACGGGCGGCCTGCCATTTAATCTGACCGATGACCAGTCGCGCGTATGTGAAGAGATCTCCGAAGACCTGCAGCGCGAGATCCCGATGCAGCGGCTGCTTCAGGGCGACGTCGGCTCGGGCAAGACGGTCGTCGCGGTCTACACGATGCTGAGGGCGGTTGAGGACGGCCGCCAGGCGGCCCTCATGGCGCCCACTGAAGTACTGGCCGAGCAGCATTACTTCAACCTGGAGCGGATGCTCGCGGGGGCCGGTATTCGCCTCGCGTTCCTCTCCGGCCGGCTCAAGGCAGCGGAGCGTGGCCGGTTGCTGGAGGAGATCGCCGCCGGAGAGATAGATATAGCCGTTGGCACCCATGCCCTGATTCAGAAGGATGTCGAGTTTCCCGCGCTGGCGGTCGTGGTCGTCGACGAACAGCATCGTTTCGGCGTCAGGCAGCGTGAGGAGCTGGCGGACAAGGCCACCCGCGGCGGCGTCACCCCACACGTGCTTCATATGACGGCGACGCCGATCCCGCGGACGCTCGCGTTGACCCTCTATGGAGACCTCGAGGTGAGCACGATATTCTCGCTGCCCGCCGGGCGGCGAGAAATAAATACATGGCTGGTGCCGGAGGTCAAGCGCTCCGGGGCCTATGGATACATACGCGAGCAGCTGGACGCGGGAAGGCAGTGTTTCGTGGTCTGTCCGCTGATTGAGGATTCAGAGGTCCTGGAGGCGAGGGCCGTCGAGAGTGAAGCCGGGAAGCTGGCCGCCGGGGAATTCAGGGGATATACACTGGCGGTGCTGCATGGGCAGATGCCGGCGCAGGACAAACGGGAGACGATGCGCCGCTTCGTGGCGGGAGAGGTACAGGTGATGGTTTCTACAACCGTGATCGAGGTCGGCGTCGATGTTCCAAACGCTACCGTGATGATGGTGGAGGAGGCCGACCGCTTCGGCCTCGCCCAGCTTCATCAGCTGCGGGGACGGGTCGGCAGGGGCGAGCACGATTCGTGCTGCCTGCTTTTTGGCGATCCGAAAACCGAACAGGCGGTCCAGCGGCTCGACGCCATGAAAACGACGGCCGATGGTTTCAGGCTTGCGGACATGGACCTGGAGATAAGGGGAGAGGGCCAGCTTTTCGGCGCGCGCCAGTCAGGACTTCCTGACTTGAAGCTTGCCAGGCTGACAAGGGACCAGGAAGTGCTGAAGGCCGCCAGGCAGCGCGCGGCAGAGCTGGTCGAGACCGACCCCGAGATCAAACTGCCCGAAAACGCTCTGCTCAAGGACGAGATAGAACGGGTGTTTGGAGATTCGGTCGAATGGTTGAGGAGAGTATGATATGAGGATAATCGCCGGCTCATGCAGGGGGACCATAATCGCTGCTCCCAAAGGGGGATCCACACGGCCGACCGGCGACAAGGTCCGGGGCGCCATCTTCAATATCCTCGGCGATGTGAGCGGCATGGCTGTTCTCGATCTCTTCGCTGGCAGCGGCGCGCTGGGCCTGGAGGCTTTGAGCCGCGGCGCATCCAGGGCGACGCTCGTCGACAACGGCGCAGCTGCAATCGCCACGATTCACAGGAACATCACAAAACTGAAGCTGGAAAATGCCCGCGCCACCCGTCTCGATTACCTTGCATTTCTGAAGCTTGCAGCCAAAAAGCAGGAGCGCTTTGATTTGATTTTTGTTGACCCTCCCTATAGAATGCACCGCGTTGCAGAGCCGGAACTGGCTCGGTGGTTACCGGGGGTGGCCGCGCCGGGAGCGATGGTCGTGGTTGAGAGCGATTCCCGTGAAGAAGTAACGTTGCCGCTGGAGCTGGTCACCGGGAAAGTCTACGGTGATACGAGGATAAGCATCTTCAGAGCCCCGGGACGATCCGGGGAGCAGGAAACGGATTGGCATCCACCCGATAACCCATGACAGATTACTCCAAAACAACCGCCGTATGCCCGGGAACGTATGACCCGGTCACAGAAGGACACCTTGATATCATCCGCCGCGCTACGGAGCTGTTTGATTCCGTGATCGTCGGAGTCGTGGCGCGCTCGCCGCGCAAGGACACGCTGTTCTCCGCCGAGGAGCGGGTATCCTTTCTGAAGGATTCACTTGCGGGTGAAGAGGGTAATATCGAGATTGATATTTTTGATACACTGCTGGTGGATTTTGCCCACAAGTGGGGGGCCAGGGCTCTGGTCAAGGGGCTGAGGGCGATATCGGATTTCGAGTATGAGTTCCAGATGGCCCAGTTAAACAGGAAACTGGCGCCGGACCTAGAAACTGTTTATTTGATGGCGTCGGCGGAGTTCAGTTTTTTGAGCTCCAGCGGCGTGAAAGAGATAGCAAAATACGGCGGCAAGGTGGATGACCTGGTTCCGGATATGGTAGCCAGGCGCTTTGCAGAGATATACAGGTAAACCAAGTACACAGGAGGAAAAAGTGGACGTACTGGTACTGATAGACAAGCTTGATGAGATAGTAAACAACGCACGGCCCATGCCCATGACCGACAAGGTCATGATCGACCGTGAGGAGATCTACGACATCCTCGATCAGATGCGCACCACCATTCCCGAGGAGATCAAGCAGGCCCGCTGGATAGTCAAGGAGCGCCAGGAGATGCTGGCCGAGGCCAAGACCGAGAGCGACCGCATCGTCAAGGAAGCCAATGATACGGCGGAGCGTCTGGTATCCGAGCAGGAAGTCGTCAAGATGGCCGAGCGCAACGCCGCCCAGATCATGGAGGACGCCCGGGCCCGTGAGCGCGAGATACGGCTTGGCGCGGAAGATTACGCCGACGAGGTGCTGGAAACGCTGGAGACCAACCTTGGCAAGTTCCTGGCGGCGGTGCAGCGAGGACGCGAGCGCCTGCAGGGCAAGACGGGCGATGAAGAGCAGCAGTCTGTGGCAGAGTAGCCTGGCGACCGGCTGATAACCGGCCGGCTGTCCCTGAGCCTTAATTTTTCCCCTCTACCGGCAATTGCCGGCGGTTTAAACAGGAGCCCCGCATGTCAGAACCTGCGCCCACCACTTTCGATCTCTCTGACGTCCCGCTGGAGCCGGGCGTGGAGAAGACCATCGAGCTTCAGCTCTATCTGCCGCCGCTGCGACTGGCGGGGCAGGACTATCATTTTATCCCGGATCAGGTCGCGGCCAGGCTCACCGTCAACTATGTGGGCCAGGGATATGCTGTTTCCCTCGGCTTTGAATGCCGCCTTGAGGGAGTCTGCTGGCGCTGTCTCGAGCAAGCCGGACTTGACATGAGCATCGAAGCGGACGATTTTTTTGAGACCGCATTGCCGCCGGAAGGGGAGACGGAAGAAGCGGCGGAGGTATCGCTGTGGTATGCGGAGAACGGCGTGCTGAACGTTTCGGCGTGGGCGAGGGACGCCGTCGCGGAGAAGCTGCCGCTCACAATCCTTTGCCAGCCGGGCTGCATGGGGCTTTGCGCGCAGTGCGGCGCCAACCTCAACGCGGTAGAATGTGGCTGCGAAGAACCTGCTGACTCCAGATGGGACAAGCTCAAGGAGTGGAAAGCGGAATAGGGTTTTGCGGGGTCAGGAAGTGACGGACTTGTTACTTACATGTACTTTTTGGAGAAACGGAAGCCCGTTTTGTTTTACTTTCCGCGCTGCTTCCGCTATCCTACGTGATTGGTCAACCTAACAGAGAGATAGAGAGACATGGCTGTACCCAAAAGAAAAACTTCAAAAGCGCGGCGGGACAAGAGGCGTGCGCATGACGCTCTCGCGGGACCCACGATCAACAAGTGCCCCCAGTGCGGCAGCATCAAGCAGCCTCATCGTGTATGCCTGACCTGCGGCGTATACAACAAGCGCGACGTAATCTCCTTCGAGGATTAACCGGCGCAGGGCACCTGTCCTGGCCACACTCCCAGCATTTACGCGTAACTGCTGAATAGATCCTTCATGCAGTTATTCTGGTGACTTTAAGTGTGATTATCCCCGGCCGGTCCTTATTACTGGATGACTGGTTTTGCGACCCCCCGCTGATTTCAGGAATACCCGCAGTTCGGGCAAAGAAAAGAGCCGCCCGAAGGCGGCTCCTTAAACATTTGTTCGCGCGTCCACCTGTGGAGGGCGGGATTCACAGACGAAGACATTCTACGGCACATGGCTGTCGACCTGCGCTGGTCTCTCTTACCCGCACGAACAAAACCGGAAGAGCAAAACGGCCTCAGCTGTTTTCCCTTCCATAAATTAAATCGACCTCAGGGAAGGTTAGCTTTACCCTTCGGTGAGGTACTAATACAACCATTGTACGCATATATGCCTACATTGCAATACTTTGTTTGTTTGCAGGCTATTCGGTTAACTTAAGATATCCATCATAAAAGCTTATAAATATACTCAGGTATCATTATTTGGGTGGCGCCATTTACTCCGGGCGGTCTGATATATTCTTCAATTACCGCACTTATGAGCCATCTCCGTAGAGGGAACGGGCTATGCGGACAGAATATTTCCCCAGACTGTCAAGTGAGGAGACCATGAGCGATCCAGCTGAAGATGCATCCACAACACAGCGCTATACCTGTCACTGCTGTCATAAACGGGCTTCCATCTACTGGTCGGATAAACGGTTGACCTTTATCTGCGATAACTGCAAAAAGACCTTTGACGCCGCGGTGATCGCCAGACGCAACGACATGACGCTGGAGCAGTTAACCCTCTGCTGATTTTCTCCTGGCTGGGAGGAGCCGGGGGTGTTTCGTGCATTCCGGGTTTCGTTCCAGCCCCCCAGTAGATATTATTCCTGTGTGACTTCCGCAGCTTCGCGGAAAATAACAGCTAGCAGGTTTACCCAAAGCAAAATGGAGGTTGTGTGATGGCGAGGAAGGTAGCGATTCTGACAGGCGGCGGCGATTGCCCGGGTCTTAACGCAGTAATCCGGGCGGCGACCCTGAAACTTACGAGGGCGGGTTACGAGATGGTCGGAGTGCGTGGCGGCTGGCGCGGACTGCTCGAGAACGATTACATGCCTCTTGATATCCAGTCGATTTCCGGGATACTCCATCGTGGCGGAACGATTCTCGGGACCTCCCGTACCAACCCGATGAAAACCGAAGGCGGCGTTGAGTTACTGGTTGATAACTTGAGACAGAAAGAGATCTGGGCGACGATCGCCATCGGTGGCGACGACACCCTGGGCGTTGCCAATCAGCTCAACGGCAAATATGCGCTGAACATGGTTGGTGTCCCCAAGACTATCGATAACGACCTATCCGGCACCGACTACACGTTTGGTTTTGACACAGCGGTTCAGATCGCAACCGAGAACATCGATCGCCTGCATACAACCGCCGAATCCCACGACCGCGTGATGGTCGTGGAGATCATGGGGCGGCATACCGGGTGGATCACAATCATGGCCGGCATCGCCGGCGGCGCCGACGTCATCCTCATCCCCGAATATGATATCTCCGTCGAGGAGACCTGTGACATAATCCGCCGCCGCCAGTCCGGCGACAAGAGCTTCAGCATCGTAGCCGTCAGCGAGGGGGCCAAGCTCACGACTAAAGAGGGCGAGGAGCAGCTGGTGGTGCAGTCCGACGAGGTCGACGCCTTTGGCAACGTCAAGCTGGGCGGCGTCGCCAATATCCTGGCCAAGGAGATTGAGCGGCGTACCGGTTTTGAGACCCGCGCGACCGTGCTGGGCCATATCCAGCGCGGCGGCACGCCGACGGCGCACGACCGCATCCTGGCGACGCGCTACGGCGCCAAGGCCGCCGAGATGGTGCAGAACGAGGAGTTCGGCCTGATGGCGGCGCTGCAGGGCGACGCGATCGTGGCTGTGCCCCTGGAAGTAGCGGTAGGCGAGCGCAAGCTGGTTCGGCAGGAGTTCTGGGACCTGGCGCAGACCTTTTTTGCCTGATGGTGATTCCTGATGCCGGGGTGTTGGCATAAAGCGCAGGTATTGAGGGAAGAACAAGGATATAAGGTCGATAACGCAAGTTCGGTCGACGCAATGGGATACGAAACATGAAAGCCCGGATGGGATATTTCCGCGTAACGGCTGTCGAAGACTGAAGTGGAGCGGGAATATCCCATCCGGGTGCAACAGTTCGAATAAAAGGTTTTTGCTTTTAAATCCGTCGACGCACAGCAGCCCCAATGAACATTCCTGAACTCATAGTCACCCACTCCAATACCGACTTCGACGGCTTTGCCGCCTCGGTCGCAGCAGGAAAACTTTATCCTGAAGCCAGGATATGTTTCCCCGGTTCGCTCAACCGCAACGTCCGCGAGTTCTACAACCTCCACGCCGACGAGATCGACACGGTCGAGATCCAGATGGTGGACCTGGAGCGGGTCAGGCGCCTGATCATCGTCGACACCATCCATATCAACCGCCTGGGCGAGGTCGAGAATATCTGCCCGTCACCAGCGGTCGAGGTCATGGTCTTCGACCATCACCGGCTGGGGGCGAAGTCAGACAGGCCCGAGTTCGTATCGGCGGAGAACTACGTGCTCTCCGAGGACGGCTCGCTGGTTACGACCATGCTGAAGATCATCCACGACCGCAAGATCGAGATCTCGCCGCTGGAGGCGACCATCTTCGCGCTCGGTATCCATGAAGATACCGGTTCGCTTACTTTTCCCACCACCACGCCCAGGGACGCCGAAGCGCTTGCGCTCTGCCTGCGCCTCGGCGCCAGCCAGAGCATGATCGTCAAGTACCTGCACAATCCGCTCGACCACGACCAGCGGGACCTGCTGCTCAAGCTGGTTGACAACATGGAGCAGTCGACGGTGGGAGATGTGGATGTCTTTATTGCGACGGCGCGAAGCAGCCTATATGTGGACGGCCTCAGCGTCGTGGCCCACAAGATGATGGATGTGACCGACTGCCAGGCGCTGATCGTTCTGGTGGAGATGGAGGGCAGGGTATTCGTCGTCGGACGTAGCAAGAGCAGGCTGCTGGACGTCGCCCGGGCGCTGGAGCCCGTCGGCGGCGGCGGACACAGCCAGGCGGCGGCGGCGATCGTAAAGGACAGAAGCCTCGAGGAATCGGTGCGGATCGTGCTTGATAATCTGCCACATGTCCTCGAAGAGCCGCTGCGGGCGCGCGACATCATGTCGCAGCCGGTGCATTTCGTGGATTCGAACACGCCGATCGGGGAGGCGCTGGTTTATTGCCAGCGCTACGGGCATAGCGGCGTCTCGGTCCGCGAGGGCGAGATGCTGGCGGGGATCGTTTCGCGCAAGGACCTGGACAAGGCCATGGGGCACAAGCTCAAGCATGCTCCCGTAAAGGGCATCATGTCACGTGGGGTCACAACGGTATCCGAAGACGCCACGGTGCATGAGCTCAGGCGGTTGATGGCATCAAGCACCATCGGCCGTTTTCCGGTAGTGCCGGCAGACAACGCCGGTGGCAGCGACGTGCCGGTAGACGAAGTGATCGGGATCGTGACCAGGTCCGACGTGCTACGCACGCTGCGCGGCCAGACGCTCGAGCGGGAGATCGACGTTTCCAGTCTGCCGGAGACGGATTTCAGCGAATTGCTTGGCCCGCTGGAGGAGATGGCACCCCTGTTTGAGGCATTTCAGAAGCTCAGCGCGGAGTATCGCGGCGTATACCTGGTGGGCGGTTTCGTGCGCGACATGATCCTGGACGAGCCCAATTACGATGTTGATATCGCGGTGGAAGGTGATGGCATCGATTTCGCCGGTCACCTCGCCGCTGAGCTGGGCGGCCGCGTGCGGACCCATCAGAAGTTTCAGACCGCGGTCGTCATACTCGACTCCATGAAGCCAGGGCTGCGCGTCGACGTGGCCACGACGCGGACCGAGTTTTATGATTATCCGGCGGCGCTGCCCACAGTCGAGCACGCTTCCATCAAACACGACCTCTACCGGCGCGATTTCACCATCAATGCCATGGCGGTCTCGATGGCGGCACATGACTTCGGACGGCTGCTCGATTTCTTCGGTGGCCTCAAGGATATAAGGAACCGGGTCATCCGCGTGTTGCACAACCTGAGTTTTATCGAGGACCCCACGCGCATCTTCAGGGCGATACGATACGAGAACAGGTATGGATTTAAGATGAACGCCCATACCCTCGGGCTGGCGCGGGGCTGCGTGGAGATGAACCTTGTGGGTGACCTTTCCTCCGCGCGACTTCGTGATGAGATGATCTGGCTCTTTTCCGAGCCAGAGGTAGAACATACGATACTCAGGATCGGCGAACTTGGGCTGGGGCCGTCCATACATCCCGCGCTTGCCATCGACAGGGAGACCGTCGAGATCGTCAAGCGCGCTGATGGCGCGGCGAAGCGCTTCAGGATGCATGAGGACATAAAGACATGGCGCCTGCGCCTCGCATGCCTGGCCAGGAACATGAACGCGGAGCAGCTGGGCCTCTGGACGGAAAGGATGAAGCTGCGGAGCGCCGACGCGGATGTGCTGGCGAACGGTGTGGTGCTGGCGCGCAAGGTTGTCGACAAACTTGGTCAGGCTGGCATAAAGCGTTCGGAGATCTATGAGCTGCTGGTGAAGCTGCCAGCGGAAGCTCATCTACTGGCGTACGCGCAGACGGAGGATGAAAGGGTGCGCGATGCCCTCGGCCTGTACCTGACGGAGCTGCGTTCCGTCAGCATCAGCGTAAGCGGACGCGACCTGCTCAAGCTGGGACTTTTGGAATCACCGGCTGTCGGCGAGATACTCATCCGGCTCAAGCTGATGAAACTGGAGGGAAAGGTCGACGGCCACGATGACGAGATGCGGGTGGCACGGAAGCTGGTCGCCGCGGCCAACAGGTCCGCATAGCTGATTGAAAAAGCTATAATCAGACAGATGACCAATTCAATTTCTCTGCTTCTGCTTCAATTCGCAATAACGCTGCCGGCGCTGCTGTTCTCGATGACGTTCCACGAGGTCGCTCACGGTTACGTCGCCTATCGCCTGGGGGACGAGACGGCCATGCGGTTAAAGCGGCTTTCGCTCAATCCCCTGCGGCACCTCGATCCGTTCGGCAGTCTGCTCCTCATCCTGACTTTTCTGATCTCCCGGGGCACGTGGATGTTCGGCTGGGCCAAACCCGTGCCGGTCAACCCGAACAACTTCAAGTCGCATCAGAGGGGGATGATGTGGGTGGGGATGGCCGGCCCGATCGCCAACTTCATGCTGGCGTCGATTGCGGCGTTTATCATCCGCTGGTTCTTCCCGCTCCCGACGAACGACCTGTTGCCGATGGTCGTGCTACGCATATTCCAGCTCAACGTTATCCTCATGGTGTTCAACCTGCTTCCAGTACCGCCGCTCGATGGTTCCCGCATCGTCGGGGCATTTCTCACGAGGAAGGCATATATCAAGTGGATACAGCTTGATCAATACGGCATGTTGTTCATCATGCTTCTGTTGTTCGTACTTCCGAGCCTGGGCCTCAGCCTCTTTTATCTGATCATGCCGGTCTATGAGCTGTTTTTGCCCGCCGCCTGGTTTTAGGCCGACCGGAAACTGCTGACTCATTCGGTTGACCTGTGATCTCCCGGACGGCATTCTCTCTTTTCGTGGTTTCAGTTTTCCGCCTGCCCGGCTGGTGAACAATGACCCAAGCCCTCCACATTATTGGACTATTTTGCCAGGTAACCGTCTGCGGGAATGGTGGTATTAAAAGCAGATTCTTCGGCTTCGCCTCAGAATGACAATTGGGGAAATTGCGGCGTCAAAAGCAGATTCTTCGTCGCTGACGCTCCTCAGAATGACAGCGGCCATATGGGTGGCTCAGGATGACAAATGGGGATATACGTGAGCCAACAGGTAATTTCTTAGAACTATAAGGCCTGAGTTTATATATGATTGCCAGAGTGATAATTCTCGATCAGGCTGTCTGGAAGCAGTCTATGGTATCGGGTCGATTGCAAGTATTCGAACCTTGGAGGCGCGATGAAGAATATAGCAGTTGTCACCAGCGGCGGTGACGCGCCGGGCATGAACGCCGCCGTGCGCGCGATAGTACGTGTCGGAACGGATATCGGGCTTAAGATGCATGGTGTGCGCAACGGCTACGAGGGGCTCATCGCCGGCGACATACATCAGTTGACCAACCGGGATGTTAGCGAGATACTCCACCTTGGCGGTACTTTTCTGGGGACTGCGCGCAGTAAAGAGTTCAGGGGGAGCGAAGACGCCCGGCACCAGGCCGTCACCAACATGCGCGAGCAGGGGATTGACGCGCTGATCGTCATCGGCGGAAACGGTTCCCAGGCCGGCGCCAACGAACTTAACCGCCTGGGGCTTCCCGTTGTCGGTGTCGCCTCCACGGTGGACAACGACCTTTACGGTTCCGAGATCTCCATCGGCGTTGATACGGCCCTCGACATCATCATCGAATCCATCGATCGCATCCGGACCACGGCGGAGTCGCATCACCGCGCTTTTCTGATCGAAGTCATGGGCAAGACCTGCGGCTACCTGGCCCTGGCGGCGGGTCTGGCCGGCGGCGCGGATGTCGTCGTCACGCCCGAGTTTGATATCGAACCGCCTGAGATACAGGACCAGCTGGCGGCGGCCCATGCCCGCGGCAAACGTTATGCGCTCGCGGTTGTGACCGACGGCGCCAAAAACAACGCCGCTCGCTGCGCGGAATATTTCAGGGAGCGTGAGGAAGAGATAGGTTATGAGCTGCGCGTGACCATACTCGGGCATGTGCAGCGCGGCGGAGCGCCTTCAACATACGACCGCATCCTGGCGAGCCGCCTGGGCGCGGCTGCTATCGAGCAGCTGGCAGCCGGCTTGAGCGGCAACCTGGTCGGATGGGGCCGGGGAGAGATAGTGCTTACATCACTGGAGGAAGTGGCGGCCAACAAAAAACAGCTGGATTCAGATTTATGGAGGCTGCTGGGCGTGCTGGCCAAATAAAGCGGATAATTGCGATGTATCTGCTCCGGGCGGCCTGAGACAGGCGCTGGTCCGGGGGAAACAGGTTAGAAAAAGGACAGTCCCGGGACTGTCCTTTTGAGTTACATATTGTTTCTACGCGTTACTGCTATCGATTGTAATCCGTTACGAAGCCTTCTCTTTCAGCCGCTGTATGCCAAGTTTTTCAAATGCCTCGACCAGATCCGCGTAAGAGATCTTGTCCATCGCCTGTAGCTTTTCGTCGATGATAATGGCTCCAGGTTCCAGGCTTCCTTCCACGACCTTGCCGTGGACATCCGGATATTCCTGGATCTCCTCTGAGTCGAAATCCACGTAGAGAAGGCGCGCGATTCCGCCGAAGTCCTGTTCCAGCTGACGATTGATAGTCTGCGTGATCTCTTCCAGAGACCAGCTTGGGCCTCAACCGCCGGAGCATGAGTCTAGCCAGCGTGAGCCAAAGACGGGAATCTGAACGGGTTCTGGAATTATCACTGCGCCTCCTGAAATTTGCCGGGAATGATTCCCGGGATAATAGTCAATACCTCTTCGGAACAAACCACTTGATTAGTTAGATACTGGCAGGGGTATAAAGATTCATTTTCTTTACTGCCGTTCGAGTTTTTCGGCCAGTTGCCAGCCTTCGGCGGGTGAAATGTCTTTGATATGGTGGACGATATTACCCTTGCCGGCAACGTCCGGGCCAGTATCCGCGCCGGAATCCGCGGTATTGTTTTCGGACGCGAGCCACCAGGTCACGCTGACATTCTTTTCCTCGCGCGCCGCGCCATAGCGGGCGGTCAGGGCGGCGGCTTCTTGCAGGGTCGCCTCGCCGATATCCTCGCCCTTGATAACGGCAGTCGGCCCCGTGAAATCGTCTACGCTCATCAGCAGGTCGCCGGCGCGGGCCAGCGCCGCCAGACGTTTCGTCTCATCCTCGTTGCGGGGGATCATTATCCGCTTGCCCTCTGATGAATAGATAAGGCGTCCCAATCTCAGCGACTGGATCTCGGGAATGGCGGGATGCGGTTTCTCTTCCAGCAGCCTGCCGAGGCGCGCCGCGAAATTCTTGTCGCACAGGAGGCAGCCGCCGGCGGGGCAGGGATAATCGTTGACGCCGATCTCGGCGGCGAGCTGCATCTGGGGCTTGCGGGAACGGCCTTCGATGGCCATCATCTTCTCCCGGTCCACCCAGCCTTCGCGTTCGGGGATGCTGGACTCGAACAGATGTGCCGAGAGCGGGCGCACGATCAGGCCGGCCAGGCCCGATTCTTCCTCGATGATCCTGAGGGCGTCGGGCCGCTGTGACATCGGCCGCTCTCCCCAGACCTCGCCGGTCACCAGGAAGTCAGCCCCGGTTTCCTTCATATACTTTCCCGCACGGCGGAACATGCTGATGCGGCAGTCGAGGCAAGGGTTCAGGCCGCGGCCGAAGCCGTGTTTCGGATTGCGGATGGCCTCGAGGATCTCCTCGGTGGCATTGAGGGTCTTAAGCGGTATACCGTAGTCCTCGGCGGCTTTTCTCGCTTCAGTCTTGCAGCTGCTTCGGGCTGTGCAGGTGCAGAAGACGGTGACGAAGTTGAGTGCCTCGACCTCGATTCCCTGGTCGAGCATCATCTTTACCGCCAGGCGGCTGTCGAGCCCTCCGGAAAGCAGGGCGATGGCTTTTCTCTTTACAGTCAATTTTCCTCTTCCGTCATTGCTTTGATTTTCCGCCGTATCAGCAGGATATTCACTGAAATAATCGTAATAAATGATTATGATCGGCGCGATTCAGGCCGCAACGGGGATGAAACATGTGCCTGATAGCAAAATAGCAGATAGCGCTCTCTGAAAAAAGTCCCGCAATATCTGGCAACAAAGCTATTCTGTTTGCTATACTTCCTTTTGTTCGAGCGCGACTTCGGGAGGCCCACTCATCCAGAGCTTAGACAGACTGCCAATCACCTGATTTAAGTCTGTTCATATCGATTGGATGTTATGGCTCCCTTGCTCACGGGTACAATTTAACAAAACAGCTGATTCAAGGGACGGATGCGCTGGGCAGAGAAGCCGCCAAACCAGTAGAGATAAAGGTGCCGCGAATAAGATCGCTGGCGTCTGGTTTTAAAACGACGGGCATGGTCGCGGGGATAGCCGGTGTTGTGGTTGTCCTTGTCGTGGTTCTGGGTGTGGCCATCCTGCCGCCGCGAATCACGGTAAGCCCCGGCGATGGTGAAACCGAGATAAAACCCACCGGCCAGTTTCTTGAGGTCGGCACGAGCCACTGGGGCGCGTCGCTTTCGACGGTGCTCGTCAAGGAAGCCCGGGTCGCTCCGGACGGTACCCGCGAGAACGAACGGGTCCTGGACGGACAACTGCAGAACGGCAGGTTCGTGCTTTCCGATGGCTCCAGCCCCCTGGTTGAGGACGCCGAGTATAAGGTGACCGTGGCCGGCACGGTCAAGGAGATCGGACTCTCCGGCATCACTGATACGCATGTCGACCGGACCTACACCTTCACAACAGTAACCACGCCGATGCCGATAATCCCGGTCGGCGGTGTCAAGGTCAGGTATGGCGAAGAGGCGACGATCGAGTGGAATATCCCCGTCGGCGGTACTGAATACCAGCTCGATGGAATCGGCAATACGATGAGGATGGAAGACGGCGGCCGCGTGATGAAGATCAGTCTGGCCAAGTTCGAGCAGGGCAAGGAATATCCGCTCAGGATAACGGCCGCTACTTCACTGAACGGCAGGGAGCTCAAGGCGCCGATAGTGACGAATGTGGCGACTGCGGCTCCGCTCAAGGTGGCCTTCGATCCCATCGACGGCACCAGCGGCGCCAGCATCGACGTGCATCCCATCATCGCGTTCAGCGAGCCGGTGTCGAATCTCGACCTTGCCAAAACAGCGATCACAATTGAGCCTAAGGTAGAAGGCAAGCTCAACTGGGTCGAACCCGGCAGGCTTGAATTCGTACCCACCGCGACGTGGGACCATCTGCAGGATGTTACGATCACCGTCAAGGGCGGACCGACACAACTGCGGGGTATCAGCGGCGGCTACATGGAGACCGAGGTGCGCAGCACATTCACTACGGCTCCTTATAAATCAATCGACGTCAACATAACCGAGCAGCGTGTCACGCTGTATGAAGACGGCAAGCAGGTTGATACCTTCCTTTGTTCCACGGGTAATTCAGGCACCGACACACCCCTTGGAGATTACACCATCTACGCCAAGCTTAGTTCGGTCGACATGAGGGGTCCCGGCTATTTCGCTCCCAAGGTCCCCTGGGTGATGGTCTTTAAGGGCGACTACACGATGCACGGCAACTACTGGGCGACATCTTTCGGCGCCCGTTCAAGCCATGGCTGTGTGGGCCTGCCTGTGGAAACCGCCAAGCGCGTCTACGACTGGACGCCCACGGGTACGCCGATTCATATTCACGAATAACGAACGGCCGGCATCTCTTTCGGGCCGGCATGGTATCTGACAGGAACTGTTAATTAAATGGCCCGGCTTTGAGTCGGGTCTGTTTGTCTTCACTTCAACTTCTGGCGATGGGCGGTGATGCGGATGCAGGCCAAGGTATGCGGCTCGAACGGCGCTGGTGTAAAGACTGTTTCCCTTGAGGAGGCGGTTGCGCTTATCGGCGGGGGAGAGGGGCTGGTCTGGCTGGACATCGCCGGATCCTTAAAGCAGGAAGACCTGGAGCTGCTCGGCCGGCCGCCGTTTAATTTCCACGAGCTGGCGCTGGAGGATGCCTCCAAGCCGGATGGCCAGCGGGCCAAGGTGGAGCCCTACGACGATTACTTCTTCCTGGTCATGCACGCTGTCTCATCCAGACCGGATGAGGAAGGACTGACACTCGCGTGGACCGAGATCGATCTTTTTGTCGGGAAGAACTACGTCGTATCAGTCCATCGCGGCGACGTCCCGGAGATCAGCCAGGTCTGGAAAGACGCCGACACGCGGGCGCGAATCATGGGCTGCGGTTCCGACATGCTGGCTTACTACATGCTCGATACCGTCGTGGACAAATATGTAGAGACCATAGACGGCATCGAGGACAAACTCGACTCGCTCGAGGACGCCGTGGTGGACCCCAAGGCTGACGAGGCCACGGTCCACAGGATTTTCGATTTCAAGCGCGAACTGATCCATTTTCGCAAACAGGCGGGCCCCCTGCGCGAGGCGATCAACGAGATGACCTCGCGGGACTTCCCTCTCGTCACCAGCGGCACGCTGCCATACCTGCGCGATGTCTACGATCACCTGATACGGCTTTCCGACATGCTCGATTCCTATCGCGACATCCTGACCGGAGCGCTGGACGTGCATCTCTCGGCGGTCTCCAACCGGCTCAATGAGATAATGAAACGGTTGACACTGGTCGCCACGATCTTCATGCCGCTAACGTTTATCACCGGTTTCTGGGGGATGAATTTCGCGGAGCTTCCGGTTGGCAGCGGGTTGTGGATGTGGGGGAGCCTGATGTTCATGGTCACGGTCTCGGCCGTGATGATAGTGATTTTTCAGACGCGGAAATACAGATAGGCTAGTTGATGACGGTGAGTTCAGACACAAACGGGGACGAGGTGCCTGCACGCGTCAAGATATGCGGGCTTACGAGGCCGGAGGACGCCGCGCTCGCGGTGAGCCTGGGGGCGTGGGCGCTTGGAGTGATCTTCGTTCCCGGGAGCCCGAGAAGGGTGAACATCGAGCAGGCGGCGGCGGTACTGGCATCGGCGCCTGCCGGAGTCGAGCGGGTCGGCGTGTTTGTCAACGCCGGGCTGGACGAGATTGTGGAGTCGGCGCGGGCCAGCGGGCTTACCGCCGTGCAGCTCCACGGCGAGGAAAGCCCGGACGAGTGTCTCGAGGCGCGAAGGCGTACGGGATGCCGGGTCATCAAGGCACTGAGGGTCGCGGGTCCGGAAACGCTCGCGGGCGTTGTCACGTTTGACACCGACTTTATTCTGCTGGATACTTATCAGCCCGGGCGCCATGGCGGCACCGGCGAGGTGTTTGACTGGAGCCTGGCGGCGGCGCTTCCCGCGAGCGTACGCGGCGGGCGGCTGATTCTCTCGGGCGGCCTTAATCCTGATAATATCGCTGAAGCCGTGCGCGCCGTCGCGCCATACGCGGTGGATGTTGCAAGTGGCGTAGAGAGCGCGCCGGGAATAAAGGATACGGAAAAACTGAAAAAGCTTTTTGACACGTTGAACGGGATGAGTTGATGACGACACGATCACGATTCGGCCCCTACGGCGGCCGTTATGTGCCGGAGACGGTAATACCCGCGCTCGACGAGCTGACCGAAGCCTACGAGCGGCTGAAGGACGACCTGGCCTTCCGGGCTGAGCTCGACGAGCTGCTGAAAACGTTCGTTGGCAGGCCGACGCCCCTTTTTGAAGCCAGGCGGCTGGCCGCGAAACTGGGATGCGCCGCCAGAATATATCTGAAGCGCGAGGACCTCTGCCACACAGGCGCCCACAAGCTCAATAATACGGTTGGCCAGATACTGCTTGCGGTGGCGATGGGGAAGAAGAGGGTAATCGCCGAGACCGGCGCGGGCCAGCACGGAGTGGCGACGGCAACCGCGGCGGCGCTGTTCGGCATCCCGTGCGCCATCTACATGGGCGTCAAGGATATCGCCCGGCAGGAACTCAACGTCGTGCGGATGAAACTCCTCGGCGCGGAGGTCATGCCGGTGAGTTCCGGCAGCAAGACTTTGAAGGACGCGATGAACGACGCTATCAGGGACTGGGTGACTAACGTGGAGAGTACCTATTACGTGATCGGCTCAGTCGCGGGCCCGGCGCCCTATCCAGCTATCGTACGCGATTTTCAGACCGTGATAGGCGAGGAAGCTCGCGAGCAGGTTATGGAGGCCGAGGGCAGGCTGCCGACCGAGATAGTCGCCTGCGTGGGCGGCGGCAGCAACGCCATCGGCGTCTTCGCACCGTTCATCGCGGAGGAATCCGTGCGTCTGACCGGAGTGGAAGCGGCGGGAGAGGGGCTGGACAGCGGCTTGCATGGAGCATCCATCGAGCGCGGCCGCCGCGGTGTGCTGCACGGCTCCATGTCATATATATTGCAGGACGCCTACGGACAGATACTCGAGGCGCATTCGATATCGGCCGGGCTGGACTATCCCGGCGTCGGACCCGAACATTCCTTCCTGCACGACGAGGGAAGGGTGCGCTACGATTCCGTCACCGACAAGGAGGCGCTGGAGTCGTTCACCCTGCTTTCGGAGACCGAGGGCATCATCCCGGCGCTGGAGAGTTCGCACGCAATCGCTTATGTGGTAAAGAACGCCGCGTCCTATGGCGCTGACGATCTGATAATCATCAATTTAAGCGGCCGCGGCGACAAGGACGTGCACCAGGCCGCCCGGGCGCTGGGGATAATCGAATGAGTGACGGGGATGGGCGAGTGATAACAGTGGCAGAAATTTTTGACCGCGGGGATTTCAGGTTGTGCTGTCGCGTCCGGGTTTGGGAATATACGCGGACGCTTGAGGCTCACGAATGAGCCGGCTCGAGGATACTTTCAAAAACAGCGGCAAGAAAGCGCTGCTGATGCCGTACACGACCGGGGGCTACCCCGACATGGATGGTTGCCGGCGCGTGATGGAGGCTTTTGTCGCCGGCGGCGCCGACATGATCGAACTGGGTGTTCCCTTTTCCGATCCGCTGGCTGACGGTCCTGTCGTGCAGGCCTCGACCCAGCAGGCACTCGACGGTGGGGTGACCCCCGACGACGTGCTTCTGCTGGCGGCTGAGTTCAGTTCCAGGCTGCCCGTTGTACTGATGATCTATTACAACTGTGTGCTCGCGGGCGGGCAGGAGCGATTTGTGCAGGCCGCGGCGGACGCGGGCGTGGCAGGGTTGATCGTACCCGACCTGCCGGTCGATGAGGCGGGAGAATTCATCGACGATTGCCAGAAAGCGGGAGTCGATCCGGTACTGCTGGTGGCGCCGACGAGCCCGGACGCGCGAATAAAACTGATCGCTGAAAAAGCGTCCGGCTTTATATATTGTGTCGCGGTCGCGGGCGTGACCGGTGCGCGGACCTCACTTTCGGACGAGCTGCCGGCGTTTCTCGCCAGGGTGCGGGCGCAGACCGCCGTGCCGCTGGCCGTCGGTTTCGGCGTCTCGACTCCGGAACACGCGGCTGTTGTGGCGCAGCACGCCGACGGCGTTATCATCGGCAGCAGGCTGATCAGGATGGTGGGCGAGGCTGAGGACATCGATGCCGCCTGCCTCGACGTGGAAAAGTTTCTCAAAGACGTCAACGAGGTGCTGAAATGATCAAACAGGTTTCGCCCAAGGAGGTACCCAACTCAAGGTTGTCCTTTCCCCAGTCCCTGCGCGAGCTGCTGGAGCTGCGCGGCATGAGCTACCGCCGCCTGGCCACGCGGACGAAGCTATCCGCGGGTTATCTGAACCACCTGGCCTGCGGTACGCGTCCCGTGCCCGCCGATTCCGTAATCAGGATCATCGCCCGTGCCCTCAGGGTCAAACCGGACTATTTCTTTGAATACCGGCAGCGCGGGCTCACTGAGCAGCTCTACCGCTCGCCCGAGCTGGCCGACCGGCTCTATGATTTTATCGTCGCCGACAAGCCGATGCCGAGGGATCTGAAGGCTGCGATTGAGACGGCTCGCGGGAAATAATCAGGCAAGCTCCTTCCTGAAGAACTCCACGATCATCTTCGCGAGCTCCTGTCGAGTGGGGCTTATCTGGCCGCCGTCCGGCCTGAAACCGTGACCGGCGTTTTCCACCATGACCAGGGTGGCGGGTACGCCCGCGGCTTTCAGCCTGTCATAAAGTTCCTGTGACTGCTCCGGTGGTACGAGGTCGTCTTTAGCTCCATGCAGTATGAGGAACGGCGGGTCGTCGGCGCTTACATGCGTGACCGGGCTCGCCTGGGCGAGGATATCCGAACCCTGATCGCTCGTTCCAAATACCTGCGTTCCCAGCGCGCGTCCGATCGCGCCCCCGCTGAATTCCTTCATAAGGTCTGACGGGCCGAACATGTCCACAACCGCCTGCACGCGGCTGGACTGGTCCGCGTAGCCTCCCGTTCCCTCAAAGCCCTCACTGCCATCAGTCACGCCAAGCAGGGATACCAGGTGGCCGCCGGCGCTGCCGCCCCAGGCGCCGATGCGGTCGGGGTCGATGCTATTTAGCGCGGCGTTGGCCCGCAGGTAACGGACCGCGCATTTTGCGTCCTCGATCTGGGCGGGGAATTTGTCATCCGGCGCGAGGCGGTAGTTGATGGAAACGACGAGGAAGCCGGCGTCGACGAGGCTGGGGATCGCCGTGGCCCCGGCGCCTTCGTTTTTGTCGCCTTGCGTCCAGCCTCCGCCGTGCACATACATGACCGCTGGAGCGGGGCCGTTCATGGTTTTGGGATAATAGACATCCATCTTGAGCGCCGTGCTGCCTGCGTCGCAATACGTGACATCTCGCTCGACAGTGCCGAGCTTCGAGGAATCGAATGCGGCTACGGCGCCAGTTGTGGCGGTAGTTGCCGTGGTCGAAGTTGAGACGGGCGTGCCTTCATTCGGGACACCGGCTTCGGAGGTTACATCGCCGCAGGCGACACCCGACAGCGCCACCGCCAGCACGAGCAGCGCTGATATGAACATCAGGCTGGAGTTCAATCTGTCGTTCTGCATTTATATGTCCCCTTTATGTAGCCGGTGGCCAGGCCGTTGTCCCGATGCCAGCCAGACGCCCAGACTGGCCGCTTCCTTTACCATCAGCGTGCCCTCGCCTATCATGCTCGTTTTCTAAACGTCACAGGCCAAAACGACCGTTTAAGGCCGTGCGCCAGCCAGCTCGATTATATCTTCAGACGTCACGACCTTCATGCTCGCGGCCGCCCGGGCGACCATCTCCTCGTAAGCCTGCCAGATCGCCGTCTGCTCTCCTGCGCTGCGCACAGTGGAAACATCGGGCGCGTTCAGGTCGAAGGGCGGCGACAGGGGCTCTTCCTTCTTCGTGTCGGCAAAGTAGCTCAAGGTCCAGCCTTCGGCGCCGCTGCGGTAGAAGTTGTTCTCATGGATGAGCGAGGTGACGAAGGGCGGCCTGCCATTGCCGGCGGCCTGCCATTCGCTCATCCGTTTCTCCAGGTATGCCGCCGGATTGTAAAAGGAGGCTTTCGGCGTTGTCAGCATGTTCCACCAGAAAGGGTCCTTCTCTTTTTTGCTTTCAGTCGAATCGCTCCAGCGGGTGACGCTGAAATCGCTGGGCCGCTCCAGCAGGCCGTTGGACCATACGTAAGGCTGTTTTAAGTCGGTGCCCTCTTCGTGGTAATGGACGACCATGCGCGCGCCGAGTTCCGCCAGGCCGACCTCAGCCGCGGTCTTGATGCGACGGTCGCTGGTGGGCGCCGACGCGGTGACAGGATCGCGGCCGAACATCAGTGCAACGTAGCTGTAGCCGCCGGGCTCGCCGCGATTGAGGCCGCCGGTGGCCAGGTCGAGTTCATAGGTCTCATAGTCGCGCAGGGTGGCGGCGAGGGTGGCGTCATCAAGCGCTTTCAGCGGCTGGTCAAAACCGGCGTAGAGCGGATTTGGCGGACGTACGTGGTAGCTGATAGTCATATTGCTTTCGCGCAGGCGCGCGATGACGTCGGGGCGCTCTTCGGCGTAGCGCTGCGTTACCGGCGCGGTCAGGTAGAAATCACCGCGGACGCCGTACTTCTCAAAGATATCGACTAGCCGCAGGATGGTGTCGGCGCTCTCGTTGACGTTCACAGTGTCGTGTACGTTTATGACGAACGTCATGTAGCCGGACGGCGTTGTTGTGGTGCTGTTACCGGTGGCCGTTGCAGCCGTTGTCGCCGGAGCAGTCTCTGTCGCGGTCGTATCCGGCATTACGGCCTGCGGGTTATCACCGCAGCCGTACGCGACGAGCAACAGGAAGATCAGCAGGACGAGGTTGCATGCCAGCGCGAGCATGACGGCGAACCTGCGCATTCCGGATGACCCGGTAGGCATTCCAGATGAGCCCCGCCGGACCCGGTTCTTCATCGCTGCCACGCCTGTTCGCATGTCCTGTTTAAGGTTCATGGTTTAACCGGAGCGACGCCAGGGTTGTCTTGCTCCCAGGCGGCGAAGGCGTCCGCCATCTGGGAGAACGTGGCCCAGCGGACCTGTCCGGAAGCGACCAGGGGATCGACGACTTCGGTAAGGAACCTGTCGATAACCTCGAACGGATGCTGTGGATCGCCGCGGAATTCGCCCGGGTGCACGCCGAAGTGAAAGACGTTCACCTTTCCTGCCTCGGATGAAGCGAGCGAGTTCATCAGGCTCTCCTTGAGGAACTGGAAGTAGGCCTCGTCGCCGCCGGTGGCTTCGGACCTGCGCATCGACGCGAAGTCGTTCCGGTTGTAATCGCCTTCAGGAAGGAAGACGACAGGACCATCAGGGTCGTGGGTTGCGAAGCTGCTGACGTCGTTGCCGTTGGAGCCGCCGGCGGGCCGCCAGGGGCTGACGCCGATGAGCGCGTCCACCGTTTTCTGTTCTTCCGGGTTTTTCCAGTCGCTGTTAATGTCCAGGCCGGCGCATTCGGCCGCGTCAAGCAGGTTGGGGTAGAGGTTACCGCCGCTCCAGTAGCGAACGTCATCGACTCCGCTGGCCTGTTTAATCAGTGATATCTCTTCCTTCATGACATCGCACCAGGTCGTGGCGGGCAGCGCATCCGGGTTGCTTCCCAGGTGCGCGTCCTCATGGAAATGAAGCGCGATCTCGTTGCCCGCCGCAGCCAGGTCGGCCAGGATGGTGTCGCCGTTCCTGATGGCGATACTGGTGAACGGCGTCTGCGCCTGCACGGTCATCATACCCTGGTGTTTTTTTATGATTTCCGTGAGCGTGCGGATATCCTTGACATGGCGGTTGAAGAGCTGCCCGTTGTTGTAATCCGCGCCGGTCCTGCTGCTGGCGCCGCCGGTCACATTGCCCGCAAGCGGGCTGGGTGTGGAGCCGAGCGGCTCGATATGCATGCTGATCGTGAATAGCAGCACGGCTTTCGCATCCGTATCGCCGCTCGGAGGTTCTCCGGCTTCGGCGGATTCGGCTGCCGCCGGCGCCACCTCGTCAGCCGGTACGTCGCCGGATTCTTCCGAACAAGCGAGCGCGGCCGTCAGGACCAGCGCCGCTGCAAGTGCGAAAAACAAAGAGGCTGATATGATTCTTATGCGTCGCATGGTTTCCTTCCCTGACCAGATTACAATTATCTATATATAATGTCTGTAGCGTACGTAATCGTTCTGTTACGGACCTGTAAAGAAACTGTAAATTGTCGCATCCCGGGGGCTTCCGGGGCGTTTTTTGCCGTCAGGCCGTAAGGCGCGTTTGCCGTGAAAGGTTGCCGTCAACAGACAGGGGAGGAGTACCACAGATGCCATCATTCGATATCGTCAACCAGCTGGACATGCAGGAAGTGGATAACGCGGTCAACATCACGAAGAAGATGATCGCCACGCGTTTTGATTTTCGCAAGTCGAAATCCGAGGTCACGCTCCACAGGAAAGAGAGCCGGATACATATCCTCACCGAGGATACGATGAAGATGAAGGCGATCGAGGGCGAGCTCATCACCAGCCTGTCCAAGCGGGGTATTGAAGCCAAGGCGCTTGTTTACAAGGACATCGAACAGGCAGCCGGCGATATGATCAAGCGTGATATCGACATCATCCAGGGTATAGACAGCGAAACGTCCAAAAAGATCGTCAAGATGATCAAGGCGCGCAAGCTCAAGGTACAGGCCAAGATTATGGAGGACCAGGTGCGTGTGTCGGGCAAGAAGATCGACGACCTGCAGGAAGTGATCTCCATGTTCAAGGCCGAAGACATGGGCGTGCCGCTCCAGTATGTGAACATGAAGAGCTGATGGGCTTGGAAAAAATCTGATTTTCGCTGTTTTGCCGTGATCTGAAACCTTATGGGGCTTCGGGGCGTCTAACTTTTCCATAAGGCCCGCCAAGTCGCGCATCCTGGATGAGGTATTGGATTGCGCGACAACGGGGTAACTGGACAAGAGGCGGCAAGCCATCAGGAGGAAGAAATGACACAGGCACAAACTTTGAGTTTCGATGTACATCTCGGCGAGTCTTATGGGGACGCGATCGAGAAAGTGAAAGGCGCCCTGAAGGCCGAGGGTTTCGGGGTGCTGACCAGCGTCGACGTACGCGAGGCGTTTCAGGAGAAACTGGGGAAGGAGTTCCGTCACTATACCATTCTTGGTGCATGTAACCCGCCTTTGGCATACAAGGCACTTTCACACATGGGAGAAGTGGGACTGATGCTTCCCTGCAACGTTACGGTCGAGGAGGATCCGGCGGGCGGCTCAATCGTGCGCATCATTGATCCCGAGGCCATGATGAAGGGCGCCGGTATGGATACGGACACAGTGCTGGCGGGAGTCGGCTCGGAAGCCCGCATCAAGCTGGAGAAGGTGGCGCGGGCGCTAGAAGGATCGTGAGGCACCGGCCGCACAGCGGGACTTACTGCAATACCTGAACGCCCGGCGGCGGATTAGATACATGCAGAGGATCCCCGAAAAAGAGCTTATGGACGGAGAAGACCAGGCCCGCGCGTACGCGGGGGCTGATTTTGATGTTCCCCATGATTATTTCATCTCCCTGTTCCAGGAGGCGTTTCCCGGCTATGCGCTGAGCGGCGCCGTTGCCGACCTGGGCTGCGGTCCGGGGGACATCAGTATGCGTTTTGCCAGGCGCTACCCTGATTGTATGGTTCATGGTGTCGACGGCTCGCAGGCGATGCTGAGCCTGGGTGCCGGGCTGGTGGGTAGCATGCCGGAACTCGATGGACGGGTGCGGCTGATTCATGGCTATCTGCCGGGCGCGGAAATGCCGCTCGGAAAGTATGGAGCGGTGATCAGCAACAGCCTCCTTCACCATCTCAACGACCCGCTGACGCTGTGGCGGGCGATAACGGACCTGGCACAGGAAGGCGCGCCGGTATTTGTCATGGATCTGATGAGGCCGCGCGACCGGGACGAGGCAGCACGGATTGTGGATCTATATATGTACGATGAACCCCGGATCCTGAAAGCGGATTTCTTCAACTCCCTGCTGGCCGCCTATGAGCCTGACGAGGTCAGGCGCCAGCTCGAATCAGCCGGACTTGGCGATTTCACCTTGAGGGAAGTGAGCGATCGCCACCTCGCGGTCTGGGGCATCGCGTCCGGCAGTGGAAGATGAACGAGCAGGATGGCGGCTCACGCTGGGAGGATATCTATAAAAACGGTGATGTCGAATCGCTGCCCTGGTTTTATCCCGGCCTGGATCCGGATTTCAACGGAGCTCTGGAGAGTCTGGATATAAGTCGTGGCGATATGCTCGACCTGTGCACCGGCCCCGGTACCCAGGCCATCGCCATGGCGAAGCTGGGTTATAGTGTCACCGCGATCGATATCGCCGGCGCGGCGGTGGAGAAAGCGCGTATCCGGGCATCCAGGCAGGGTCTGGAAATTTCTTTCAGGCAGGGGGATATTTTCGGCAATGATCTGGACCGTTCCTTTGATATCATATTTGACCGCGGTTGTTATCATGTCTTTCCCGATGAGCGGCGAGCGGAGTATGCCGGGGTCGTGGCGAAGCTGCTCAGGCGGGGAGGCTACCTTCTTCTTAAGTGTTTCAGCTACAGGGAGAAGCGGTCCGAGGGGCCTTACCGCATCTCGCCCGATGAGATCCAGGTGAACTTCGAAGAGCTCTACGAGATTGTCTCGATAGTGGGGACCGTGTTCCAGGGCGTGAATCGCGAGCCTGAACCACAGGCCCTGTTCTGCACGATGCGCAGGCGCTGAAGCACGGAGCCTTCGCAGTCAAAATTCATCCGGTTATCCTTTTTGTGGTATAAAGGCCGGATAAACGACAAGTAACAGAAAACGACGCTGCGGCGTTCCGCGTCTCTGAACAGGAGGCTGACGATGGCTCAGGCAAAACATGGCGACACGGTAAAAGTGCATTACACGGGTAAGTTGATAGCCGATTCATCTCAAATGTGTCTGGAAACAGCAATCAGGCTCCTACTGGCAGCTGCTGCCCGGACACGCCGGAATCAGTGCTCCGTATAAAGTACCCGCACGCCGCCATTCTCTAGCCTTGTCCGATGGCAGCTGGTGAAAGTCTTCCAGCCGCCCGCCAGATTGTATACCTCATCAAATCCGTTCTGGTCCAGGATGCGGTATGCGATATAACTGCGGATGCCGACCAGGCAGTGCAGGAACAACGGCTGTCTGAGTGCTCTGAGCTCATCGAGCCGCTCCCGGAACTGGTCATTGGGTATGTTCACCGCTCCCTCAATGTGCCCTGCCGCAAACTCCTTTTGCGTGCGTACGTCGACTATGGTCCCGGCCGCGGTCCTATCCGGATGTTCTTCGGCAAACCACTGCCTTACATCTCCATTCAAAATATTGGCGCCGACGAATCCGGCCATGTTTACCGGGTCCTTGGCCGATCCAAAGGGCGGCGCGTAAGCAAGCTCAAGATGTTCGAGGTCGAAGACGGTCATCCCCATGCGGACGGCCACGGCAAAAACATCCATTCTTTTGTCGACGCCGTCACGTCCAACGATCTGAGCTCCCAGCAGCCTGCCGTCCTCAGGATCGAAAAGCACTTTCGTATGCATCTGGGCTGTCCCGGGGTAATAAGCAGCGTGCCCGAAGGGATGAAGATATATTTTTTCATATGGGAGGCCGGCCTGCCGCAGGACTTTCTCCGACGCTCCGGTGATGGCGGCCGTCATGTCGAATACTTTTACGACCGCGGTTCCCTGGGTTGTGCTATAGGTGCTGCTGCGTCCACAGATATGGTCGGCCGCGACGCGGCCCTGCCGGTTTGCCGGACCCGCAAGCGGGATGTTGACCGTCTGGCCCGTGACGGTATCCGTGACCTCGACCATGTCCCCAGCGGCGTAGATATCAGCATCGGACGTGCGCATGTATTCATCGACCTTCACGCCGCCGCTCTGGCCGATCTCAAGCCCGGCATCCCGCGCCAGCCCGGTTTCCGGCCTGACTCCCACAGCCATGATCACAAAATCGGCGATGATCGCCACGCCATCATCGAGAAGAACTTCCACGCGTCCCATCGCATCGCTGAATTCACTTGCAGCGGTCCCCAGGTGGACCTTCACGCCTTTCTCTTCCAGGTGCAGCAGCAGGTCGCTGGCCAGTTCGCGGTCAAGGACGGTCAGGACCTGGTCCTGCAGCTCGACGAGATTGATATCGAGGCCGCGATTCACGAGCGCCTCGACAGTTTCGAGGCCGACGTAACCGGCGCCGATAACCATAGCGGTTTTCGCACCATTTTCGATCAGCTCCAAAACATCATCCATATCAGGGATGTTACGCAACGCGAATATCCTGGGGTTGTCAATACCGGGAAGCGGCGGTCGAATCGCAGCCGCCCCCTGACTTAAGATGAGCTTGTCGTAATCCTCAAAATATTCGCGTCCGCTCGCATGCTCAAGGACTCGCACGCTCTTTTTCTCGCGATCGATATGTATAACCTCATGGCCGACCCGCACATCTATCGCGAACTGTTTCCGGAAAGACTCCGGCGTCGCGATCAGCAGGTCGCCGCGTTTTTTGATATCGCCCCCGATATGGTACGGCAGGCCGCAGTTGGCGAAAGAGACATACCCGCCCTTTTCAAGCATGATTATCTCAGCGTCTTCGCTAAGGCGGCGCGCCCTCGCCGCGGCTGAAGCCCCGCCTGCCACTCCGCCGACTATCACTAGCTTCACTCGCGTTCCTTTCATCCAAAATGATCAACAGTTCTGCTTTTGGCAATTCTGCTTTTCCCGACCTGTCAATGCAAGGGCAGTGGACGCTATCCATCGAGACCATCATACCCGCATGCAAGGGCAGTGGACGCTATCCATCGAGACCATCATACCCGCATGCAAGGAGGAAAATGTCCTCCAGTTGAGAATTATTGATCGCCAGGCGTCAAATTGATTTGTTTCAGAAAAATGATAGTTGGATAGCTCTTGTTAACGTGGAAGGAATGAAGATGGCCCAACAGGAAGTTGATGCCCGCATAAAGGTTCTCCTTGAAAGCTGGGGTTACGTATCGCCAGATATGCTCACGGAGTTGCCGGAAGCCGAGCGCGCAGGAGCACTCCTTGCTTATTTCGAGCAACACCGTGCCGGGCAGCCATTCATCATGAGGGGAGATACGCTGGTCGCTCCGGGTTCCGGCGAACCGCAAACACCTATCACGGATGTACTGAATCCACCGGAAACCGATGCCGCCGTTATAAGCGACCAGGCATATAAGCAAGAAGATGCGACCCAAAAAGAACCGGTTCCATCACAATCTGATGCCACTACCACCGCGCAAGAACTGCCGTCTGGAGCATTTGTTCCGGCCCCGGTCTATCATCCCGGCCCGCAGACCCAGGCGGTCAGAAGGCCTGCCCGATTCACCTCCCTGAAGGGCATCGCTCTAGCAGTCGAGCTGCTGTTCTGGGCCGGCATACCGGTAAACATTCTATTGCTGGCGCTTGTGCTGGGTACGTCATTAAACAAAAGCTACCATGATGCGAACACGCTGCTCACTATCTACAATCTGATGTTCAGCATCTGGGGAGTCGCTGCGCTGGTAATGCTGGTCATCTGGATTTACCGCGCTGCCGTCAACCTGCGGGCCATGAACATACAGGGACTGAAATATTCACCAGGGATGGCTGTGGCGTGGTTCTTCATACCTTTCGCCAATTTCATCATGCCGGTATTCGTGATCAGGGAAATCTGGCGGGGCAGCAATCCGCGTACTATTGAAACCGGTGACGCCAGGCACACAGGGACGCCGTTCCATGTGGGCGCCTGGTTTCTGATTTACGTTCTAGCGGGCTTCCTCTTACTGCCCGGCAATTTGATGGTCAGCTTCGGTAGCATGTCAGGGGGCACCAGGTTTCTGCCACCCGGGCTAAAACCGCTTTCCGACACAACAAAATATTTTCTGATCGGGGGCGCCGTCGGCCGTTTGATATTTTACTCCATAGCACTGATACTGGGATACTTCTTCATTCGCACCGTTAGCAGATGGCAGGAGGGGAGAGGCGCGAAACAGGCTTAGGTTCAGCTACCGCCGGACAATTTTCGCATCCTGTTTGATTTCACTTCCATTCGGCCTTTATTATCTCCTCATGATTACTGCTATCAAGAGAGGCGTCGTATGAAGAGGTTTTTAGCGCTTTTGCTGGCCCTGGTTCTTACGCCGTCAATAATCGCAGTCACAGTTCTTGTTACCGGTTGTGGAAACACCGGCAACAACGCCGCTGGCACAGCAACAGAACCTGCCGAACCGCCCTTCGACCCCGCCACAGAGAAAAAGCTGGAAAAGGCCGTTGACGATAGCATGATAAATGGCAATATCCCTGGCGTCATAGTCGGTATCTGGGCGCCCGGAAAAGGAACATGGGTCTCCGCCAGGGGCATGGCGGATATTGCAAAGAACGTGGAACTGAAACCGACCGACAAGGTCCGCATCGCCAGCAACACGAAGACGTTCACCGCCACTGTCATCCTCCAGCTCGTCGACGATGGCAAGATGAGCCTCAACGACAGCCTGTCCAAGTATGTCGCAGGCATCCCCAATGGAGAAAGGATCACGGTCCGCCAGCTCCTTAACATGACCGCGGGTATCTATAATTTCACTGAAGACACGGATTTCGAAGCAAGGTTTGAAAAGGATCCGCTCTGGCAGTTCACACGTGAGGACATGATACAGATAGTCCTCAGACACCAGCCGGATTTCGCCCCGGGGCAGGGTTGGAAATACTCCGACACCAACTACGAGTTGCTCGGCATGGTCATCGAGAAAGTGACGAACAACCGTCTGGAGCCCGAGATGAAGAAACGCATCTTCGACAGGCTCGGCCTCGCGCATACAAGCTTTCCGGTGACACCTGACATGGTCGGTGAATATGCCCACGGTTATTATCTTCCGGCCGGAGCTACTGAACTGCGAGATATCACTATGGTCGAGCCCTCGGTCCCCTGGGCGGCTGGCGCCATAATATCGAATCTTTATGACATGAAGGTCTATGCAAGGGCGCTCGCCAGGGGCGAGCTGGTGAGCCAGAAGGCGCAGAAGGAGCGAATGTCCTGGATCCCCATGACAGGCCAGGAGAAGTGGGATGGGAAATATGGTCTCGGCATAGCATCGATCGGCGGCTATATCGGCCATACCGGGGCGATCTTTGGCTATAACAGCGCCGTGTTCTACCTGCCGGAAAAAGACGCCACCTTCATTGTCTTTACCAACAGGTCCGGGAACGATTCATCCGAGGCGGTCAATATTTTCCTGCAGACGGCAAAGATCGTATATCCGGAGACGCTTGCCGCCGAACCTGCGCCAAACTAGCGGCGTCATCTTCCCGCTCGCCAGCTTCCTCGTGGTCAGCCGGCTAACCTCTATTACAGCGTCATCTTAACTGGGCCCCGTCACATCGCGGCGCTTGACCACAACTGCTGATACCGAGATAAAGATCAATATGTAGACTCCGAGTACAATCAGCGCCTGTGTTCCGGAAACCATCGTTCCGGAAAAACCGCCAGGGCCGGCCTCTTCCGGTAGCGAGCCTCCCAGAGACGAGATCAGGGAATATCCATTGGTCCGCAGAAGGCCCTTCGAAATCTGGTCGAGAAGATCTATCCGCCTTCCAAATGATGAGATTATGCTCTCGAGAACCAGCCCGTAGATGATCCCCAGCCCGATGGCCAGCGCCGTTCCTCTCGATAACACAGCCAGCAGGACACCGAAGGATGCCCATGCCGCCAGCAGTAGCCAGCCGACGCCCAGCGCGCGCAAAAGGTCCAGGATCGGCGGGAGCGCTATCGCCTGGTCTTCGCGCAGCGCGATTATCGAACTTGCGAGGAACCCCAGCGCGAACACCGCCAATACGAAGGGAATGAGGGCGATCGCCAGCGCGGCGATCTTTGCCAGGAAGAATTTCAGGCGGCCGTCCCGCTGGACCAGCACGGTTGTAAGCGTTCCCCAGTTGTATTCACTTCCTACGCTCAGGATCGCCAGGATCAGAACCATCGTCCCGCCAAAAAATGGAAAGGTCGAGTGAATCGTCGATATCAGGCTCTGGGGCAGGAGCATATACAGTACGATGCTGCGCCCGTGAAAGTTTGTGTCCGAGGTGTAGGCGAGATAGGGGAAAACATAAGAGAAAAGCAGCGCTATCGCCGTCCAGGAACCCAGCAATATCCAGGTCGCGGCGCGTTTGCGCAGCAGCAATAGCTCTGCGATAAGGCTATTCATGTAACCGGGCCTCCCCGGTAAGGCTCAAAAACACGCTTTCGAGTGAGTTCTGTACACTCGTCAGTTCACTTACTTCGACACCCGCTGTGACCAGCAACGTATTAAGGTACGCCGCCAGCGTCGGGTCGGCCTCGATCAGGAGCGTGTCGCCATCCCTCGTTTCGACCTTGCCGACGCCATCAAGAGCCGCCAGCAGCTCCCGCGCCTGCTCGACGGGTTTAGCGCGAAGTTTTATCCGGGTGCCATGCCTCAGTTCATCCAGCGTGCCTTCCGCGACGATCTTCCCGTCCTTGACCACGCCGATACGGTCGCATATCTGTTCCAGCTCTCCCATCAGGTGGCTCGACAGGAGTACGGTCCGGTTTCCCCGGCCCAGATTCCGGATCAGGTGCCGCATCTCGGCCATGCCGGCCGGGTCGAGTCCGTTGGTCGGCTCATCGAGTATCAGTAGCTCCGGATCCTTCAGGAGCGCCGCAGCCATCCCCAGGCGCTGCTTCATACCGAGGGAATAAGTCTTGAAGCGGTCGTCACCCCGTCCGGACAGTTCCACTTCCTCCAGAATGGGCTCGATACGCGCATATGGCACTCCGGCGTGGCGTGCCAGGACGCGCAGGTTGTTCCTTCCGGAAAGGTACGGGTAAAAGGCGGGTGTTTCCACAAGGGCCCCGATACGCGCCAGGGCATGGGGTGAACCGGGTTTCTCTCCCAGGACGGTGCATGACCCCGAGGTTGGACGCACCAGCCCCAGAAACATGCGCAGAGCCGTGGTCTTGCCGGCCCCGTTGGGTCCGACAAAGCCATATACCTCACCGCGCCTGGCCTGCATGCTCAGCCCATCGACCGCCATGATGTGTGGACGGTAGCGCTTGGTCAGGCTTTCGCTTTCAATCACATAGTCGCTCGGCAACCGATCTCCTCACGTTTTTCTTCCCTAGTACCCATGATTATGCACATTTTCTCAGCATAATAATAAGCGGTTTTTATTTTTGACCAGCAAGGGTTAGTATCGGCACAGTAAGCAGCAGCGGATTCGAATTGCGGAAAACGTGTTCGAAGCCGTCGGTAAAATCAGGAACTATCGAGTAATGGCAGGATGTCCGTCTCATTGAACTCCGCAGAAAGTTGAGCGGCAGGGACGGATAGCAGCAAATCTCCCCGGCAGAAAATAAACACTCCGCGGTTTTATGACGAGGATATCCCCAGCTTACAACCCGATGCGGCAAACGGCTTTCAGGGAGTCAAAACAGATGCGTTTCAGGATAGAAACCACAGCCATAATGTTATTTTTCGTAATCGTGTTCTCGGCGGTTCCGGCTACCGCGTGGTCGCAGACCGCCGGTAACGATCCCGGCATTCAAGTCGGTGTATACCTTCCGGACCCCGATGGTCTGGGCAGTTTGAATCCGCTATCGGGAGAAAGACCGATATTTTTCTCTGGTACAGCTCGATAACCCAGGATTTCGATGCGGTCAATCTGGCGCCGATCTCAGCCGGGGGCCGTACGCTCCAGCTGTCGCTGGAAATGAACGATCCTGGTCTGCCAGACCTGGTGAACCAGCCCGCGTACCGCCTGAAGAACATAACGCGGGGCGATTTTGACTACCGTATCCGTGCCTGGGCGCGGTCCCTGCGTGCGTATGGTTATCCGGTGCTCCTGAGGCCCATGTGCGAGATGAACGGCAACTGGACAAGCTGGTCCGGTATCGCGAACGGCAATTCGCCTGTGGACTTCATTCCCGCCTGGCGGCATATACATGATATTTTCGTGGCTGAGGGAGTCACCTCCGTCAAATGGGTCTGGTCTCCCAATGCTGACTCTACAGCCGCGCTGGCGCAGAATACTTTCGACACTTATTATCCAGGCGACGGCTACGTGGACTACGTGGGGCTCAACGGCTACAACTGGGGAACCACCGCGAAGGCTCCCGGTTATTCCTCGACCTGGCAATCCCTGTCACAGGTTTTCAGTTACAGCTATGACGTAGCGGCATCAAACACCGACAAGCCGGTCATGATCTCTGAAACCGCTTCGACCGAGCTGGGGGGGAGCAAGGCAGACTGGCTTACGGACGCTTTCGCAACACTGCCTGTCCGTTTTCCGCGCGTTACGAGCATGACCTGGTTCAATGTCCTGAAAGAGACGGACTGGCGTGTCGAGAGCAGCGGCGCCAGCCTCCAGGCTTTCAAGGCCGGTGTCACCGGGCTGAATTCGTCGCCCGCGGCCTGCCAGATACCACAATTGACCCTTGCTCCGGCCAAGAGTTACTGGGCCAACTACGCAGATTACCTGGCCAGGCTGCTCTCCGTGGATATGCGCGTCAGCAATACCGGCGCCAATGGCGCATACGACCTCAGGCTTATCGACAGCGCCAACACCAACGGCGCCTCTCTTGCGACCGCACTGCCCGTATGGGTGGGAAACATCGTTCCGGGCTATTCTTCCATCGTGCCGATGATATTCAGGGTCCCTGCCGGCATCACGTCCTTCCATACCGTCACCAGCGGTTATGTCCTTGACAGTTGCGGCAACAGTTATACGTATCCGGATCCGGCTATTATTAAATACTGAAGCTTGATTCACCCGGGTTGTTCAGGAGCTTGCCCGGTTTACCTCGATTTCTGATTTCCAATACCTTCTTGACATCGCCATATCAATCATTTATTCTACGCTGTAGAAATTGCTCTACACCGTAGATAAGTGCATCACTGACTGGCGATCGAGGAAAGTGGGGAATCAACCAGCATGGATACGAATAAATCCAATAAATCAAAAAAACGGCAAGCGCGGGGAAGCGGAAACGCACGCCCATCCCTTACCCGCGAGGTGATCGTTCGCGCGGCGCTGAAAATCGTGGATGACGAGGGTTACGGAGCCCTTTCCATGCGGCGCCTCGGTACCGAGCTTAGCGTCGATCCGATGGCCGTCTACTACCATTTTCCCAACAAGGCCGCCCTGCAGGACGGCATCGTCGAGGAAGTGATGAGCGGCATCGACCTCGGCAGGGACGACCCTTCGAAAACGATAGCCGAGCGGCTCTGCGCGGCCGCGCACATCTATCGCGAGGCTCTGCTTTCGCACCCGCAGGCGGTTCAGATCACGGCCGTGCGCTCGCTCAACACCCCCGACTCATTCCGGCCGGTCGAGTTCCTTCTGGAGTTGTTCGCCGAGGCCGGCTTTACCCGCACCGACGCTCTCGCAGGCGTAAACATCTTCGCGCGCTTCGTAAGGGGCATGGTCCTGCTTGAATCCGTCAGCATGAAGAGCATGGAAAACGACCACGATGACATCACGATGGAGGCGCTCGCCGGGAAGCTGCCCCTGGAAGATTTTCCGCTCATGCACAAGGCGATGCAGGAAGCCTGTTTCATCGGCAACGAAGCGGAATTCGGCCGCGCCACAAAGGCGTTGATTAAGGGTTTGCTTGAGGAGTATTCAAACGGGGAGAAGGAAGTGGATGACGATGTCGGTTAAAGCAAGGCTATCGACAGGAAAGCTGGCGCGAAGCTGTGCGGGCAGGCCGTGGCTGACGATCTCCATATGGGCCATCGTCCTGGCGCTGTCGATTCTGTCAGCAAAGTTCTTCCTCGGCAGTTCGTTGACCACTGAGATGAAGTTCACGAAACCGACGGAGTCCGAACAGGGCTGGCAACTTTTGAAAGAAAGGTTGCGCGGCCCCGAGAAGGACAAGGAGATCATTATAATCCGCTCGGATAACCTGACCGTCGACAGCCCGGAATACAGGAAACAGGTCGATCAGCTTGCTCTGGATATCACCAGTCTGGGCAGCGATGTCGTCGAGGGCGGCATGAATTACTACATGACCGGCGACCAGTCGCTGGTCTCGAAGGACCGGCACATCACCCTGATGCCGATAGTCATGGCCGGCACGCTTTCCGACGCGAACAGGAACATCGACCTCGTACACGAGAAGACGGCGGCGGCTGAACACAGCGGTTTTGAGATCGTCTCGACCGGCGCCGCCAGCAACAATGAAGATTTCAACAAGCTTTCGGAGAGTGACCTTCAAAAGGCTGAACTGCTGGGCATCCCTATCGCCATGATAATACTGGTGATCGTGTTCGGTACGCTGGCCGCCGCGGGCCTGCCGCTGCTGCTCGCCGGGTTTTCGATAATCATCGCAATCGGCATCACGGCACTGGTCGGACAGCGTTTCGAGATGAGCTTCTTTGTGGTCAACATGATCACGATGATGGGAATGGCGGTCGGCATTGATTACTCGCTCTTCGTCGTCTCCCGTTACCGCGAGGAACTGATACGCGGACGTGGCAAGCTGGATGCTATAGAGACAGCCGGCGCAACCGCGAGCCGCGCAGTGCTGTTCAGCGGCATGACGGTCATTCTGGCGCTTGCGGGACTGTTGATCGTGCCCATGAGTCTTTTCTACAGCCTGGGCGCTGGCGCTATTTTTGTAGTGGCGGTCTCCGTCCTGGCTGCGCTTACGCTGCTTCCCGCTTTGCTGGGGCTGATGGGAGAGAAGATCAACTCGCTGAGGATTCCTTTCATGCACCGCTATCAATCCGGCCACGAGGCCGACCAGGGCCGTTTCTGGGACTGGATCACGGGCAAGGTCATGGGGCGCCCGGTGATCAGCGCGCTCCTGGCAATAGGGTTGCTGATCACCCCGGCCATCTTCTATTTTCAAATACATACCGGCGCCAACGGCATCAAGGTACTGCCGGAGGAATACGAATCACGCCGGGGTTTCGACATCCTCGACAGCGAGTTCTCGTTCGGCCTCATCTCGCCGGCCGAGATCGTTATCGACGGCGATATCAACTCGCAGGGTGTCCGAGACGCCATGGCGAGACTTCAGAACGAGGTAGGGCAGGATCCGGCTTTCTACGGCACTCCCAAAGTGGAAGTAAACGAAGCCGGTGACCTGGCGCTCATATCAGTGCCGGTATCAGGTTCGTCCGAGAGTGACGAGGCGACCGGATCCGTCGTCAGGCTAAGGGAAGAATACATACCGCGCGCTTTCAGCGATACTGACGCACATGTCGTCGTTGCCGGTCCACCGGCCATGAACAAGGACTACTTCAGCATGACCGATGATTACCGGCCGATCGTATTTATCTTCGTGCTGAGCCTCAGCTTCCTGTTGCTTACCATCGTCTTCCACTCGCTGGTTGTCCCGTTCAAGGCAATCGTCATGAACATGCTTTCCGTCGGCGCCGCCTACGGCCTTATCGTGCTGGTTTTTCAGGAGGGAGTTGGGGCGGGCATCTTCGGTTTTCAAAAGGTAGACGCGGTCGAGGCCTGGGTGCCGCTGTTCCTGTTCTCGGTGCTTTTCGGGCTTTCCATGGATTACCACGTCTTTCTACTGGGCCGGATCAGGGAGAATTATATGCTCACCGGCGATAACAGCAAATCGGTGGCGGCGGGATTGAGGTCGACAGGCAGGATCATCACGGGAGCGGCGCTGATCATGGTCGCCGTCTTCAGCGGTTTCGCGAGCGGGCAGCTGGTCATGTTCCAGCAGATGGGATTCGGACTGGCGGTAGCTGTCCTGCTCGACGCGACTCTGGTTCGAAGCATCCTCGTGCCGGCGACCATGAAACTGCTGGGAGACTGGAACTGGTACCTGCCAAAGTGGCTTCAGTGGCTTCCCGATTTTCACGTCGAAGGCGGCAGGGAAGAATCGGACAGGATCTGACCCGGGGATGATCCCGGCACTGATGGAGCCAAAAAATAGACCGCTCATAATGAGCGGTCTATTTTTAAAATATCCTGCGGCAGCTAATCGTCACATTCCTCTTTTTTCCGGCCATCGTCACTTCTCTCGTATTCACAATCGCCCGATTTTTTCTTTGATACTTTAACTGAGTCACTATCCTCATGTTTGCTCGAGCCCTTATAGTTCACTACTCCTGCCATAGCGACAGATGACATCAATATCAGAAATATAAAGGCCAGCACAACTTTTCTTTTTATCTTCATTATTACCCCCGTTTGCACGAACCAGATGATTGACAATAAAGACAGGTCATAATCAATCGGCAAGTTGGAAGAAAATCTAAAATTATAAATCCAGCGAAAAAAAACCCCGCCTGATCATGATTCAGACGGGGTTGATTATCACTTAAATCCCGGACCGGCACCTGTCGTTTGCTGCGCGCCGTTCCGAGAGCCTGTGACTCATTCGGGTATTACTTGTTTACGATATTCTCCGCGATGTCGCCGATGAACGGCAGCTTGTATGCTTCGCCCTGGTATGCTTTAACCATCATCAGGATCCAGATACCGAGGCCGCCGAGTCCGATGACAAGCCACAGAAGCGAGCCGATGAGTGCCAGCGCTGAGCTGACGAAAGCAAGAATGATCGTGAAGATCTGAACCACGATAAAGAGTGCTACGAGCAAACCGGTGAGCAGTATCGACTGCATCGCGTGGAACCTGACGTACATGTTGTCCTTTTCAATCAGGAAAAAGACGAGGCCGCCCACCCACCCGAACAGATATGCCAGAAGGGCGGCTACGTTTGGCTCAAGGCCAGTGCTGGATTTGTCGTTACCCGGTGCGTTCATATTTCTCCCATCCTCTTAATTTTTCATTGAAACTGCCACGGAAGAGACGCATCTCTCCCGGAAAACCTGTTTGTCAGGCGTTTATAAGTTCTACCTGTGCCCCGATTTGCCTTTTTTCGCTGTACTATTTATATCCCTGGAGCAACTGTCAATCAAGCTATAGTATACTTTTGGCTTCATAAAAAAAAGTATGGGGGAAGTGACATGGAAGAAATGGATATTAACGGTAAAGAGCCCGTGCTCGAGTGTAAATATGGCGAAAACGGCTATCAGACTCCGGCCGCGCTCTACAGCGGCGGCACCGATGATCCCTTCGCCCTCGACAGGTTCGTGGTTTTGCAGGGAACCGCGCCCAGCTATAACAACCTCTGCGACCTCGATCGCCTGCTTCAGACGGCCACTCACGTAGCCGCCGGTTTCGACATCAACAACGGTGAAGTCCCCATGATCGCAGTCGCATGCAAGCACGGCAATCCGTGCGGCGCCGCTGCCGGCGGTGATCCGGCCAGGGTCGCCATGCAGGCTCTCGAAGGCGATCTGCGCGCTGTATTCGGTGGCCTGATCCTGCTCAGCTTCGAAGTCGATGAGGTAATCGCCGAAGTCCTGATGACACATAAGATGGACGGCGGGGTGCGCCGACTTCTGGACGGCATCGTCGCTCCCGGTTTTACGAAGGGAGCGATGGAGATGCTCGAGCGCAAGGGGGACAAGTGTCGCCTGCTGACTAACCCGGCGCTGGCGGGCATGGATCGTGAATCGCTCGACTCCGCCCGCCGTTTTCGCTATGTGCGCGGTGGTTTTTTAGCACAGCCAAACTACACATTCGTTCCGAATCTAATGTCTGATGCCGTGGAACGTACTGGCGATCATAACGCGGGCCAGGTAGATGACATGATCCTCGCCTGGGCCATCGGTTCCACTTCCAACAGCAACACGGTCACACTTGTCAGGGACGGCATGCTTGTCGGCAACGGCGTCGGCCAGCAGGACCGTGTCGGCGGCTGCAAGCTGGCGGTCATGCGGGCAAAGGACGCAGGGCACGATACATCAGGCTCGGTCGCCTACAGCGACAGCTTCTTTCCCTTCACTGACGGTACTGCTGAGCTGGCGGATGCCGGCGTCAAGGCCATAGTGGCGACCAGTGGTTCGATCCGTGACGGCGAAGTGAAGGAGTTCTGCCGCGACAAGGGCATCACGCTGTTCCTCTATCCGGATTCAGCAGGGCGCGGCTTCTTCGGGCATTAGTCTTACGGCAGGTGATAACAGGGGCCGCGTCACGCTTGGCATAATCGTCGGATTAGCTTTCGGGTCTAAATAGCACTTCGAACCTGTTTGAACCGAAATATCGCCCAAATTGATATTATTACTGGAAGTATTATTAGAAAGCTGAATCCATGCAGGCTGCAGGGGGAAATGAATGAACGACCAATTAGTTGCCACAGGTCTGGAAGCGCTTTCTCAAACAGGCGGAAACTCCATCTTCTCTGACTCCGCTTCCACCGCTGCGAGACGGGCGGAGACAAGCAAGTCGAATGTGGCGGTTTGCGCTCTTTCCGGATTGATTATTTTTCTGTTTCTGCTGGTCCTGCCCTCGATATCTCTTGCGGCGCCTCCATCATCCGGGAGCGCAAAAAATCTTTCCAATACTCTGTCTGACGGCAGTCCGGCGCCCGGCGCCGCAAGCACGGCCGCGATTCCCGCACAGCCGGTCACGGCGGCAGCTGTCCCACTTTCAAGTGGTTTCGATTATCCGGTGGGCGGCGCCGGTGCTCACGAAGGTTATGAGATGAATAACTGCTTCAGCTGCGACTGGGAGTATTACATAGGCCATACCGGTGAGGACTTCGATAACGGCCGCGGCGGCGATCCCGTCTATGCGGCCTCGGAGGGTGTTGTTACCTTTGTCGGGCTCGGACCCGGAGCGTGGGGCAACGTCATCATCATCCAGCACAACATCCGCGGCGGCACCCTTTACACGCAGTACGCCCATCTCTCGGCCATGTATGTCACCGCGGGTCAGGTTGTCGGCCGCCGGCAGCAGATCGGTCTGGTGGGCATGACCGGTACGGTTGCGCCACACCTGCATTTCGAAGTAAAGGACAGGTCGATGATCGGCCATGGCTATACCGGCTATCCGTTCAGTGGCCTGATCGTCGCCTACGACGGCATAACCTTTTTTGCGCCGAGCTGGTATATCAATGACCGCCGCATCTTCGACACGCCATTCGGCAGCCTTGAAGGCACTTCTGTCGCTCTTGGCGGCGTCAAGGTCGGCGGCTGGGTGATAGATCCCAACACCGCCGATCCGATCGATATCCAGGTCACAGTCGATGGGGTGCTGGCGAAAACCACCAGGGCTGATTTAAACCGTCCCGATGTCGGCGCCGCGTATCCGGCTTACGGCCCCGCGCACGGCTATAGCGCTGCATTGACAGTGGCGGCCGGGACGCACCAGGTCTGCGTCAATGCAGTGAACACCGGCGCCGGGGCGGACAATATGCTCGGATGCCGTGAAGTCGTCATCGACGGCAACCCGCTCGGCAGCCTTGAAGGCCTCAGTGTCGAGGGAGGCACGCAGCTTCGCGCAACCGGCTGGGCTATCGATCCGGATACGGTGTCACCGATCGATGTACAGTTCTATCTCAACGGCGTGGTTGCAGGAACTGCCACTGCTGCCGATGTCCGCAGCGACGTCGGCATACGCTATCCGGAATACGGCAGCTCTCATGGGTTTTCAACGACTCTGCCGCTGCTGGCCGGCGAGAACCAGGTATGCGCCTACGGCGTCAATACCGGGGCCGGCAGCAACACCTCACTGGGATGCCGTACGGTAACCGTGCCGCTCGACTCCCTGCCGAGCGTGACACCGCCGTCCGGCCGCCATTATTACTGGACATACTTTGACAGTGCCGGCAGCCTCGCCTGGATGCTGTTTGCGAATCCCGCGGGCGCTTCCGGCAAGAGTTTTGACCTGAATATCAAGGGCAGGGGAATGAACCTGGGTCTCTTCGGCGGTCCGTCTGTTGCCGGTGGCAACAGTATGGCTGTCAGCTACCGTGGCATTGCCGGGGGCTCTGTCGTTGCGACATCACTTAGTGGTGAAAAGGCCATCGTCAGCCAGCGTTCCCTCTGGAAGGGCGGGAACTCTCTCGAAGAGGTACTCGGCACCGATGCGGAAAGGCTCTCCAGCCACTTCTACTGGACCTGGTATGACAACAGGACTCCCGGCTGGTTCGACTGGGTTCTGGTATCCAATCCCGGCTCCGGTACGATCTATTACCGGATCAGGATCGCCGGCGCCGAGCCCACAGCGGGACAGACTCTTGAGGGCGCCGCCACCGGCAGCATCGCACCCGGTCAGAGCGGGAGCGCGCGCTTCAATATCAGGAGCGGACCTGTCGAGGTGCTGACCTATTCCGATCCGGAAATGACCATACCCGCAGATTCCCACGCTTCGCAGCGTGTACTCTCGAACATGGGCACACCCGGCGAAGCATTCAACGAAGTCCCGGGTATTCCCGAAAATGAGCTTTCCGCGGATTATCTCTGGACATGGTATGACAACGTCTCACCTGGAGCCTTTGACTGGGTACTCATCGCCAATCCCCAGCCGGACAATATCTATTACAGGATACTGGTCAAGGGAAGTGTGCCTGCCAAGATGATAGAGGGCGCGGCGACCGGCATGATCGCTCCGGGCCAGAACGTGACGCCACGCATCGCCAATGTGAGCGACGGTCCGTTGGAGGTTCAGACTTTTTCCGACCCGGCCATGCTCAATCCCGTTGAATCCATCGCCTCGCAGCGCGTACTCTGGGGTCCGTCCTTCGAAGAGGTGCCCGGCACCCCGAGGACGTCACTCGCCAGCGATTACCACTGGACCTGGTACGACCAGTTCGACTCCGGCACATATGACTGGGTGCACATAGTAAATACAAATCCGGTACAGGTCTATTATTCGATAACCGTAGCTGGAACAGCCCCATCACCTGTCATCGAGGGCGCTGCATCCGGAGTGATCGCTCCCAACGATAGGGTGCATCCGCGCTTTGCCAAACGGGGCGGTCCCGTGGAGGTCAAGTCCTGTTCGGTCCCCTTCGACGGCAGCGGCAACTGTTCGTCTCCCGCCACCGTCATGACTTCTCAGCGCGTACTCTGGCATGGCTATTTTAACGAAGTGCTGGGGACTGTACTGGATTAGGAAGAATCCCGGCTTCTGTTCTGGTTGTCGAACCCGCATGGCGTTTATCGCCCGCCGGAAAATCTGTTAACCAGATGCATGAACAATTCGCAAGCGCAATAATCGCCGTGTTATAGTAGCTTCCCGTAAATGAACGCTTCCTGGCAGGGTCATACAAGGCGCGGGAGTCATGGTACCTCATATCCACAAATGTCCTGGTAATAAATATCATCACGCGGCCATGCTGTTCATTGCACTTCTGTTCGCACTGACCCTGCCATCAATGCTGGATCCTGCATCGGCCTTCAGCGAGACCC
>Ga0265292_1000328_pt1 | contig 76469 bp, 58 predicted proteins | sample Munlanlewell296A_FD_189080 | JGI IMG/M metagenome (GOLD analysis project Ga0265292, IMG submission 189080) | Leachate microbial communities from a municipal landfill in Southern Ontario, Canada - Leachate well 296A | ecosystem: Engineered > Solid waste > Landfill > Unclassified | place: Canada...
CGTCATGGGCGAGATGGTCCGGCGCGAGTATCCGTTTGGGTGGCTGTCGGGTGATCGGCGGCGGTATCGACCGTGGGGGTTTGAGATATGTAAGAACAAGTACTGCCTGACCCTCGGCGCCCGGGGACCTGGCTTTGAAAACTACATCGGGAAGGTCTCCGGCAGGATCAAAGAAGGTCTCGTCGATGAACTGGATTGGCCGACCCTCTGGCGTCAGACGGAAAATTTTCCGGAATTGCGCGCCTGCGGGGAGGAAAAGCTCCGGCTGAAGTATCGGCGGATTCATCAAAAAATTTACATGGTGGAAGGAACCCCAGAAGCCCATATTCTCGTGCATGAAACCCCGGAATGTCGGCAGATTTTATCGTATGCCGGTGATCCGGCGACGGTGGCCGCGATTGCGGCGGAAAAAATCAAATCAGACGCCAAAGAGATTGAAATAATTATGCCTGCCCATCCCAACCTCTTTTGCGGCCCGATGGATGAACTGATGACCAGTTATCAACTGGCGTACTCCGGTGAAATTTCAATCGTGAACCTGGCTAAGACTTTTTCGCTCTTTCGGACGCATCTGGATGGGCGTGTGTCCGACCTGGGATTAAAAGGGTCCGTGCGGCTGGTCATGGGGCCGACACGACAAACGCCCCGGCAGGAGGTGATTCTGGAGGCGGATGGGCGACAACTTCATATTGAAACCGGCGTCTCGAAGTCCGCAACCGGACCGGCGATAGAGATGACTTGCCATCAGATGGTGGAGCTGCTCTTCTCTCCGTTATGCCTGAACTGGATGGATCGTATAGAGTCTTCCACCCGCTGGCTGGCGGCCCTGATGCCCCTTCCGATTTTTATTCCTCCACTCTACCACGTCTGATACCGAATATGGCATGAGCGTATTATTTTAACTCAATCGGCTTTTTTTCCCGGCCTGAGCGATAGATGGCCTCGATTAAAGCGACCACTCTTTTTCCATAGTCGCCGTCGGTAATCGGATTGCGGTTTTCCTTGATGGCAGCGATAAATTCTTTCCATTCCATCTCCAAGCCATCGACTTGCTCACAAACGATTTCGCGAGTCTGATTTCCCTGGGCTAGTTGAACATTTCCCCAAGGCCCGATCTCCATCATTCCCTTGGTTCCGATCAGCCGGACGGAGATTTCAGCGGTTTTCGGGGTATACCCCTGGCAGAGGATCAAGGTGGCCGTAACCCCGTTTTCAAACTGGATATGGGCCGAAAGATCGCTTTCCACGGCCATGCCTTCTCTATTTTGTTGGACGCAAGCGTCCACCCGCACGGGCTTGCTTTGTGTCAGGTACAGCAAGTGATCGATCTGGTGAGGCCCGGTGTTCATCAAGGGTCCACCACCGCCCTTGACCGGATCAAGAAGCCAGGGCGCCCGTTTTTCCCAGTTGTAATAGGCGTAGATGGTGTCAATTATCATGGTCAGCCGTCCGATTTCCCCATTGTCGAGCAGGGTTCGGGCGATTCGCAGGGACGCATTGTACTGATGGGTATGCCCCACCAATATTTTCAATCCCTTGGCCTGTGCCTTGGCCATCAAGGCGTCGCATTCCGCGACAGTATTGGCCATGGGCTTTTCCATCAGAAGATGCCGGCCCGACTCCAGAACCGCCAGTCCGACCGGGGCATGAAGATAGTGGGGAAGACACACCCCCACTACGTCAAGGTCCGCGTTTTTCAACATATCGCGATAATCGGTAAAGAAGGCCCCGCATTTGACCTCGGTGGCGAAATGCTTCCCTTTTGCCTCGTCGATATCGCTGACGGCGGCAAGCGTAAGCCCTTCCAGTTTGTTGATCGCGAGGGCATGACTATACGCGATTGTTCCGGTGCCAATAAGTCCAATTTTCAACATGTTCAACTCCTTAATTAAATGGGTTTCTTTCTAAACGTCGAAGGTAATCTCGGCGACAGAGAAACCTGTATTTCCAGTTCATTTTTTGTAACGCCAAGACGTAAATCCCTGCTGTCCAGGGAAAACAACGAAGAACGCGGCTTTGGGCCTTTAATGCCGTAATGCCCGGGGGCGATTTCCCTGATCGAGTAACGGAGTTCGGACGACTTTGTCGCGGCGAACAATGTCGCGTGGGTTACGATCCCCGATGAGGAAAACGCCGGTAAGTCGTAGATTATTTTTCGAGGCGGATAATCGGCGTATGGATAATCCTTTTTATTCAGTGCAACCCTCCAATCCTCGCTAGCCATTACGCCCGAGCGGGTATCCCAATGGGAAGGGTCCAAGACATCCATGAAGACGCCTTTCTGGGATACTCGCCATCCCATGGGGACGGCCTGGAGTTTTCCCAGGAAATTCCATTCGAGGTGGCCCGTGAGTTCATTCGGCTCCATCACTTGCACCCGGTCGATCACCAGCAGCCAGGCATTGGTCAGGACGACCAGGGTCCGATACCAGTTGGTCCCCGCATACCCGCAAAGCGCCGAAGTCAGCCAGGCGTGGGATTTCTTCGATCCCGCGGTCAGTAGAGCGCAAGCCGGAGGTAAATCTTTGACGACCTCGCCGCCCTGTTTTAAAACAAGCATATTGTGGTCTTCCGGACCAAGCTCTCGGCCATAGTAGGATTTGCTGGCATTGCTGATACCGGGTTTCTTCCCGTATCCATTGGAAACCAGCCAGTGGCGGCCGAGGTGATTTAGGCGAACGATCCCGTTGAGTTCATTATGGCTGTGCGATATCGACAGGTTTCCGAATCCGTTAAAGATCAGATACTGATCCTGGGGATTCCACCCTGTTCGATACGCCATTTTGTCAAAAGCATAACGTCGGGCGAAGCCAGGGGCATACTGACGAAGAGCCTGGGGGTCCATCTGGGCGGTTTCCCAGGTTCCGCATGGCGGCATCGTGCCTGGTTCGCTCCTGCGTAATCCGGTCAGGGCAAAAAAGACGGGTGTCAGGTACGGATGCGATTGGCGAAAAGAATTTCTCGAAAACCATTGCAGGTGAGGGTCTTTCGACGCGCAGACCGCCAAAACCGCCAAGCTGTCGCTGTTTCTGGAATTCATCTGGACCGCCGAATCGCCGTAATCCACCGGGCGAAAGAAGTTGTCGGCACAAATCATTTGGCGCCTGGCTGCCAGCGTCAGGACGTCGCGTCCAAACAGGCCAAACCTGTTTCCGAGAAACGCGCTGTAGGATGCCAGATGCTCGAAAACTATCGGTTCGTAGGCATTCGCATTTTCGATCTGCTTGTAGCGGGTCCACAAATTTCCACTGAAAAGCAGGTCCGCCTTTTTAGCCCAGACAATGGTATCCGGTACGCCGTAGCGGGCAAAATAGTCGGCGGAGAGAAAAAGGGTGCGGGCCTTGAAGGTCTCATGATTGTGGCGAAGGTTTGGATTAAATCGTGGTTTCCAATACTTCTCATAATAGTCTTTAACGGTCATGGCGCAGGCTTGGAGCAGGTTGGCGAGGATCAACCGATCCTCTCGAGTGAACAACGGATAATGCTCCAGCCGGGCGTAATAATGGATCAGTATGCCCAGATAAAAATCCATATCGCTGAGGTAGCTGGCGCCTTTCGGCGTTTTCAAATAGTAATCCGCCAGTTTTAAGAGGATCGCTCGGAAGAAGACCATCGCCCGTGGGTCTCCGGTAATGAAAAAGTACCGGGCCGCCCGAATCGCCGCAGTAATCGGTAAGATATTATAATAATTTTTCTCCGGCCCACCGGAGTCGAATCCACGGGCGAAAACCGCTGCCGCGCGCACGGGATCGACCGGGGCCTTCGCATTCCTAAGAACCGGATGATTCCCTTCTTTCAATGACTGAACGAGCATATCCTTCCAGGAGATCAAATGTTTCCGCATTTGGGTACCAGGGACTACGTGATGAAGATGGTTTAGCCTTACAATCTCTCGATCCTTTCTTATGTTGCCCAGAACATAATCCACGGCCAATCTGAGTTGATCCGGACTCCCGGCGATCTGAATGACATTTTTGTCCGGGGCAGCCAGTCCTACGAACGTGGTTACGAGCCAGCCGCCATCACCGGGGATGACGCTATCAGCGATACCATACAAGTACCGGAGCGCCAAGTCAAGCGCCAATCGGCTTTGGTGAGAACCACCGAAGAGAATCGCATGTCGGGTCTTAAAAATAGTTATGTCCGTATCTTCCTGGTCCCGAAGCGACAAGGTAATACCGAAGCGATTCTTAACTTCGCGAACAAAATAGGCAGCCGCTTTTTTCAGCGCAGGCTGCATACAAGGGGCCAGGACCACGGTGGGCTTTTCTGCATCGGTCGAAAAATCGGTATCTCTCCGCACGGGTATAATCTCTCGTATCTCAAGCGGTGGAAAGGGCCATTGATTTTCTCGCGACAGATACCGGGATAGCAATTCAACTCCACCGCGTTCGAGGAGTCCTCGCTCCTTTTCATTCAGATCGACCACAGTGAGTTTGCGTTTGTCCCAGCTGGCTTCCGTTACGTGTTTGCGCACGCGATACCCGCGACGGTCAAAGAGATCCATGAGTTCTTTCTCTCGACTGTCATTTCCGGGTTTCATTTGGCCGCGTCCTCCTGGGGGAGGGATTTACCGCCGGAGTCATGAAATATGATTTTATCGTTGAACAGATTGTCGAAAGGCGTTTTAGTCTGACCACCCAGCACATGGAATGCTTCGGCATGCGGCACGCCTATCTCCAGACCGCGAAAGAGGCTCATTTTCTCGTGCATATCGACGGCGTACTGAAGGGACTGAGATTTATGGGCAAAAATCCCGTTGCGCTTGATCTGGAGGAATTTTGAAATGTCCACATATCGATTAGGTTGAAAGGCCAACGTCTGAAGACCGGTACACACCTCGTAAAACGCGAGGCAAAAGTCCTGATGCCAGACATAAGCCCGCAGGGGAAGGATTCCCGCCGCCTGATGGTCAGGGTGGGTATCCACCGGCCACTGGGTCAGCACAACGTCGGGCTTTTTTATCTTTACATAATCTTCAAACCGCTGGCGGCTTTGGATCGTCGCAGGATACTCGCTCATACCGTACTCGAAGAAATCCACCGCGGCCCCCAGAATATCGGCCGCAGCTCGAGCCTCCCGCTGACGAATTTCACTTTCGGGGATGCCGTTGATTTTCCGACCCCGCACGGCCGTCCCAAAATGGACGATCAGAACTTCATGTCCCGCCTTCGCGGCCCGGGCAATCAATCCGCCCGCTCCGGTCTCCGCGTCGTCGGGATGCGCGCTGAACACCAGAATTTTCATTGTATGATCTCCTTATCTTACTTCCACTTCGCTCAAACCCATGAGCACGGGCGCGCCCTTGCCGCCGCCGTTCGGCGCCATTAGAATCCGGAGTTTGCCGGTGGTTACAGGAGTGAATTTAATTTGTTCCACCGGAGCCTCCGCCGCACGGAAGTCCGGAGTGGCGGATACCGGTTTCCAGGTTCCAGTTTCGTCGGCGTACTGGATCATGGTCTTTTGGGGCAGGCCGGTATGGGTCATCCAGAAAAGGTTCACCTGTGAGACTTGGCGAGGTTGACCCAGGTCCATTTGGACCCAATGCTCCACAGCAGTGGGACCCGAAATCCATGCCACTCGCTCCTCAAATTTGACCGACTCGACCCGCAGCCCGTCGTTCAGTGGTCGCGGAGTATAATTTTTGTGGGTGATGTCCACGGAAATCCGGGGGATAATCAACGGCAAGCCCACCCGGACCTGGCCGCTCTTGCAGGTCAACGACACCAGGCATCGGTTGACTTCACCGGTGCCGGTCAGCGGAATTTCGATTTTTCCCGCTGAAACCTTCTGGGAGCGTACTCGCCAGGGTAACTGCCCGTCCACCAGATACCGAACGGTGATTTTACCATCTTGGGGAACGGTGACCGAGAGCGTGGTTTTATTGTCCTGCTCTGTCAGTGTGGAATCCAATTCATTTGGAGAAGACAAAACAGATTCGATCATTGTTACGGCCTTGCTTCGAAGTTGATCCAGCAGGTCCGGTGACGCTCCCTTTGCCAGATGGGTCTGATAGCTGGATTCACGAGGCGAAAGGCTCAGTGCCTGGTCGTAGCTTTCTTCCAAAAACTTTTTAGCATCCGCCATTGTGCGTTCGAGGGCGTCAAGAACCTGGTAGTCCTCATGTCCGGCACGAATGGCCAGGAAGCGGCGGGAAATCACATAACCCTCGTTGCCCGGACCGGGGTAAACGAGGTTCTGGGTTTCCACACCCTGCCACGGGCGATACCCGCGGCCGAATCCGTGGCTGCTGCTGAACCAGGAAAAATGGCCCCAGCCGGTGATGCCATATTTTCGGCACGTCCAGGGCATGAGTCGGTAATAGGCGATTGGCTCGAAGCTCTCGCCGTCGGCTTGACAATCGTATACCCAGAGTTGCCTGCCTAGTGTTTTCGCAAACGCCATGTTAGAGGGAGTACAGAGTCCGACGCCCGGGCCGATGATGTCGTGAGCGAGGGCATTTTTCTTCCAGCCCTCGTCCTGAGGGATACCCGTCGCATAAAACCATGATCGGATCGCCGGGTTTACCTCGCGGATCCAATTTGCCATGCTCGTTCCCGTCGGATAGTCACCCTCGCCGGGTTCGTCGTATGTCTCTATGATTAGGCGCGAAGGTCCGACATTCAACGCGGCCAACTGGTCTGCCAGGGCCTTGACCCAGGCTTTAAAAGCAATTTTGAATCGAGGCTCGGTCCATTTCCAGCCCTGGCGGTATGTCAGGTGGGAAAAAATACCCTGACCGCTTATGCAATGGAAACGTGCCTCAGGGACATCGGTCAAGGCCCGGCGAATTATCTGGTCCACGCGGGTAAAGTCGATGTATTTTATACTGCCGTCGTCGTTGAATTCCGAATCGATACAGGCAGAGGCGATATCGAAGGCGTTGACGCCCAGTTCGACCATCGCGTCCCAGGCATATTCTTCATGGCCATAGCATTCGGCGATATCGATTTTATCCAACGGAAGGATCGCCACTGGTAGAACTTTTACTTTGATAGGGATTTGGGTTTTGCCCGCCGCGTCCACCATTGAAATGACGGTAATACTTCCGGTGTATTCTCCTGGCAGCAGGCCGGTAGTGTCGATGGAAAGGACAGCCTGGCTGATGGTGGCGGGATTGACCTGGATGATCTGGCCTTTGCCCAGTTCCGGCAAGGCGTCGGTGAACACTTCGCCCGGCTTGGAAAATCCCCGCATCGCCGGCACGGAATACAATTTGATCCATTGCGGAGGAAGGATTCGTTCGGCTCGGGCTTCATTATAGAGTTCGGAAACAGCCAACCGAGCTGGATATCCCGTCGAAGTCAGATTGGCAATATTCAGGGCAATATCCCGATGCTCACCTTTTAAACAGGTTAGGGTGATATCTAATTTTTCTGACCGGGACGCCGGCATTTTGACTTCGTTCAGGGTGATATGCGCAGGACCCATCCACATCACAGTCCGCACACCCGCCAGGCGGCTGGCCAGAGTGTCGATCCGTTTGGATAATTCTTCCCGATCCGATTTTGAAAGCGCAGCGAATCGTTTGAGATCGTCCCGAACCTTTCCGGCTTGGGTTAAAGTCGTCTCCAACTCCGTGGAAGCCGAAGTAATCAGCGGACTACTCGGGAAATTCGCCAATGCCTCCTGTGTGGCGAAAATCTGTAGGATCAGGTCCTGGAGTTTTTCCAGGGCTGTCAGGGCATCGCCGACGTAAACATCGGTGAACGCGGTGGCCTTGTCGCCTTCCTCGATCTGAATCTCATCGAACCAAACTCGACCATTGTTGTTGGGAGGCCAATAAATGGTCAGGGTGTAATTGGGTTTTCCATCGTTCCGGGGTTGCGTGGGCATGGCGACGAAGGTTTTCGAGATGCGGGTCCAATCAGTCGTGGCTTGGGCGGGTTTTAAGGCCACGCTCTTCGTCCACGAATGATTGGTCAGGAAAATTACACCCGGAGTCCCGTCGCTCGGCCAGACCGTGACATTGTCCGTTTTAATCATGGCGGACAGAGTGTACGTCTTGCCGGTCTGGAGGGGCACGTTGTATTGATGATAATAAAAATACTTGGTGGGATCGTTTTCACCCATTCGGAAAGAAAATTTACCGCTATAGACAACCTTGTCATCCAGCCCCCCCGCTTTGTGCATGAACCACATCCATCGTTCCCCATATTCGAACGAACCGTCCTGAATGTAATTTTTCCCGGGCAGGGAAATTTGCCCCAGCCACGTTTGTGTCTGCTGCTGAGGAGTTTGTTTCGCTCCCTGAATTTCCGATGAAAAACACCCCAGAAAAACCATCATCCCAAAAACAGCTTTTAGTCTTCTAATGTACCGGTTCATTGCTCATCCTTAATAAAAAAAACAAGAGAATACGGCCTATCCATTATAGTAACTTATGTGTTGATCGCACAGAAACCCCTAAACAGTCATTACGAGCCGACGCGCGACACGGCTGCGTAAGTCCTTGGTCACCCATCAAGGCGGGGGAATGGGATTATTTCGTTTGTCACCACCATTCCTGCAACGAGGCAATGCCCAACTGATAGGTAAGTTGCCAAGGCAATCTCCACTGGGCGTGGCCGTCAACAAACCCTTGGTTGGAGCCGGCCCCTCCCATTCCGGTCTGATCCGAATGGTTGTGCGGATTGCCGTATTGGCCGCTCACGAACCACGCCGGGTTATTATTAAATACATCCGTCACCAAAACCCTCGTGCTTGGATCATTGACACGGTTGCTTTTTACCGGATACGTGCCGTCGGAGGTGCCATCAAGACCCCTAGGGGGATATTTTGCATCCCCGCAATAATAGCGAAATCGGACCCAGGGACTATCGACATTGGAAAGCGTTCCAAAAACAATGTTATATGTGATAAAAAGAGCCTGATTATTAACTGTTGGATTTTGTAGAAATTTATCCCACTCGCCCTTCCTTGCTTGCGTCCCACCTCCGTCCCAAGTTTCCCAAAGCGCACTGGGACAGTAAAAGACTTGAGGATTTGGCAGTTGACGGGGCACAAACACTCTCGTGCTTTTAGGATCCAGCGTCCAGGGATAACAAATTTGTGGGTAAAGGCCGGTAGCGCTTATGCTCGGATACCATCCGTTATTCTCATCCGCATACATATTGGCTACCACTGTAATCTGGTGTACGTTGCTCATGCAAACCGCTCGTCTGGCCAGCTCGCGGGCGCTAGACAAGGCCGGCAATAAAATGGAAATCAGCACGGCGATGATCGCCACCACCACCAGTAGTTCAATCAGGGTAAATCCATTTCTCTTTTTAATCATTGTCAAAGACTCCTTATTTGTTATTCGTATCCCAAAAGCGACGGTCCGTGGTGAAACGGACCGCCGCATTAGATTTTCGATTTTCGATTTTTAATTTAAACCAAAAATCGCTTCTCGATCATTCCTCTTACAGAGCGCCTACCAAGTCCATCTTCGTCAGGACGATCGACAGGTCGGCCGTGGTAACCGTGCCGTCTCCGTTGAGGTCGGCCGGACCACCGCTGCTATCCATATTTGACAAGACAATCGACAAATCGCTCGAGCTGATCTCATTGTCGCCGTCGCAATCGCCGTTGGTGGGGACAGAGATAGTCCCGAGAGCGGGATTTGCTCCGACGTCCCTGCCATCGAGCCGTACCGCCAACCAATGACTGGCTTTGATCCAGACGTTGTAGGTTCCGGGGGTGACATTGGTAACGCTAAAGTTTCCACCAGAATCAAGAGTCACATTGTCCTGTCGCGTGGTGCCGCCTCGCAGTTCCACCGTTACAGGTATGCCATCCTTGCTGCCGCTAAAGTCGCCCAGTGGGGACAAAGTGCATGTCACCGTGACTCCTGGGACATAGGGCGTAAAGGTCAATCTGCCCGTCGACTCCATCTGGAACATTCCATGGCCACCGCTGCCAGCGGGGACGGTTCCGAACCATCCGATATACAATTTATCTGTACCGCTGGGAAACGACATGGTTACCTCCGTGTGAAAGTCTATTGTTTCATTGTCGTAGCCCCCACCGTCCGGCATGGTATAGCCGATGCTCCAATTCACACCGTCGGCGCTGTACTTCAGCTGCACACCACCACCGTTGTCGATATACCGGTAAATCCGGGGCAGAGCCCAGGTAGCCGCACTGATGTTGTCGGACAGATCGATCCGCATGATCAGGGTGCTGTTGTCGGTACCCCAGGGAACGGTCTCTATCTGACCGGGGTTGAACTGGAGGTAATCGCCAGCCCAGACATTCACGGGGGGGTCATTAAAGAAATAATCTTCCGTCCAAGACGTACTCTTAGTGGAATAATAGGCATAGTGGCCCAAGCCGGTTCCATTATTAACATCCAACTTGACTGTTTCCGGAACATAGACACACCGGGTCAGAGCATAGGCCGGATAGAAGGTCAGGCTGCCGTCAAAGGCCTGCCAGAAGGCCATGCCCGTGCCAGCGGTCCCAGTATATGCAATGTAGAGCGTCTGGGTCGGAGAAGCAAACGTCAGGTTCAGCGTACCCGGAAAGGTGTAGTTGGGGTTATTGGGGTCTTGCGCCCCGTTGTTCAGGGCAGTCCAACAGGTGGTCCAGATCACCCCGTCCGTACTATATTTCAATTGAACCTGGGAGATGTCGTCGGCCTTGCTGTAATAGTACCGCGTCGGCGTCCAGGTCGCGGAGGTCACAGGCCACGAGAGATTAATCTTCATCACAAAACTGTTGTCCTGGGTGTAAATGGATTCCACCATGTCGCTCTTAAACGTAACGGAATTAGCAGCCCAGATGCTGAGCGGTGTGGATGGGGTCGCGCCTGAGTTGTAGTGGAAGGTCCAATCGCCGGTTAAGGGTTTCGTCGAGCTGTAGGCCTGACCGCCCACGTCAGTTCCGCTATTGACACTGTTCTTTGTTGTGTTGTCGGCATAGCTGACCAGCCACCAGTAGTCGCCCGCAAGCACCGGCGTGAAGGTCAAAGGACCGGTCGTTTCGGTTTGGAACCCACCTTGTCCGCCATCGATAGTGGGGACGGTCCCAAAGTATCCGATATACAAGACATTCGTTCCACCGGGGATCGGCATCTGGAGAGTACTTGGCCACCAGTATTGGGGATAATCGGGATCTTGTGGTATCTCGGGAGGCGTGGCAAGGGTGGTCCAGTTCGTTCCGTCCGTGCTGTACTTCAACTGGACCGAACCGTTGTCTGTCCATTTCGCTATCCGGGCCGGATGCCACGTGGCCCAGCTGATGTTGTCGGACAGGTTGATCCGCAGGATCAGGGAACTGTTGTCGTCTCCATAACTACGGGACTGCGTGGTTCCATTGACAAACGCGATATAATCCGCAGACCAGACAGAGATATTATCACCCGAACCGGCATGCAGGTCGTAATCTTCTACCCAGGGACTTGAGGCAGGTTTTACGGAAGTGTAGGCATACCCGCCGGTATCGGTCCCATTGTTCACATAGTTCTTGACGGTCCCGTCGTCGGGAACGTCAGGATCGGCATTTAGCAGGTAAATAACACGGTTCCAGTTGGACTTATTGGTCGGGTGGAAAAGAAACGCTCCGGTTTCGGCGGTTGCATATCTACACCTTTCCCCATTGTTGAGAGTTCCGAACCAGCCGAGATAGAGCGTGCTGGTGGAGGGAACATCGATATCGAGGATCCTGGGTAAGATGTACGTGCCATTATCATAAATAGGGTCGCTCAATGGAGGGAAGGTGTAACAGGTGGTCCAATTCACGCCGTCCGCGCTCCACCTTGCTTGGACTTGGCTATCGTGATCGGTATGTATCTGAAACCGTGCCATATCCCAATTCAACCCGTTGATTGGCTCGGGTAAATTCAGCTTTAAGACGAGGCTGGTATTATCAAAATGACCCCATGCAGCGGCAATGGATTCGCTGGATGTAAATTCAACTCCGTAGGCTGACCAGATATTGACCGCACCGTTACCGCCGCCCAGGTTAAATCCGGCGACCGTCCAGTCGCCTACAGCGGGCTTCGCGCTAACGGTATTGGCATATCCGCCGGTGTCAGTGCCGCCATTGATGTTGGCTTTGATTGTGTCGTGGCTGCTTGGCCGAGGAAGGGGGCTGTCGTAGATAACATCCGTCCATTCATCAAACACTCGGGGGTCCGGGGTAATCGTCAAACCGCCTGATGCGGCATTCCAGTAGGCCTGGGTTCCCGTGCCAATCGTGCCGACGTAGGCCAGGTAAATCGTCTTGGTCCCGCCGGTAAAGGTCAGGGTCATCGCGGAGGGATGCACAGAGCTATTGCCAGTCGGACTGGTATAGACGCTGGTAAAGTTCACCCCGTCCCTGCTGTACTTTAATTGGACCGAGGAACCCGATGAGACGGTATAACCGATGGTGCCGGGGTCCCATAAAGCGGAGGTGGCGTACTTGGAGAGGCTCACCTTCAAGACCAGCGAGCTGTCTTGTCCACCAAGAACGCCCGCCTTTTCAGCGGAGGGTCCTGCGCTCAGGAATTTAACATATTTGGCTGAAAACGCACTGACCGAAGTAGTTCCGGCCAGGTTGTAGGACATCGTCCAGGTCCCGTTATCGGGTTTATTGGAGGTATAAGCCGCGCCACCCTTGTCGGTGCCGCTGTTGATATTGGCTTTGACGGGGTTGTCCTGATAGGTTACGTCCTGCCAGATTCCGCCGGCAGGGCCGGTTACGAAGGCGGAGCCGGTGTTGAACTTAAACATATCGCCCGTTCCGCCGGGAAGGACGAGGTTCAGGTGATACAGCGACCCGCCGTCGGAAGTCAGAGGAACCACCTCAATCGTTCCGTTATCGCGGTTGACCCGCTGGAGGCTGGTGATCCCGCTGGACGCGAAGTTAAAATCGAGACGGATGGTCTGCTGTGTACCCGCGCAATCGGCAACCGGATCAGTCAAACCATTCAAGATCATGAAATAAGGTTCGTTGGGATCGCTGGCCCGAAGGGGTCGGAAATATCCCACGAACACGTCGCCACGCAGATTGCTATTTGTGCCGCTGTAATTGGTGGCGGCGATGGTGGTGATGTATGGACCCACAGAGCTGTTCCAGCCGGTGACACTGGTGGGCGCTGTATTATTCACAGGCGTGCTGCCGTTCATGTGCTGTCCGGCGATAAAGTAGAGGCCCGTCGAGAGCAAGCGAACCAGGGTCGGTCCGATGTTGCGGCTCTGGCGATTGGTTTCCGCGTAACTGGTAAAGACCGCGGTGGGGGAAGTCTCACCGTAGCCATCAAACATAATATTGGGATACTTCGGGAGATTAGTGTAATTGTAGTACCAGAGGGTGGTATATTTATATCCGAAGGTCCAGGGGGCAAATTCACCGAGCCGGACCTCGGATTCCGACATAACGTGTCCATTATCTGGAAACGAGGTACCCAACTTGAAGCCCTGGAGGTAAGCTCCATAGGGAATAGGGGTGGTTCCTGTTCCATTGTTTCCCGCCAATCCCAAAAGGCGGTATTTCTGTAACGCCGTGTAAAAGCCGGTCGGACTGCCACCGGGGGAAGGGGTAAGGGTTTGGCTAAGGAAGGGATAGGAGTCCATCATGAGCATATCCGGTTGGGCCGCGGCCATATAAGCTTGCAGCGTCGAAACCGTTTCCTGACCTCCGCTCTGATTGGTGAACCCGATGACGGTGGGATAATTGGTTCGCCATAAGGAAAGCATTCGGACGGCCTCGGTCAGATTGTCGCCGGTAAGACTCTGTTCGTCGCTGAACTGAATGCCGACCATGTTGGCCGCATCGAGAATTTCGGGGGTAAATAAAAGATCCCAAGCCACGAAAGTCGTGGCATTATCGGAAGTATTATCATAAATCACAGAGACCGAGCGTCCCCACTGTAATCCGGGGGCAGAGCCCAGATAGTTCATATTTGCCCCGCCGGCAGTGTTGACCCCGGTAAAGTTCGACTGCGCAAAACGGGCAAGGTCAAAGCTACCGGGGTTATTGGGATCGGCCAAGGGATTGATCTGTGCCTGAATCTGAAGCCCCTTGTCGATCAAGAGCTCGTGGCCTCGATCGAGACCAAAGGCATACCCGGAAACGATCAGGACCATTAAGGACATAGTCCCAATTCTACTACAATTTGACATTCTCTTTTTCATCTTCTTTTTCCTCCAGAAAACGAGTTAAAAAACTAAACTCAATCACAATCAACACATCTGAATATGCAAATCAGAAAGAACGCCTTCCACATGTCTTATTAATTGTATGCAAAAAAAGAGCAAGAAGCAGGATGACTTAAAAAGTCTTTCTAAACTATAACCCCGTATCAGAGTCATCGTTTACTTCTTGCCCTTCCTTGAATTAAACTCTCATTTAGAACCACAAAAAAGCTATTCCAATTTTACACCAAACCAACCTAAACCATCCATGTTATAGCGAACTCTCGTGTCCGCTCTCTTCTTTTCTTTCTCTAGTCAGCCCATTTCAGATAGGGGCGAACACAAGGTTCACCCCTACCGTGGAAACGGGTGTCCAAATTTCTTATTTTCGTCGTCGCAGCATCGCCAAGCCGCCCAAACCAAGCATTACCAAAGTTGCCGGCTCAGGAGTCGAAGAGATCCAAAATGCTAGGGGGTGGGCCGGTTCCGAGACCCAATGCTGTTCATTCAAACCGGCGTATCCTGACCCGTCACCGGGGTTAACCCACGTGCCAAAGTAACCCAAATACAAAGTCTTCGTATCGCCGCAGGTGATAAACATACCAGGGGGAGGGGGGTTCTGATTACCCATCACCGTCGGTGTAACGGAATAAACCGTGTTCCAGTTTACGCCGTCTTTACTGTATTTATAGTCATACGAATTTCCTGTAGTTAGATAGGTAGCACCGTTGTTCGGCATCCAGTTGAAGGCATAAATCCACTCGGCAAGATTTACTTTGACGACGAAGGAAGACGAAACCTGAGCAAAATAACCATGTGTATTCAAACGATCAGATTGAAAGTCGATATTCTCCGCAGACCAGATCTTCGTCCCGGACCCACCAAGCTGAAAATTATAAGTGGCACCCGTATCGAAAGGACCTGTGTCATAGGAATACCCGCCCGTATCCGTTCCGCCATTTATGTTGGCCTTAACCGTAGCATCATAATTACCCCAAGTTCCATCTAGGTATCGGTTACCGCTCCACACTGCGGAAGCACTACTCACCATCGCCAACAACAACACAATACTTAGCACCACACTTACTGTTTTCATTTTCCGAACTCCTTAAAAAGGTAATACAAAAACCTTGGACACACTTACTTACCTCTCTCTCCGGAAAATCCCTAATAGCTAAACTCTTTTAACGCAAACAGCTTATTGGGCCGGACATGCTGTCATTTTCCCAGATGCCCCGCTCAATACGCTTAGCAATTGATTCGATCATATTTAAAGTATAAACATTTTAGTGTTTTATGTCAAGCACAATTTTTTAATTTCAGAAAAGAGCCTATCTCCTTATTTTTGTGATAGTTATGGATGATATTTCTTAGAAGTTCCTTCTGTGAAAACCTCTTGACACTTAATATGGGATTCGGTATCATGTATTCAGACCGAATCAATTTGAAAATTCAGAATTTTTGTATATTTTTAAAAAAATACTAAACTATCCAAGTAGATATGTATTATAGTGGTCGGTAATTATGGCAGGCGTAACTACATTTCGGAAGCATGAGTGGCTAAGTCAGGAAATCCGCAGGGAAATCCTGGAACAGAAGATTCCCGTCGGTCAAAAGCTGCTGACCGACAATGAATTGATGGAAAAGTACAAGATCAGCCGATCCACTGTCGTTCATGCCATGAAAACTCTCCGAGAGGAAGGCCATGTCTCCCGAAAAGTCGGGGCCGGGACGTTCGTCCGGGACAAGACAAACACCGGGGAGATTGCCGTTGTGGCGGAAGATCGCGTTCTCCGCATGGAATGCACGCCCATTTGGCATATGACGATTTCCGGTGTGGTAGATGTTGTCCGCGAGCAAAATTCTCAGTGGCGTCCAAAGATCCACATGGTAACACTCGATCCTGTGAACACGGGAATGATCAAAAACTGCGATCTACTGGACCCTCAGGTCGTACCGAATTTGCGTGGTGTTTTTAGTATGACACCCCTCCGCGGGGGGATCGCGGAAAAATTGACGGAGAGAGGGATTCCTTCTGTCCTATATGGAAGCGGGATTGGTCCTTACCATCCTAATCAGATTGACTTCGACATAGATCAGATGAACCGTTTGGCGTTTCAGCATCTGGCCCAGACGGGATGCAAAACCGTCGGTTTCTTATATGAAGGCCCCAAACAAGAACATTTTGCCGGTAGAGTCCAGAAAGTTTCCACCTTTTTCCGGGAAAACGGATTGCAGTGCCGGCCGGAGTGGATGGTTCATTATCCCTCTCCCGCCATATCAGAAAAGGGAGGTTATGAGCTTTTTCACAAACTCTGGAAGCAGCCGGTTCGTCCGGAAGGCATTTTCGTTGATGACGACTTACAGTTTCGGGGGGTAGTCCGGGCGGCCATGGAACTTGGGGTCCGGTTTCCTGAAGATATCAAAGTGATTACGATCAGCCCGATTGGAGTACCTCTGCCCTATCATAAGGCGGTGACAGTGATCGGCTTGGATGTCCATAAACTGGCGAAGGCGTCCGTGGATATGATGGAAAAATTGATTCGCCGAATCGAGCCGGAGAAGCGACATGTCCTGATTCCGGTGGAGTTGATCAAAGGCGACACCACATAGAAAGACCTTCGGACAATCTTCCGGTGGAATTCTCCACACCCAACGACCTTCGGGCACAACCCCATTCCCGATCATGCCATCAAAGCCGGATACCCTGAAATACGAAGGTCGGATTAGAATTTGAAAGAAAAATAACAACTAAATGGAGACCGGATTATGATTGAATGGAAACGTATATACCCAAACATCGTTTTTTTTGCATCCCTTTTTTTCCTCATCGCCGGCTGCAGTCATAGGACGGCGGACCCTGCTCTGTCGCGGGGCGCAGGAGTGACGAAAACGTCGAATGGTATTTACAATATTCGTGATTTCGGGGCGTCGGGCAATGGAACGATCAAAGACACCGTGGCGATTCAGGCAGCGATCGACAAGTGCCATCAGGACGGCGGCGGAACGGTGCTTGTCCCTTCGGGTAAATTTCTCACAGCCCCCTTGGTAATGAAAAGCAATGTGAATCTGCATATTTCCGCCGGGGGAACGCTGTTGGGCAGCACCGATATCTCCGATTACAAAAATTGGCAAAGCGACAAAATTAATACGCAGTTCGCTCCCTATAACTGCAAATATCTGATCATCGCCGAAGGCGCGAAAAATATCTCCCTTACCGGGCAGGGGAAGATTGACGGTCAGGGACTGGTTTACTACAACCAGACAACAGCGAACACATGGTTTGCTTTGGATATAAAGGAACGCCCCGGCAGAATGATTATGTTTGCATTATGTGAAAATGTTCTGGTGGAAGGGTTGACGTTTGTGGATTCGCCCGCCTGGACATTCTGGGTAATCGGGTGCGACCGTGTAAAGTTCGACAAAATAAACATCATCAATCCTTTCCAGGCAATCCATACCGACGGCATTGATATCCACTGTTGCTCCAATGTATCCATCAGCAACAGCTATTTCCATACCGGCGACGACTGCATCATCCTCCGGGCGGTTGACCGAGTCCTCAAGGAAAGAAAGCCCTGCGAAAATGTGACGGTGTCCAACTGTACGCTGGAGAGCAACTGCAACGCGATCAGGCTGAGCTATATCGGCGACGGCACTATTAGAAACTGCGTTTTCAACAACCTGACGATTACCAAGTCATTCCGGGGCATCATCCTGCAGATTCCGACCGTCGAATGGTTGCCCAAACATGACCAGGAACGACTCAGGGACAGCGGTGCCATGAACAAAGCCAATCTCCCGGTAATCGAAAATATCCTCTTCTCAAACATTATCATCGAGGCGTTTCAGCCGATATGGATATACCTTCAGGACGGCGCGGCGGCAAAATCAATTTCCAACATCCACTTTTCCGACATGGAACTGCGCGGTTCCGCCGCCTCCGTGTTTAAAGGCAGTAAAAAAGCCCCTCTGCAAAACATCACACTTACCAACATCGGGGTAAGAATCGACGCGGACTCCAAACTCCATACGGATGAACATGCGCTGGCGTTTTATTGTGCCGATGCTGAAGATATCGCGTTCAGGAATGTCCGAATTTCCAGCGAAGGCGTCGTCAAAGCCAATGAGCCGACAATCCGTTCGGCACGAGTGAAGAACCTACAGATCAATAACCTGAATAATCGCACAAAAAATACGGATATCACTAAAGAATAACTATTTAACGTTCAGAGAGGAATTATTATGAAAGTCGCCGTTTTAGGTTCGGGAAATATGGGAGGCTCGGTTTTGGACCACCTACAGAAATGCGATCAGGTCTCAGAAATCGTTGCCTATGATCCGGATGAGGCTACGCGGGTCCAGGTCGAGCAAAAGTTTAACGTAAAAACCACGTCCGATCTTGGCGTGATCTGGCATGATCGGGAGATTCCGCTGGTGTTCATCACCTCGCCCAACCACACGCACCACGACCTGGTCATCCGGGCCTTGGAAGCGGGGAAGGCGGTTATGTGTGAAAAACCCATTGCCACTACCCTCGCCCATGCCCGCGAGGTTGTCGAGTTGTCCGAGCGACGCGGGGCGTTTTTGCAGATCGGATTTGAACTGCGATATTCAACGCTCTATACCACCATCAAAAAATGGATCGACGCAGGTTTGCTGGGGGATGTGAACAATACCCATTGTATCTACGTGAACAGTGTGGCGGACAAAAGCTCCTGGCGGACCCGGCGAGATCGCGGGGGAAACATGTTCGGCGAAAAGCTTTCGCATTACGTGGATCTGCCGCGATGGTGGGTGGGTTCCCCGGTGACGCAAGTCCTGACCGTGTGTTCTCCAAACACGGTCCCCTACTATGAAGTCCGCGATAATTACCACACGACCTACCAATTTGAAAACGGGGCTGTCGGTCATTTGTCCTTTTTCACCGGCGCCATGAACACTGAAAAACCCGATCCGGAGAAAGACTGGCTGGGACAAATGCGGGATCAGGGGTATGAGCTTCGATACACCATCGTTGGAACCCGAGGAATGGCCCAGACTGACGTGTATGGCCGGCGGCTCAAACGCTGGGACTTCGGCGATTCCCCCGAGCGCATGACCAGCACGCTGGTCGAGGATATTACCTGGGACTTGCAGGACAATGGGCGCTATGGCCATAATACTTTTGACCAGACACTGGATATCGTCCGCCGGGTTCGGGAGGGACGTCCGCCGTTTACCCCGGCCCGGGATTCCCTGGAAACCATGAGGCTTTGTTTTGCAGCGGAACATTCGGCAGACCAAGGCCGGTTGGTGAAATTAGAGGAACTTTAAAGGCTACCTTAGCACAGCATTTCACAAATAAGGTAACAAAATCTTACCCCTGGGGTGGCATGGGCAATTCCTATTGCCCGTGTCTTTTCCTCGCGCATGAACAGAAGACACGGGCAAGAAGACTTGCCCATGCCACCCCAGAATTTGGAACCTTATTTATGAAATTTTGTACTTAGAATCGCGTTACGCAAGATTCCGGCGTTTTCAGCAACCATGCCCGAAGAAGAGTCACTGCTGCCCCGCCGCTCTCGGCAAACAGGCCCAGACCCTGACTGTCCTGGCGCGAAGGATAAATCCTGCCGGTGATACAGGCTCGGCCGTTGGCAAAAATTTCCACGACCGATCTGTCCATAAAAATTCGAAGCTTCAAATTTTCACCTTCCTCAAGCGACAATTTGCCCTCTAAAAGATCACACCGGGCTAAGGGATCCAGACTCGATCGGCTGCGGTCCAAACCTAATGATTTCTTTTTCCGGTTGTAGACGATACGTGTTTGCTCGACGTAATCGGGCGTACATCGAATCAAAAGGCCGCACTCCTCCGCGTCGCCGGCGGCTATTTCCGCCTCGATCTCCAGGCAATCGCCCTGGATTTCCGGGACGGACAAACACCCTTTTTCCGGTATGCGTAACGGCTTAACGGAAAAGACCCTATCTCTCAACGCCTGGACTTCCGAAACAGGCTCCATCCCAAGCGAGCCATCTGTTCGCAGCGAAAGCAGACGCGGCAGAGATTGTACTCCAGTCGTCTCAAAGCCCATATAGGAAGTTCCATAAGTCTCGGGAATCCAGCCCCAGCAAATCCGCCGACCTTTGTCATCCACCAGCGTTTTGGCGGCAAAAAAATCTCCGTAATCGGCACAGCCCCAGATGTCCTGCTCGTACCGTTGCCGCCGATACCAGCCGGTCATGTACCAGGTTCGCTTGAATGTCACCCCCAGGGTCAATAGGACATAACGGTCCTCTAATGGAAAAAGGTCCGGGCATTCGCACATCGCCCCCGGTTTTTCCGGTGTGCCCGTCCAGAGAACGTGACAGTATTCCCACCTGATCAGGTCCCGTGAGCGGTATAGCAGCACGCACCCAACCTCGCGCAGCGACGCACCAACCGCCATGCACCATTCGTCATTTTCTTTCCAGACGCACGGGTCTCGGAAACTGCTTAAACCAACCCCTTCCGGCGGAATACCGATAATGGGGTTTTGGGGAAATTTGTCCCAATGCAGCAAGTCCCGACTGGTGGCGAGGCATTGGGTATTGATATATTTCGGCCCCGCCACTCCGGTATAGAAGAAATAAAAGGTTCCTGCATTTTCCACCACACACCCGGTCCAGCAACCGTTGGAGTCCGGCCCTTCTGGATCGGGAGAAAGGACAATACCCTGATCGACCCAATGGACCAAATCGCGGCTGGTCGCCAGGCAATTGGTGCTCCGCAAATCGGTTCCGTACACCGACCGGCACTGGTAAAACGAATGGTACACGCCCCTGGCGTAAAACGGCATCACATCCTGGAAGTGCGTGCCGTCGGGAAAGTGCGGCAGGGGCACAAAATGATACGTGGGTTTTTGAAACATCCAATTCATGATCTTACGGAACTTCCATTTCGTTTAGGCCGGACTGGATTGTCTTGCCAATTCCTCACAGGTCTCGATAAAGACTTTTATTTTTTCCGGATTACCGTTCCGGCAGGTATTATTCTCGATAATCGTAAACATAATTTCCGCTCCCTCGTTTCGGTTGCGGAGAATCCATTCCCTGACTTGCTCACAGCTCATCCGGTCCAACACAAAGGCCGGCAACCGCCAGGAAAACGGAATATCGGCTTCTTTGATGACCTTCGGGCTTAGTGCCGGCGAGACCGAAGGGTCGTAATGCCGGATGCCGACCTCTTTAAGGTATTTCAGGTGCTCCGGTTTCAGATTCTCCACATGCACGCCCCGTGCCCCGGTGGTCAGTCCTTCATAATATCGGTTCCAGAACGGCACCACAAACTCCGACCACTGATCCGGCGCGATCAGACTCGCAAAATCGTCAGCCAGACCGCTGCCCTCCGGATTGATGCTCGGCTCATTGTTCAGTTTGCGAAGAAAATAATGGAATTGAATCACACTGTCCGTCACACGCCTCAAAAATTCCTTGGCCGAGTCTGGATCATCGAGCAGGTCCACGTAAAAATCCTGCCCTCTCAGAAGGACCGCCGTGGTAAGCGGTCCTTCCATACCGAATCCGCCAAAAGGTATTTTCTCTTCCGGAAACTCTTTCTTTAAATATTCCCACATTCGCAGATAGTGTTGAAAAAGATCGTTTCCGGCAAAATCCGTTCCTTTCTCCAAAGCCTTGATGCCCTCTTGAATGTTACCGTAGATCGGCTGTACTCCCGGTTCGGAGTCTTCGGGAAAGGTCACCGGCGATCCCAGACAAGCGATGTGTCCATAAGATATCGGAGCGCAAGTTGGGGAACCCAATGCCACTTTTGAGCCAAAAAGCTCGGCAGCTTTTTTGCGCCCGAATCTGAAGGCTTGGGCGCAGGCCGAAGGGCTTTTATAGGTTTCATCCAACTTGATGCCCGCCAACGACGCATAGGTAAAAAACGTAGTACTCACGTGCCAAGAAAAACTTCCCAATTTATATTCCTTATTACCGTTTCCCTTGTAACAATTCCTTATCCGGTGATCGGGCAGGGAACATTTCCCGATACCGAAATTACTCCATTCATTTTATTCACAAGGTCAACTATAACAAAGAAAAATTTCAATCCTATTGAGGGAATTGAATCGATTCAATTTCTGCTAATATATACTTCGCTTTTTGCTAGTCAATAAAAAATAAAAATCAGTACCTATTGAAATATTGTATATTTCCTTTAAAATCAAGATGAAATCAGCATAAAAACAAAGAAAGGTAAAAAAAGAAAGGATAACTTATGAAAGCAGCCGTTTTAGGCTCTGGTAACATGGGTGGAAGTGTTTTGGGCCATCTAAAGGAATGCGAAGGCATTACAGAGATTGTCGCTTTTGATCCGAATAAAGAAAGGCTGGATGAAGTCGGCAAGAAATTCAATGTGGAAACGACGTGCGACCTGGACCGTATCTGGCGGGATCGTGATATCCCCCTGGTCTTTATTACGTCTCCCAATCACACCCACCACGATTTGACCGTCCAAGCCCTTGAGTCCCAAAAAGCCGTTCTTTGTGAAAAGCCTCTGGCCACCACATTAGCAGACGCCCAGGAAGTGGTCGAATTATCCGAGCGGAAGGGAGCCTTTTTGCAGGTGGGATTCGAATTGCGATATTCCAAGCTTTATACCAAAGTCAAAGAATGGATCGATGCCGGTATTCTCGGCGAGGTGGTTAATACCCACTGCATCTATATTTGTAGTGAATTTATCGGGAAAAATTCCTGGCGCATCAAGCAAGGCAACAGCGGCTCGATGTTTGGCGAGAAACTCTCACACTACGTTGATCTGCCCCGCTGGTGGGTCGGCTCTGAAGTTACTGACGTCATGACTTTCTGTTCACCCAATATCGTTCCCTATTATGAAATACGGGACAACTATCACACATCCTATCGGTTCGCAAACGGCGCCGTCAGCCATCTATCCTTCTTCATGGCCATCGCGGAAACCCATCCCACTGACCCCATGCAGGACTGGCTTGAGCAATTACGTCAGCAGGGCAATGAACTGCGTTACACTATCGAAGGGACCCGCGGAGCCGCGCAAACGGACATTTACGGGCGAAATATCAAGCGATGGGCGTTCGGCGACACCCCGGAACGCATGACCAGCAAGTTGGTCGAGGATCAAACCTGGCCCCTGGAGGAAAATAATACCTATGGCCATAATACCCTCGATCAGACACGGGACATCGTCCAGCGGGTAATTCGGGGCCTGCCACCGTTCACTCCGGCCCGCGATTCCCTGGAAACGATGCGGCTTTGTTTTGCCGCGGAACAATCCGCTGATACGGGAAGAATGGTGAATTTAAAAGAACTTGCGGATAAACATTAAGGTATGACAATTAGAAATTAGGCTTTTGTCATTTTATCCGTTGTCTCTTCCGCCTCTTCCGCCGGCAGGGCCGGCGGTGACTGATATTCATCGTACGTCTTGTACATCTCCCGGAAGTATCCGCCGCGAGTGATCTTCACATCGTTGAGGACTACACCCAGGATTTTCGCGTTTACTCGCTTGAGCTGATCCTTCGCCCGACCAATCGCTCCGCGGGCGCTAAAACCCGCACGAACCACCAGTACCACCCCATCCATCACCGATGACAGGACCATGGCGTCGCTGACGACCAGGACCGGGGGACCGTCAAAAATGATCGTTTCATACTTCGTGCTGAACTGTGCGATAAAATTCTTCAGATATCCTCCGCTCAGCAGTTCCGACGGGTTAGGGGGCAAGGGTCCGGCCGGCAGCACATCCAAAGTCTTGTGCGGTGTCTGGCGAACCAGCGAATCCGGATCGCTGTGCCCGATCAAAATATTACTCAATCCTTCCGTGGATTCTTCCAACCCGAACGCCTGGGCCACTCCGGGTCGGCGGAAATTGGCGTCGACCAGAAGGACCTTCCGTCCCGCCTGCGACAACGAGACCGCCAGGTTCACCGAGACACACGTCTTGCCCTCGCTCGGAGAACAACTCGTGATCAAGATGCTCCCCTGCCGCTCCGGCGGGGCGCAAAACAGGAAATTCGCCCGTAACTGCCGAAAACTTTCCGCCAACATGCTGTGCGGCGATTCCAACATCAACCGTCGCATCTCCTGTGCCGAAGATTCGTCCTCGTCCTGCGAAGGAATCTGCCCCAAAAGCGGCATGTGCAACTGCCTTAACACGTCCGATGGGGTCCTGACCGTCGTGCCCATAAACTCAAGCAAAAAGGCCAATCCGATCCCCAGTATCAACCCCAACACAAACCCCGCGGGAAGATTCATCGACCATTTCGGCATATCCGGCTCCAGCGGTTCGACCGCGCCCCGAACGCTCACGCGCACCAGTTCCGGGTTTTCCAGCTGAAGCTTCAGTTTAAATATCTGGTCGCCCAACGACTCCAGTTGCTTGCGGAGACGATCTATTTCCTTCTCCCGAACCAGATATGCCGACAATTGCTTTTCCAACTCCGACGATTCCGCCTTGGCTTCCGCCAACCGGTTATTCAGGCCCGCCACCCGGCTGATGACCGTATCCAGGTCCACCTTTGTCCGTTCCCGCATATCCCGATACGTGTCGGATATCAACTGGCGCCTTTTTTCATTCAGTTCCTTTTCCATCAGGGCGACCCGGTTTTCCAACTCCTGAACATTGCGGTTTTTTAACCCTTTTTCTTTCATCGTGGAAAGGGAAATCCGGCTATCCGTCAGATATTGGGTGTAGGTTCGGACAAACCCATCCCCCTCCACCATCTGGCGCATCTCCGGGGTTTCCGCTATTCGCTCCATCGCCCCCGGCTGATTATACATCTCATACAAGGACTGGTACTGGTCTTTTTCCGTCATGGCCATCGCCAACAACTGCGTCAGAGCCGAGACCTGATCTCCGAAACTCCCCCGCTTTTCCTGCAGGAGCGGAATATTATTGTGGGATCGGAACTGTTCCTGGATATCGACTTGCTGCGTCAGATCCTGACGGAGGTTAGACTCCTGATCCTGGTATTTTTTCAGCTCGTTACGGGTTTTCTCCTGGGAGGCCACGCGAACGCTTTGATAATAAGTATCCAGAACCGTATTCACAATTCGCTTGCATTCCCCCGGATCTCGCCAGGAAAACCCCACCGAAACGAGATTCGTGTCATGGATCGCACTGGCGCTAAACCGTCGCTGCATATCGATCATCGCCGCACCGAAATCGATATTTTCTCCCACCTGGAAGGATCGATACCATTTCGTATCCTTGATCAATGGGTCCTTCAGCGCGTCCTGCAGCGTCGTCTGTGACCGGATCGTCGCCGCCTGCGTGTTCATCGTCTGCTCAATAATGTCTTTGGCGACCATCTGGGTTTCCTGACTGAGGGCAGGAGGCACTATCGGAGACCGAACTTCCACCAAAGCCGTGGCCAGATAACTCGGATACCAGTTCTTCCAGATATACGTCAATACGATCGTACAGGTAAAGACGAAAATCCATATTCCCATAATTAAAAAGAGATATCGCTTTAATATCCGAATGACGTCCTGGATCGTTAACGTCGGCACCGCGCTCGCCGCCGGAAAAGAACGCGGACCCGGAATGACCGGAGCCTGCACCATCGGTGGAGCGGTTGGAATTGAGGTTGTTATACCACTCATGAATCTACCTCAGCTAGCAATAAAAAAAATTCTTCCTTAAACATTCTTCTCAATCTTTCTTATTTAATCCGTCGCGAATCTGCTTTTCCAGTGCCGTATCGTCTCCGACCAATTGTAACGCTCGGCGCAATTGTAACTCGGCATCAGCGCGGCGTCCCTGCTTCATCAAGGCCATCCCCAGATGGTATCGATTCGCCGAAGATTCCTGTATCCAAACGCTCTGGGTTAAATAGAGTAACCCTTTATCGGCCTTGCCTATCTTGGCTAAAACCTGACCGTAAGTATCCAGCACGTCAGAATTATTCGGAGCCAAACGATACGCGACTTCAACAAAATTATAGGCATCCTTAGGCTTATCCATGTTCTCCATCAGGATGTACGCCAAATTATTCAAAAGAGCCAGATTGTTCGGCATAAGTTGGTTGGCCTCGGTTAAAGCCTCCACCGCCTGGGCATACTTGTGCTTTTCGGAATATTCCTGACCTAAAATAAAAAGCACCATCGCCTTTTCCATCGCATCCTTGGCGCCGGCAAGCGATTGGCGATACATCGACGCGCCTTTGTCGATGTCACCGGCGGAAAAATAACATCCGGCAAGAGCAATCCGAACCGCCTTTCCCGATTTTCCCTCTAAACCCGTCGATTTCTCCAAGTCACGAGCCAACTCCTTACCAGTCACCGCCTTCAACACAGTGTCCTTAGTAAACTGCCAGATACTCACCGGATTGTTTTCCGACGCAGACAGTGCCGCCAGGTAAAGCTCAAGCCCTTTTTGTCGCTGGTCTTTCGCGTAATACGCCGCGGCCTCCCAGCCCAAAATCTTGGCCGTACCGTTGGAAATCTCTCGCCGACCCCGCTGGGCCGTCTGGATTACTTTCGTGTAGTCCTTACCGTTATACATCGCGTTCAAATAAGCATCTAATACTGTGACTTTCAGTCCATCCGATGTCTTAGGATATTTTTTCAGTATCTGCCACGCCTGGGCCAGTGCCTGCTCCGCCTGGTCGAATTTGCCCTTCGTCATGTAGTATCGACCTTGCTCATATCTCCAGCCCCAGTATCCACCCGTCAGATTGCTCGCCCAGACCAGAAGCTCGTCATAATCCTTTTCGTTGAGCGACGATGCCAAAGGAGCCAGCAAATCAGTCCGTATCTGCTCCAATTGTTCCGCCGATTGACTCGCCTGGCTGATCATCGCCCTCGCCTCGCGCTCGGCATCCGCCGTGCGACCCAGTTCACATTCCAGCTTCGCCAGTTTGATCTGTCCCGGCAACCCAAAAGCCCTGGGATTGCTTTTTCGAATCAGATCCAAATCCCCTCTCGCCTTCTCCAGTTGCCAAGCGCACAGATAGATCAGGAAGCGATTCTGCCTTGCTTCCTGGGTCTCAGGATTGCTCTCCAGCACCTGCGTCAGAATCTTTTCCGCTTCCGATATCTGATCCTCGCCCATCGCTAACCTGGCACGAAGAATCTTACCTTCGATGTCCGGGTAAAGTTTCTGAAATTCTTCGATCTGGAGCTTTGCCTTGTCCCATTGGCTACTCGACAGTAACGTGTTGATTAATAACCTGCGGGCCACACGTTTCTCCCTTTCATCTGCTTTCGATTCCAGCACTTTCAAACACCAGTCGCCCGCCTTTTTAAGATCGCCCGTCTGGGCATAAAAATTCGCCAGTTCCAGGCGGGACTGTGGGCTATCGTCCACCTTCACCGCTTCCGTAAAGGCAACTTCCGCGTTCTTTATATCGCGGTTCATCGAATAAAAATAGGCCAGGTTGGAATATCCCGATACTTTGCCGGACCCAGTCGGCTTGACCGCGATTGATTTCAGAAACTTTTCCATCTCGTCCATACGTTTGTTCTTCACGGCAAAGTTATAATAAACTCCAAGCATTTCCCGCGTTGTGTTTTGCCCAAACGCCTGCTGATAACATTCCTGTGCCTTATTCAGATCGCGAACCTGTTCTCGATTTTCATAAATCCACGCTAATCGCAGTAGATTCTCCCCGTCGTCGGGTTTTTCCTTCCGCCGGTTCTCGCGCTTGACCAGCACCTTCTGGATATCACCTGTTTCGTCTTCCTGGAATTCCTTCTGCTTGACCTGTTGTTGCTGGATCCAGGTCACCCGGTCTGCCAGCCACTGATCCCACGGCATCTGCTCATGCGCCGACTGGACGTTGTTGATGAATTTTTGGATCACTCCCGGAGGCGCCTGGTTTCCGCGGGTCATGAGTTGTCCCCATTCCAGAACGCTTGAACCCCGCAACGCATACGGATTCATGGGATTCAATTCCATGGCCTTGTCGAGTTGCCCCTGGGCCTCATTCATACGATCCAGCCAGTAATAGGCCTCACCCAGCAGGGCGTGGGCCTGCGCATCATTCGGTAATTCCGAAACCACCTGCTCCGCCGCCCGGGCCGATTGCCCAAAATATTTCTTGGCCGAGTTCGTTTTCTCCTCGCCTTTCACGTCCTTGCTCAGCAAAATATCCCACCCGCGCCGATTGGCCAATTCGGCCTCATACGACATTCCCTTCACTCCGTCCAAATCTTTCTGCTTGGCCAAATCCATGCTGCTCTGAGCCCGGGTCCAATCTTTCTGGATCAGGGCAAAACGAAAACTCAGCATGTTCGACCGTTTCGCGTCGATCTTGATCGCCTCATCCAGATATTTTTTCGCCTGGTCCAGATCGTTGCGAGCAGCGTATTGCTCATACAGTCGAACCGCCCGAACATACGGATCTTTTTCCTCCCCCGCCTGGGCGATCGCCGCCGCCTGATTTTCCTTGGCCACATCTTTGGACATTTCTTCCAACCGCGCAGACCGTTTCTTTAAATCACTGATCGACAACAGTTCCTTTAAACGCAACAGACCTTTGTCCTTCGGATCCTTTTCTATCGCCGCCTGTAATGTCTTCCGGGCCTCCTCCATCCGGTTCTGACCCGAGTAAAAATCCACCAGGTACACCGACGCCGTCTTATCCCCCGGTTTCTCTCGTAACCGCTGCTTTAATAACTTTTCTCCTTCTTCCAAATTTCCCCGCCTCAGGAGCAATTGCCCCTTTTCCACCGGCCAATCCAACTTCGATCCCAGTATCTTCATTTCCTTGGCCACCGCATCCGCTTCCTTCAACCGGTTCGTTTGCGCCAGGCATTGCAATTTCATGCCCAGGATATTGATATCCCTTTCCTGGCCGGGCAGGGATAGAAGCTGTTCCGTTAAATCAAGGACCTTGGGATAATCTCGCATCTGCATATAAATTGTCGCTGCCATTTGCAAACCCGGGACCGAATTCGGCACCATCGCCAATTCCGCATCCACCGCTTTTCGGGCCGCCCCAATGTCGCCACGCCGCAAATATAAATTCCCCAAAATCAGTTTTACCTGAGGATTCCGCTCTTTACTTAAATCATCCGCCTTCTCCAGCTTCTTGATTGCCCCAATGATATCGTTTCCCGCGATGGCTCGTTGCGCCCTAAGCAAGTAGACCTCCGGCGACTCTCTGACCACCGATTGATCAAGCTCCACCATCAACTTGTCCACTTTTGCCGCATCATCCCCCTGGTTGCGATCCAGATACAATTTCACTATTTCCATCAGCAGTTGCAATCGCATAAATCGGTTCTGGCGAGACTTGGCCCCTTCACCCTGCAGTTGGTTCGGAAGGTCATACAATCGATGCCCCAGCACACGAATCGCCTCGTCGGTCTTCGCTTGTTGCTCCTTGCCTTTGAGATTCGCCCCCGATCTTTTCAAAATTTCCGATAACTGCAGGTAAGGCTGATATGCTTTGGGGTCCAGCTGGATCGCCTCCCGCGTCAGTTTTTCCGCTTGCCCCAGATCATTATTCCTCAAGCGGTAATACCCCAGCATCGACAGCGCGGAAACCTTCTGCTCGTTTTTTGTGGCCAAGGCCAATGCCTGCTCGTAGGACTTCAGGGCCTCCACGTTGTGTTTTTTTGCCTGGACCAAATGACTCGCGCCCCGGCTCTTCCATTCCGGCTCATCCCGCTGTAATTGTTCCATCTCGGTGGTCGCCCTCAGATGAAACCGTCGCCTTTCTTCCTGTGAAATGGTTTGCTTCGTCTGTCCAAGGTCTTCGATTGAACGTTTTAATTTCATGATCCGGTTGTGAAACATCTCCTCCCGACCCAGGCAAAACGCACTTAGCGAGTTTTCCAGACCCTGCCAAGATCCATAATAAAAGCTGCCCAGCGACAGGTACGCTTCGCTTTTCTCGCTCGACCGTTGGGTCAAATCCAGATACATTTTTTCCGCCTTCGCGATTTTTGCCCGCATCTTTACGATCAGGTCATCGTACTGCCCCGGTGATACTCCTTCAAGGACGGCAGACTGCGCGATCTTTTTCGCTTCCTCCAGGTCCAACATCGCCAGCGACTCCACGTACTCAGGCTTCATATCCAGTTGCATTGCCTTGTTGATGTCTTCGCGTGACATCGTTTCCAGGCTCGGATTTTCTCCCCGGCGGGCGTAACGGGCCACCCCGCGGCAATGGTACCCCAGGGCCAGAGATTTCTTTAACTCCGTATTCTTTTGGGCGTCCCGTTCCGGAATGATTTTGATCAGCTTGTCCGCCTCGTCCTCAACGTTCTTCATGGACGCACCCTGTCCGTTTCGACCTCCCACCAGCGCAAACAGAATCTCCAGGTAGCGTTTCTGCGCTTCAACCAGCATCGAATTTTGCGTAAGGGCCCGCTGCAGTGTGCGTAAGGCCCCTGGCTCCTCTGCGCCCTGGTACTGGGCTTCGGCTACCTTCAGCAACCATTTCGGGTCATTCTTGCTGTACCGATAGGCACTGGAAAAATTCCTCGCCGCTTCCTTGAAATTCTTCTTTTGCATGAAGACCTCGCCCCGGTCCGCATATATCTTAGGGTCCTTGCGCGATGTCGCAATGATCAAGACGGCTATGATCACCGTCAAAATCACCATGACCCCAATGGTCAGCATCGTAACAAATCGCTTATTAAGCCGTCGTTCCTGTTTCGCCATTTTCTTCTACTCCAATCTTATCTACTCGTCTACTCGACTACTTCTTATTAATTTCTTCCCAATTGGCCCAATGATCCTTGATTAAAATCGGAAGGGCCTTGTTCAAAAACTTTTCTCCCAGCTCCAACGCCTTATCACCCTTCGGCGGCTCTGTGCTTCCAAAGGAGACCTCGACTTTGCTGAAATACGCGTACTTAATCCGAACATCCGCCTGATACACACGCACCTTGTCCCGAGTTTCCGTATAATGCCCGTTGACGAAGAAAAAATAAATCACCGTCTGATACACCGTGGGAATATTCCGTGTATTCTTAAAGGTTAGCACCCGCACAGGCAGCGTTTCGTTTTTCAACCCCAATCCGGGAATCCTGACCGACGTGTCATACGAACCCGCCGGATCGAACCCCCCACCGATATAACACACATCCGGAACATGCGGAACCTGATCGGGATCTCCCGTGTAGTAGGTGACAAACAAGCTCACCGTCTTCCCAAATTCATTCGGATTGTCGATGGCCGGATCCTCGAAACGCATCTGAAGATATTCGCTCGTCCCCAGAGCTTCTTCCACTTCCTTGCTGATCCTCTGCTTGTCCACCAGTCGATAAGGACGCATCTGCCCATCGTCGAATTGCTGCAGACTCTTTTTCAGTTCGAGCCGCTCCTTGCGAAAATGCAATTTCATATACTTTGCCGTCGCCTGAATGCTCATGGCGGAAATCAGCAGCACCAGTCCCGCGATCACAAATGACCGATCCCTTAATGCCTCTTTTATCACTTTATTCATGCATCGGCTCCTGAACCTCGACTTCCTCATACACCCGGTTCAATATCCCCGCGATCACCCAATACATAAAAAACGCCACCGGCAGCATCAGTAATCCCAGCGTCGTATGAAATCCTCCCTTGGCAAAGATTGGACTGACCAGAACATAAAGTAATCCCGTGATGACCACCCGGGTAAAATTGCAGAATAACGCGATGGGAAGCGTCGAGACGACCAGGATAATCCGATGCCAGAACGGACGATCCGACAGGTACGCCATTGCCACCCCCAACGCCAAAAAGGCCATCATCAACCGCATCCCCGCGCAGGCCTCGGCCACACTTAAATTGAACGATTGACCCTTATAGAACCCTTCGATGATCACTCCGTTGGCCGTCACCTCCATCTGAGGAATCAAACCCAGCACCACCACCGACACCTGCGAAGCCCATATCCGCGGCTGCATCGTCAGCGATTCATACCACCGAGCCGGAATCGGCATCGCGAAAAATAAAAACAAAATCGGTAGCCACGTGACGCGAATCACCCGCCATCCGCAGCAAAACAGCACCACCCCAAACAGCGTCATCAGCAAGGCGATTAATTTCGGATACCCCATCTTCAGCGGGTAAATGCTCACCAGAAACATCAAAATGGACAAAACCACCATCACCAGACCCACCCAGTTGAACCAATCAAATTGTCTCCCCGCCTTGTATAACTGTTCACGACGCTGATGAAGAAAATACAAACTGAACACCGGAATGATAAAACCGTGCGACCAGTTCGCATTGTTGATCCAGTTATCCACCATGTACCGCAGCTCACCCCAATACAACCACCCCAAAAGCACACCCAAAACGACGATCTTGACCCAACCCGCCGGACCGATTATCTGATCCCACGTCACCGTCTCTGACCGTATTCGACGACCTCGCCCCGCAGGCGATATTGACTTTTCTATTTCCATAGACACTACTTCTTCTCTTTCTACTCGACTACTTGCCTACTAGACTACTCGTCTACTTCCTCTAAAATCCAAATCGCGTTTGTTGTTCCGCTCGCCTTCGATCAGTCGGATTCTGTTGCCCCGAAAACGAGTCGATATCCGCGAAGTTCCGATCATATACGAATCCAAATCCGTAGGTCAGCCGGAACGCGTTCCGCAGCACCGCCAGGAACGGCGTGACGGGATTAGTCCCGATATTAATAATATCGTCCGGCTTCAGTATTATATCCGCTTCCTTACCCGCGAAAACACGATCCATATTAATTGTTAAAACTTGTTCCTGGTTTCCTCCGATCCGACGGATCAATTCCGTCCGTGTCGGATCAGCTAGCGGTCCCAGCCCACCAGCCGCGGAAATCCCCTGACGAATCGTAACTTCCCGGCCCGTTAAAGAAAAAACCCCAGGACGCAACACATTTCCCATTACGTAAAATTCACCCTGAGTCGGAGGAGGAACCCAAACCGTATCCCCATCGTGAATCACCACGTTATACCGCCTGTCACCCATTTGCAGCTTATCCAGAGGAATCGCAATCACCCTCTGACTGGGTATCCTGGCCGCAACATCTTCCCATCCTTCTCCACTCGGACCTGTCGCCGGAGAAACAGGTTTTTCCTCCACCGGTTTGATCTCCGGCCCCCTCATTTTGGGGCGTTCAAGTAATTTGGGCGCAGTTGAAGGTTTAGCAGTCACCGGCACGGCGACTTCTTTCCTGGGATGTTCCACGGTTCGCCTTGCAGGAACAGGCGAAACACGAACCTCTTCCTTCGCTTCTTTTATAAATTTCCATTCCCCGTTCGCATAAACCCAATGTCCGCTTTCTTCTCCGCTCCCGACCCCGCCACTACCCACTGTGGCGAAATTAACCGGAACTTCTCCCTCGCTAATTTCGGATGTCATATTCGTCGTCGTGGTCGCCCTCTTGTTTCGGGAAGCTTCGATGTTCCGAAACACATAAACCATCTTGACCAGCGGCTGCTGAGGACCACCCACCGGGTTCACTCCTCCCGCCATCGCCAACGCATCCAGAACCCGAAAATTAGGACGCGGTATCATATCGCTCCGAGGATTTCCCACCGCCCCCAGAATGTTAAACGTCATATTCCGGGCCTCACGAACCAGAACCGTCACCTCCGGTTGGGCCAAAATCTGCGCCTCCTGAAGAACTTTCTCAACATACTTTCCCAACTCCCGCGCCGATTTGCCAGATACCAAAACATCCTGCCGGATCTGCGGAATCGTAATGTATCCTTCCCACGATATCTGGCGCGTTTCCACCCACGGCTGACCGGGAACCATCAGTTCGAATATGCTAAGATCAATCAAATCGCCGGGAAGAAGAACATAATCCTTGTTTTCCACCTGCAAATCTTCCGCCGTCGGTTCCGTGGATTCAATTTCCGTCATTGGCTCGTCGGCCACACTTACGCTTCGACGTAAATCCTGTGTCACCGATTTACCGCGGAATCTGCCCACCTGAGTCGGGTCCAGCAATCCATTTAACATGGCATTGCAGCCACCGCTCGCTACTATCGCTACCACTAATACCAGTTCCCTGATTCGCACCGGCCGGTCTCCTATCTGAACTTGCCGCACATCATATAGCATTCAGCGCACAGCAAACATCAGACAGCTTTCATCTTTTCTGAAGCTGTTCGCTGTATGCCGAACGATTCCTTTTTATTATCGGCCTTAATTTTGATCGTTCTTGAATAATATTCACCCATACCGTCTTCACTTCATACGTCCATGACCCTTTTATCGGCCATTTTTTTAGGCGACCATTTAAATATATTTCCAGATTTACAAAAGGTTTGAGCCTCTTTTATACGAAAAACATAATATGGAGGTTCATTGTGAATAATGTTGTCATCATTGGCGCTGGTGGACACGGCAGGGTTGTTCTTGATATCCTTCGCGCCGCCAATGCCTGTAACCCTGTGGGATTCCTCGATGCCAACCCCAGCCTCCACGGTTGCCAAATCGATGACCTCGAAGTGCTAGGGGACTTCTCTATTCTGGAAACCCTTAAATTTAAAGGCGTTACAGGCGCTATAGTCGCCATCGGCGATAATGCCGTGCGAAGAAAATACGCCGAAATCATTTATTCGCTAAATTTAGATCTTATTAACGCAATCCATCCATCCGCCAATATCGCCGGCAATGCCATTATTGGCGAAAACGTCGTAATTGCCGCTGGTGTTTTAGTTTGCGCTCATTGCAAAATCGGAAACTCCGTCATTCTCAACACAGGATGCATTATCGACCATGAATCCATCGTCGCCAATAGTGCGCATATCTGCCCAGGTGCCAAACTCGCGGGAAGGGTCATCATTGATAGTGGCGCCTTTGTCGGAATCGGCGCCACGATCATCCAGAATGTGCGTATCGGAACCGACTCCATCGTCGGTGCTGGAGCGGTTGTTATCAACGATATCCCTCCATGCGTAACTGTGGTTGGCGTCCCCGCCAAAATCCTTAAAACTTACAAAAAAGAACCCGTCAGATTCCCTCCAAATTTTCTCGAGCCGACTCTGGTAGAGACACATTGATCACCGCTTCTTTAAGAGGCACGACCGTAAGGGAGTGTTTAATTCCTTCAAATTTTCTTGAAAACCCTCGCGATAAAGTTACCATATAACAGTTTAGAATGTGAAGGTTTATGATATGAAAAGATCGGACCGTGACGAAACGTCGGAAGACAAAGAAAAAAAACCGGCCAAACCAAAACGCCGAAAACGCCTTTTTTTAATTTCCATCGGGTCTATTGGCCTCTTGATTGCGATCTTGTATATGATCCCCGTGAATTTTTATGTCGGCGGGTACGGTAATATCCTCTCGGCCAACGACGCCGTCCTCCGGGCCGGGTCCAAGGGACCCGTCCGGGCCATCCTCGTCCAATCCGGAGATCGCGTCAAACAAGACCAGGTCATCATCGAACTGGAAGACGACGTAGAGCTTGCCGAAGTCGACCGCTGCCGACAGGAACTGAACCAATCACGAACCGAACTCCAATTCCTCATCGAAACCGCCGCCATCGAAAAACAAAAAGACCAGTTCGAACGCGATATCGCCAAAATCAAATATGACGACTCCCAAGCCGAGTTCGTTCGCGTCAAAGGACTCCGCTCCTCGGCCGCCACCAGCGACCTGGAGCTGCGAATGGCCACCGCCAAACGAGATATGGACCTCGTCGACTTCCACGCGAAATCCATCGACAAACACAAAGTCCGGCTCGCACAGGTCGATGTGCAAAAACGAAAAATCGCCACCCTCGAAGCCCAACTCGCCGGCGCCAAACGCGTCCTCGCCCGACGAAAAATCTACGCGCCCATGGCCGGCGTCCTTGTCATGCACACCCTCTCCCTCGGACAGATCGTCGACGCCAACGAAGTCCTGGGCCAAATTTTCGACGATCTCTATTATCAGGTCGTCGCCAATATCCCCGAACAGTTTGCCTGCTACCTCAAGGAAAACCAACCCGTCCGCGTCGAACTCAGCGCCTACCCCCACTGGCTCTTCGATTATTTCTACGGAAAAACCTATTGGGTCTCCCCGGTCGTAAATCCCCAAGCCAGCGGCGACGGAACGGTCCTGATCAAAGCCAAAATCGAAACCACCGTCCCCCACACTATCCTCAAAGCCGGCATGGCAGGGAAAATCTCCGTCCAAGCCGGAAAAACCGCCCTCCTCTGGCGAATCCTCGGTTTCCGAACCTACGACGACAAATTCGCCCCCACCACCCAACCGGCAAAAAAAATATGATCAAATTGAACGACTGATTACAGAAGGTGCGGTCGGATGTGCGTGGCGAAATGAATGAACAGTTTCCGATTCCCAGACAACTCCCACACGTCCTTGCGAGCATCTACCGCAAAACAGCGATCGCGGCAACGCCGTGGTATCCGTTTTGAAATTCCGCATTTGAATCTTGACAAACATGCCCTGGGATGATATACTCGATTGTTCAATAGCTTGATAGGCGTAATTTTCTTTAAAGTGGGGATATGATATGATAAATTTGAAGGATCGAATCGATTCACATCATAGTCCGGCCAAAGCCGATTGCGAGACCGCTCTTCTCCAGAAAAATCATCCGGTTTCCACACGGGAACAATTTATTCTCATTACCGGCGGCTGTGGTTTTTTCGGGGCCAACTTGGCGGATCGGCTCTTGCGGATGCGGCAAAACGTGCTTGTTTTCGACAATCTTTCAAGACCCGCAAGTGCATCCAACGGTCGGCGGCTAAAGAAACTCCACGGCGAGCGGGTACATATCCGCGTCGAAGATATTCGCGACCGCACGGCACTTCGCCAAGCCGTCCGCTCTGCCAGACAGGTATTTCACTTGGCCGGACAGTCATCCGTGACCGCCAGTCTGACAAATATCCGGTCCGACTTTGAAAATAACGTAGTCGGAACGTTGAATCTGCTTGAAGAATTATATGCCCTTACAAATCCGCCTCCGCTGGTAGTTGCTTCCAGCAGTAATGTATATGCCCCCCTTGAAGATGGGGATTTAACAGTCAATGGCAACCGTTATGAACCGGTCGATACAAGTCCGTGCCATCGGGGTGTCAGCGAAAACCACCCATTGAATTTTCACACCCCATTTGGGTGTTCCAAAGGTTCCGCCGATCAATATGTAATGGATTTCGCCCGAACCTTCGGCCTGCGGAACGTAGTGCTGCGCCTAAGTGACGTTTATGGTCCGCATCAACTCGAAATGGACGACCTCGGCTGGGTGGCCCATTTTTTGATTTCCACAATTGAAGATCAGCCAATTGTTGTCTATGGGGACGGTCGACAAGTGCGGGACATTCTATTTATTGATGATTTGGTAGACGCGTTATTGCTTGCCCAGTCAAACATAGAACAACTCGCCGGCCAGGCGGTGAACATCGGCGGCGGGCCGGACAATTCGATCAGCCAGCTCGAAATGATCGAGTTGATTGAACAACTCGCTGGTAAAAAATCCCTGGTCTGCTATGATCAGAATCGATTAGGGGACCAGCGGTATTATGTCTCGGATAATGGAAAATTTGGCTCCGCAACAGGCTGGCGGCCGAAAGTCGATGTCCATCAAGGGGTGGAAAGACTTTACCGCTGGCTGACCGGAACCCGAAAACCATTGGTGAGCTTCTACCGATTAATAAAAAGAAAATCGGAGAACCGGTGCCAAGTGGTTTTATAACCTCAGAAAATCATCCCCGATTACCATCGGGGGCAAGTACGGTATTTCGCAAATAGGGGTGTAATACCAACTTCGGTTGGTAGCATTTTCGCGGCCATGTCTTGATCACACCAGGGCCGCCGCCTCGACATGACCTAAACGGTTGCTCCATTTCCAACTAAAACATGTTGATTTAAAACAGGCCTTTCATTATTCTATATCCGTCAATAAGGAGATAAAAAAACATGGCGAAAAAAACAGTGGCGAATATTGATCCGAAAGGCAAACGAGTTCTGATGCGGGTGGATTTCAACGTCCCGATCAAGGACGGTAAGGTTGGCGATGACAAACGTATCGTCGAAGCTATGCCGACGATTAAAAATATTATCGAACGCGGCGGGAAACTCATTTTGATGAGTCATCTTGGCCGGCCCAAGGGAAAGTCGCCGGAATTCTCTATGAAACCGACGGCCGACCGGTTGGGCGAACTGCTCGGCAAAACCGTCAAATTCGTCGATGACTGCATCGGCGATAAAGTCAAACAATCCGTCGATAGTCTGAAGGACGGCGAGGTTCTTGTCCTCGAAAACGCGCGATTCTACAAGGAAGAAGAGGCCAACGAGGAAAATTTCGCCAAACAATTGGCCGCCTTCGGCGATATTTACGTCAACGACGCCTTCGGCACCGCCCATCGTTGCCATGCCTCGACCTTCGGGTCAGCCAAATTCATCAAAGGTCCTAAGGTCATCGGATTTTTGATCGCCAAGGAATTAAAATACCTGGGTGACGCCCTGGATAAACCAGTCCGGCCCTTCATCGCCGTGCTCGGCGGGGCGAAGGTCGGCGATAAAATCGAAGTGATCCACCATCTGCTGTCGAAAGTGGACAAATTGCTCATCGGCGGAGCGATGGCGTATACGTTCTTCAAGTCCCAGGGCAAATCCATCGGTCAATCGCTGGTGGAAAATGATAAGCTCGACTTGGCCAGGGAATTGATGAAGTTCGGCGGAGAAAAACTGGTTCTGCCGATAGATACAGTTTGCGGCAAGGAATTCAAGGAAGGCACGGAAACAAAAGTTTTCGAAGGCCAGATTCCCGACGGTTGGCAGGGATTGGACATCGGCCCAAAGTCGGTTGAGATGTTCAAGAAGATTATTTCCTCAGCCAAAACGATCGTCTGGAACGGTCCGGTCGGCGCGTTTGAAATCAAACCCTTCAACACCGGAACCAACGCCATCGCCCAAGCCATCGCCGAAGCGACCGGCAAAGGCGCCATCAGCATCATCGGCGGCGGCGACAGCGCTTCCGCCATCAAAAAAGCCGGTTTGGCGAAATCCATGACCCATATCTCGACCGGTGGCGGAGCAAGTCTGGAATTCATGGAAGGAAAAGGCTTCGAAACTCTGGATATCCTGGACAACGCCTGAGCGGTTTTACAACTTACGGAACGGGATCAATCGTTAAAGGCGGATTGGGCTGATAGTCCTTGCCCAGTGCTGTTCCGGGCAATTGAACGTCCCAGCGAGTGGAGTTCAGAACCCATTGAGTATAGGTATCGCTGTTCGGGCCTGGAATGGCTACATAAACGTCTTTGTAAGGATAGTTCGGCGAGCGGGTTTCAACAAAGCTCACGACGCCTTCCGCTTCCGTACCGATTAGTTCCGCGACCACGTAACTGCTTCCACCGGCCAAATCCCGCTCGACCGGCAATAAATTTTTTTGCACGAAACCATACGGTCCTTGTTTTTTTATCCACACCTCCCAGCGGTCAAACGTTTGGACGTCGGGAGCTTTTACCGCCAGCCACGTATGGGTAAACAAAGCTCCCACCACCGGAAGTGGAGCGGCGTATACTCGCGCGACAGCTTGGCCATTCGATGCCAGTGAGGTCAGGGGTTCAAAACCGCTCTGGTCGGGCTTCCATAAATCGCTGAAACCACACCCGGACAGAAACGCGATCAGCACGGGAAAAAAAATAATTCGCCTAAAATAACTCCCACGTATATGGATCGAAAAAAACATGTGTCTCCCTTGAAATACTCCTTCCATCACATATACCACAACCGATCTATTTTTCAAATACATTAAAGGGGCTTGGCACTTGGCACACCCGTTTACTATATTCTCAAGAAAGATTCGGGGTTTAACCGATGATAAAGGGAAGCGTTGTCTTATTTTTACGCTGAAGTGATCATTTTTTACATTTGACAGTAAGAGCCTTGTATAACTATGATAGTAAAGCCGCATAAGGCGGATTTTTTTGGAGTCAAGACGATGAAAAACGTGAGAATGGTATTAGGAATGACTGGTATTCTGATTTCCGCATTTTTTGTAATCACCGCAATGGGTGAAACTGAAAAAAAGTTTCCGTTCACCGGCCAGGTGACGGGTAATTCGGTGTCCGTCCGGTCCGGTCCGGATGTTAATTATTATCCGGTCACACGGCTTATGAGAAATAACACGGTCCAGGTGGTGGGCGAAGAGTATGGCTGGTATAAAATCGTTCCACCGGAAGGGGTCTTTAGCTGTGTAAGCAAGGATTTTGTTGACAAGAAGGAAGGCGGCAAGGGTGTGATCAAAGGTGATCGCGTCTCGATTCGGGTTTGGTCGGCCGAGAGCAAAAGGTCGGTCCAGCTTCCTGCCAGCAACGGAATGGAAGTAACAATCGTGGGTGAAGACGGCAACTGGTACAAGATCGTTCCACCCGAAGGCGCCTGTGTGTGGATTTCCGCCAAGTTTGTCAAATCGAGTTCGGAAAATTCCTCAGCCGTTGCCGCGACGCAGCCCGAAGCCAGGAACATGACTTCCCCTTCGAAGAAAACCAGCGAGGAGGTCACTGAAGTTACCGACAAAACCCTCGAAACGGTAACCACCCGTCCAACCTCTCAACCCGCCCTGCCCGGAATAAACAAAGTGATCCGCGAACATTATGTAATTCACAGCACGACCACTCAACCCTTCGACTCGAATGGCGTTATGGGTAAATATTCCCGCAAGCTCGAAGAATTGGACAAGCAATATCTGGCCGCACAAAAAAAGCCCCTGGCTGAGCGAAAATATGACGCCATTATCGCTGGACTTTCTCCCATCGCCCAGCAAAAAGACAATAAGGCCGCTGCCATGTTTGCCAAGAACCGCCTGGCGATGATCGAATATCAGAAACAGGCCCAGCAGGGGGTTGGTCAATTAACTGAACTGCATGAAACGTATACCCGGGAAATAACCGAGACGAAAATCCCAGCTATGCCGCAGTTCAACGAAACCAATCCCGATACGTATCGGTATCAGGGCTGCGGGCTGCTCCAGCCGAGCCTGGTCTTCGAAGGACCCCTCATGCCCAAGCGATTCCGGCTGTTCGATCCGGAAAAAGGGCGAACGGTCGCTTATGTGGAATTGGCTCCGAATGTCGAAATCAATATAAGCCAGTATATCAGCAAGAACGTCGGGGTGTACGGGACGTCAGTCTTTGACGCTAAACTGGGCTTTAAGGTCATTAAGGCCGACGCCTTCAAAATCCTGGGCGAGGCCTCAAAAATCACTAATTCACCTTCGGTAATTCAGTAGCGGCGCATTGCACGCGTCTTTCCAGGTAGTCGGAAGGAGGATAATGATGGAATGCAACCAGAAGAGAAATTCGGATCTCTGCGGATGCACGTATACTTCATGCTCCAACCGGGGAATTTGCTGCCAATGCCTTCAATCTCATCTCAAAAACCGCCAGCTCCCCGGCTGCTGTTTTCCCCCGGACGCGGAAAAGACGTATGACCGATCCTTTGAAAAATTCGCCGAGGCCTGGGGACTGGGAAAGAGAAAATAACCACCGCATTAGAAATGCTCTAAGACCATTTTTATTCAGATTCGCTCGTCCATTTCCGCCCGGCGGGTGACTCGGATGGCACGATTTCCCCTAAATTGCCCGAGTCTGCCGGCGAACTTGTTTTTGCCTTCGATCTGAACGAGTAATTCCTTATTGGCAAGTTTTTCCGTCTGGATGATGTCCCCGACCTGCAAACTCATCAGTTGGCCAAGAGAAATCGTCGTCTGCGCTAGAAAGGACCGCAGATTGATCGTCGCGCTTTTGACGTTTTCGGCGATTTTTTGGCCGTGATTTATACCGTTGTCTTGTTTGCGATACGACAGCCAGTTCTGTGTGGCCAATTTGTCCAGCACGGGTTCGATGGTGGTAAACGGGACGCACAAACACATCGTTCCGGACTTTCCGGCCAATCGAAGCTCGAACGTTATGACCACCACAACCTCGTTGGGAGCGACCACCTGAACCAGGTGGGGGTTGGATTCGCTTTGGCTAAGGTCAAATCCCGTTACGCCCAGAGTTGACCACGCGTCGCCAAGCAGTTTCAACGCCCGGTCGATAATTCGCCCGACCAGTCTTTGCTCGATCGTGGTCAACGGCCGCTGGGGGATAAAGGTATCGACGTTCGCCCCGCCGAGCAATCGGTCGATAATGGGAAAAATGATCAACGGGCTGACCTCCAGGCAAAACGAGCCTCCCCACGGTTTGACCCCCAGAAGATTAAAGCATGTCGGATTGGGAAGGGAATGGAGAAACTCGCTGTACGTCAATTGTTCGGTATCTCCGATCTTGACTTCGACGATGGTTCGCAAAAAAGCCGACAGCGCCGCCCCGAAGTTCCGGGCAAAGGCTTCGTGAATCCCTTCCAAAGCCCGCATCTGGTCCTTGCTGACCCGTTCCGGACGCTTGAAATCATAGACGGTGACTTCTTTGCGGACCGGTTTGATCCCGACTGCAGGGGCCGGCGCCTCTACCTGCGAGGGTTGGTCAGCACCACCGACCGCAGCCAGGAGGGCATCGACTTCGGATTGATCCAGCACGTCCGCCATAGATGATTTATACCCTAGCGCAAAAAATGCGCATAACTATTTTTACTAACGACCTACCCATTGTGTTATCGGACATAGTGGACCAAAACTTTAAACGGAAAAAGGGGACCTTTTGATTTAATTTTTGTCTTCGACCACGTAACCACCGCGTTTGGAAGGTTCGATCAGTTCACAAGTATATTTTTTGGCCAGTTGCCGGTAACTGGTGGATTTGGTCAAGGTCAGATGGCCGGTGACGATCAGTTTTTGCGGATGTAACTGGGCGAGAAATTCTTCCAATCCAGTGCCGGGGGTCGTTATGGCGTTTAAGATCAAAACATCGGCACGCACATTTTTGAAATTGCGGGAAATGGCGTTGGCGGCGTATGAATTTAATTTGGAAGCGACGATTATATTTAGTTTACCCGAATGGACCAGAATAACGGCGTCATTTTCCGTCGATTCTGCCGGCAGGTTGGATGGTGGATACAATACGGTCAGTTTTGTCTCGCGGAAGCGAATTTCAGCACCAGTCGAAATCGTTTGCTTATGCAAAGCGGGATCGGCAAGAAGTTTTTTAACCGGCTCATACCCACTGGCCAATCTTTCATTAAAACCGGACGGCAAGAAAACCTCCAACCGGGGATTTTGATCCGCGAGGGACCATAAATCGTTGAAAAATTGTTGATCGGGCGAAGTTAGGATCACGGCGGCGGGTTTGGAGAAAAATTGACAGGACACCTGGCGGGCAAATTCGGCGACTTTTCCTGAGCGGGACGCCCCGCAGTCGATAAAAACCAGTTCCCGTCCGGTGTGGACGGCAAGCATCTGACCCTCGGAACCACCGGCGACGTAGACCCACGATTTTTTTGACTGGGCGGTGGATATCCAGCCGGCGAGATAGACGGCGATTAACACCAACAGGACAGGTTTACGCCAACTGGTTTTGAAGGGGCGATTTTTTTGGCCAAGGAGAGAATAGAAAATCACACCAAAATAGAGAAAAACAAGATACCAGGCCGGCGGAGGAACATCGACGTATACTCCGGGAAGTTTGGCCAGGAACATTGAGATCGCCCCCATCAAACCACACAGGAAATTGTTCAGGTGAGCCAAAAGCAAACCTATCGCCGGTACGGCAAGGGCCAAAATCATCTGGGCAAATCCCGTCAGGGTCAGCAGTGTGACCAGCGGACACAAGACGACAGATGTAACAGGACCGATCAAACTAAGAATATTAAAATGATGCATCACGAGAGGCAGCGCCCCCAGGCCGGCGGCGATAGACGCACAAAACAGTATTTTGAATTTATCCAGCGAGTAATTCCAGATCAGCCAATAATGATTGGTCAGCCTGGGATCGTTTGGGTCGGTCAGTTGGGGAATTATGGGCACAAAGAAAAAATGATAAATCGGACCGGCCAGCACGACCAGGCCCAGGGTCGAGGTGAATGATAATTGGAAACCCGGATTAAAAAGCTGATTGGGGTCCAGGAGCAAAAGCACCAGGGCCGCGACGGCCAGGGAATTTAATATATTCGCCGGTTTATTGAATAAGGATCCGAAACAAACGATAACGATCATGATCATCGCCCGGACGATGGACGGCTGAAAATCGGTCAGGGTGGTAAAGACCAGTGCGGAAAAAATAACAATGATGGTCGTTGCCTTTCGGGACACTCCGGTCACGGAACACACCCACCAAAGTCCCGCCGCCAGCATCGCCAGATTGAATCCGCTGACCGCCAGCATATGAGCGGCCCCGATATTGATCATGGCCTGGTTGACTTCGTTTTGCACGTGATAACGATTGCCCAAAACCACGGCGGTCAGCAAACCGCTCGCATATTCACCGGCGGGAAGTTCGTTTCGCATCAGCAGCCCCTGGGCCGTTTGCCTGGCTCTTTCCAGGATAGATTCCACCCGCAATTTGTTATTCGAAATCATTGTAATGTCCTGGGCGCTATTCGCCAGCAACCGGGTGAAGATTCTGTTATTTTCATAGTAATTAAAATTCGAGGGTAAGGGAAAGTCAGCGCGGGGGAATTTTGTTGAGACCAACCGGCCATGGGCTTTTATTTCCTGTCCGGGATGATATTGATCGAACATTCCGGGAATAGAAATTTCGACCAGACCGGCGGTGGGGCTTGAGGTTTCGCCAATCGTAATCTGCTCCACATCAGCCAGGAAACGGGTTTTAATATTCACTTTCGATTGATAGGGAAACGTTTTTTGCGCCTGATTGATCATGGCGGAGCTGAGAACCCGAGCGGTTAAAGTAACCACCGGCGGCTTGACGGAAGAATCCTCTCGGACAAAATTGCGGATGTGGTGAGCGGGAAAAAGATGATTGGCCTGATAGTGGTGAACCATTCCGCCGGCAAAGGCCAGGAACATCAATAACCAGAATGAAACGCGAGTCTTTTTACGCCAGATAAGATAACCCAAAACGCTGATCGGAATCAAAATACATACCGGCAGGATCAATCTTGTAAGGTACTGGTCGAATGCAATTCCACCGAGAAAAGCCAGCACGGGCAAAAACATCGGCGGGGTCCACAGGCGAAAGTCTTCCTCGGATGGTGTTACTAATTGGACCATTCTATATACCGCTTCCACAATTTCATCAAAAGGTAAAATCTATTATTTTCGTCCCGTCAGGACCGGCAGAAGCGTTTTGCCGTCGAGGGGTCCGATGGTCTTTAACCGATCCGTACATCCGAGCATATCGAGGACCGTCGGCATCACATCGACGAGTCGGGCGGTTTTAATGCTGCCTTGAGCGATTCCCGGACCCGCTACGACAAAGGGAACGACCATATCATCTCGAATAATCGAACCATGTCCACCCAAAGCTTTTTTGTCAAAATCCCATCCTTTGGCGGCAAATAAACCGATCTGGCCGGCCCGTGGACTGTCATAAAACTCAATCACCTGGGGAACAAAATCCGGAAATTCGGATGTACAACTGGCGTTAAGCCAGGTTTCGCTATCGTAAAAATCCTTATTCACCATTCCCACTGTAAAAGGGAACTTACCATATCCCAACGGATCGTTCCTAAGGTTTTTATAGCGGTACACTTTTGTCCCGTCCGGGTTGATCTTCCGAGTCACCTGCCCCTGACCATCAGCGGTAAAGACTCTGACATTATTTTCATCCACCTTGGCCGTGACTATCCGTACCGCCGGCACTTGCGTCAGCAGTTCAATCAACTCCTTGCGTCCGTGCTGCTCGTAGACCCCAGAATCGTATTTTTCCAGAAAATGGCTGACCTGCTCGAACGACGGCTGATCGTGCCAGTGGTCGCCGCATCGTAAATGAAGCTGCGCCTGACGCGGACCACCGTCCACCATGACCACCCGATATTTTTTAAGATACTCATGCCATGCGCCGGGTTCTTTGTTTTCCAGGAACATTTGATCCACCACGGGAAGCTTTAAGTCCTTTCGCAAAAAGTCCTCCGGCAGCCAATAATTTTTTTTCTCGGCATAAACATGCCCGTGATCGCTGGTGAAAATAAGGTAATAATCCTTCAAAAGTCCGTTATGCTCCAAAGCCCGGCAAATTCGACCAACCTGGTCATCGACGTTGATCATGGCGTTTTGATATGCCGCCGAATTCGCTCCATCCTCATGTCCGATATGGTCGAGCGTGGGAAAATAAGCAAAAATATAATCGGGCCACCGTCCCGTAACCGCGGAACAAGCGGCCACCTCTTCAAACCGCTGGGCGACCAGTTTATCCACGTCCGAATACCGGTCAAAAAACCAGTCGATTCCCGAACTCATCCAGTTATCATACGGGCGGGTCGCTCCCCGGCGATTGGGGGCTTGAATCGTTACCGTATATTTATCGCCCAATATTTCATAAATCGTCGGGGCTCGCAAATCATGATCGACCTGCAAATAGGTGCGGGCGAGCATGTAATTCTGGTATTTGCCGGAATTACGGTCGAACCATTTATTCCCCATGATCTGATGATGGCCGGGATACAGACCCGTATTGGCGGTGGCCATGCTGGCGTAGGTAATGCTGGGAAAACAACAGACGGCATTGTCCGCGTGGCAGCCCCGATTATATAGATATTTTTGGATATTCGGCAGCTGGCCCGCGCAGATCATCTCTTTCATTAGATCATCCCGCACGCCGTCCACCCAAAAAACCAGCACTCGGCGCTGGGGCACACGAACCTGATCGTCCAGTTGAATTTTCAAGTCACCGGGATGCGCGCAGCCGCTCATCATCCACAGTGCCGCCAACAAAAATATCCGTTTCATTTCCATCCTCTCGTTGTTATTAGAGCGTGCAAACGTTAATATACGGATGAATAGCTTATACAAGCATCGCAGCAAAATCAACGAAGCTTTTGGAGGTCATTTATATGCCGATACACCCGACCGCGATTATCTCGCCCCAAACCGAGATCGATCCGACCGCCCAAATCGGTCCGTATGTGGTCATTGACGATGAGGTCAAAATCGGACCCAATTGCCGAATTTTTCCGCATGTTTTCATCAACGGCTATACCACCATCGGAGCCAACAACGAAATTCATTCCGGAGCCGTCATCGGAGACAGTCCGCAAGACCTGGCGTTTAAACCCTGCCGAAGTTACGTCCGCATCGGCGATAACAATGTCATTCGCGAGGGAGCGACGATCCATCGCGGCTCCACTCCCGAATCGGAAACGGTGATCGGAAATCACTGCTATCTGATGGCCAATTCGCACATCGCCCATAACTGCCGTCTGGCCGATCATGTCAAACTCGCCAATGGCGTCCTCCTGGCAGGGCATGTCCACATCGAGGAAGGATCTTTCCTTAGCGGCAACAGCGCGGTCCACCAATTTACCCGTATCGGACGGTTGTGCATGATCTCCGGTAATTCCCGGGTTACTATGGATGTCCCGCACTTCATGATAGTCTATGGCAATAGCGATGTCATCGGAATCAATCGCGTCGGGTTGAAACGGGCCGGGTTTACCTCCTCGCAGATTACGGACATTCGCGCCGCCTATCGATTTATCTGGCGGGGGGCCATGAACTTTTCCAAGGCGGTCGAGCAATTGGCAAAAGAAAATTCCTCGCCGGAGGTAAAGGAACTGCTCGATTTCATTCGTACTCCGTCCAAACGAGGCATCGCCGGTCCGCCACGTGAATCCAGAACCACCGGAAAAAATAATGACGAAAATGACTAAAAATCAAATAGATATTATAACCGTTCATATCCCATTGAAAATGGTCATTGCGAGACCGCGCAGCGGGCGCGGCAATCTCGTCCCTTCGCCAAAGGAACGAGATTGCTTCGTCGCTGCGCTCCTCGCAATGACTGCGCCTGAACGGTTACTAACTATTTTCGTTTCTCTGATTGCCTTTTCGACATGCGTTTTCGCCCAGGAGCGAATCGCCGTCAACGATGTCCGCTGGCAGGACGGAAATTGCCCCGTCTGCGGAAAAAAAGTAAAACTCGCGGTTGTTACCGCCACTAACACCACTTGCGGAATTGACCGTGATCTTTTTATTCGCTCGGCTGGACCCCAGCCGGAATTTTACCTGATCGATACCTGTCCCAACTGCTGTTTCAGCGGTTACCTGAACGATTTTGACCTCGTCCTCCCGCAACAGGTAAAAGATAATCTCAAAAAAACATTAAAACCACCCCATCCGATCAACCCCAAAATCCACCAGCAGGAAATCGCCACCCTGGACAAATATGAATTGGCCTATCAGACTTTTAAAATTCTCGGCCGATCAGACGAATCCTTCGGTTGGCTTACACTTCGGGCCAGTTGGATCGCACGTGATTTATATTGCAACCTGCCCAAACATCCCGCAATCGTCGATGTGCTGATCGAAGCCGGCAAACTCGTCCCTCCCGCCGGAAAAGATTCCAATCCCGCCGAACGTGAAGTGAGGCAGGCAAAAAAACTTGCATTACATATGACGAATTCAAAAACGAAGTGGAACTACGACGCCGTGATCGCCTTGCTCTATCGTCGGCATGGTGAAAATCGATCCGCCTTAAAATCTATCGACCGAATCGGGCAAAACAAAAATACTCCCGCCGATATTCGAGACCTTTTCGTGCAGATGAAACGGTCGATCGCCACCGAGCAACACTGGCAGGAGCTTTCCGCCGAGCATTTCAACCGGGCCTTTACAACAGGCACGATCAGTCCTGCGAACCAGGCTATCGCCAAATATCTTCTCGCCCAGTTATATCACCGCCTGGGAAAAAAGGACGAGGCTCGACGATGGCTAAATGAGGCGATTCTCGACCGGAGGCTTCCCGCCAACCTGCTCCAATGGGCCAAGGAAACCCAGGAGCAACGGCCTTGAAAATGAACCCATCCATCCATTGGCCGACAACCCCCGCCGAGGGAGTTGAATTGCAAAAACAAATGGCGCGGATGGTAAAGATCCAACCCTTACCCTCACCGCCAAGAATCCTTGCCGCCATTGACCTGGCTCACATCGGCTCGCCCCGCCGACCCACCCATCAGGCGGCGGGAATTATTGTGTACGATCTTGAAAAGAAAGAAACCATCGAACGCCGTTCCGTCATCCGGCCCGTGACGTTTCCCTACATCCCCGGCCTGCTTTCGTTTCGCGAGGCCCCTGCCGCACTGGAGGTCATCGAGCTGATTTCTACCCCCGTCGATGTTTTCTTAATCGACGGCCAGGGATTGGCTCATCCCCGACGAATCGGAATCGCCAGTCACTTGGGAATCCTGATCGACCGGCCAACTATCGGTTGCGCGAAAAGTCGATTGACCGGCCAGCCTCAACAACCCTTACCCGCCAGACGCGGGTCCCGAATAAATTTGCTGGATGGCGATGAAATTATCGGGGCGATTGTGCGAACCCGGACGAAGGTCAAGCCCTTGTATGTTTCCATTGGAAATTTAATTACTCTGGAAGAATGTATCGAGGTTGTATTAAAATCCGCAGACCGTTATCGCTTGCCGGAACCCGCGCGTCTGGCCCATAATTATGTTACAATGATCGCCAAAGGAGTATTAAAACCCGACGAACATTTATAAGAGGGCGGAGCAAGCCCCGCCCCTACTTTAAAAATTATGACAAATGTACATATATCACAATTAACGATCTACCAGCTGGCCATGCCTTTTCGCCGACAGTTCCGCCACGCCGCGGCCCAGCGATCCGTGGGCGATAACATCATCGTTCAACTCGAACTCGGAAACGGCCAGGTCGGTTTCGGCGAGACCCTTGCCCGCGAATATGTTACCGGTGAAACACCCGCCTCCGTTGTCGATTCGATCCAAAGAATTTTTCTGCCCATTCTCATGCAATTCAACCCGGACGGTTTTGGTGAAGTGATCGAGCTTTTGGAGCGTCTGCCCCTCGTCGATAACGGTAAACCCCTCTACGCCGCCAGATGCGCGGTTGAACTGGCTCTGCTCGATGTCTACGGCAAGCAATTCAATCGTAACCCGGAAATTCTCACCGGCTGGATCGATCAACCCTTCTGGGAACCGCCCGGAGCGGCAGCCTCCGTCACTTACAGCGGTGTGATCGGAACGATGAAGCCGAAAAAGGCGGCACTGGTCGCCCGCCTCATGCGTCTCTGGAAATTATCCGATTTTAAAATCAAAGTCGGCGACCCCGCCGAATTCGACCGCCTGGGCGAGGTGGCCAAGGCGCTTGCTCGTCCCATCAAAGCCGGACAAGTCCGTCTTCGCGTCGATGCCAACGGAGCCTGGAAACCCGAAGATTTAAAGGAAAAAGTCGATCGCCTTGAAGACCTGGGAATCCTGTACCTGGAACAGCCCACCCTCCCGCGATTCGATGACGGTTGGCTTCCCATTCAACATCACAGCGGAGTCAATCTGATCGCCGACGAATCCCTGGTCAGCCTTGCCGACGCCGAACGGCTGACCCGTCAATACACGGTCGGAATCTTTAACATTCGCCTGGCCAAAAATGGCGGTCTGCTCCCCTCGCTCAAACTCGCCGCCTTCGCCTTCAGCCGGGGAATCGAAGTCCAACTCGGCTGCATGGTTGGCGAAACAGGAATCCTCACCGCCGCCGGGCAGTGGTTCGCAAATCTGGTGCCCGAAATTATCTTCGCCGAAGGCGGTTACGGCAAATGGCTCCTCAAGGACGATCTCTTGAGCAAACCCGTTAAATTCCGCTACGCCGGAAAAATCCCAACCCCGAAAGGCCCGGGGCTGGGGATACAGGTCGATCTGGCAAAAATACGCAAATACATCACATCGGAACCTCTTTCGATCAATATTTAAACTAAAGGATTTTCGTAATGGAGCCATCGGAAAGAATCGAAAAATCTAAAAAAATCCTTTTGCAAAACGCGAAGGACGGTCTGGCCCTTTATGCCCTGGCGATGGAATATAACTCTCGGGGTGATTTTACCGCGGCATTGGATTATCTGGACCACCTTTTGAAAATCGACCCCACCCATGTCCCGGGATATTATCAAAAAGCCCTGATCCATGTAAAGCTTTCGCAAAACGACGAGGCCAAGTCGGTCCTGGAGGCGGGCCTACCCAAGGCCGCCGAAGCGGGCCATCTTCACACGCGAGACAAAATGCGCGAGTTGCTGGAAGCAATCGACAAATAAATGTACCGGAAAACGATGGTGTATTAGCTTTTAAACTCATTCTAACATTCTTGAGAATGTTAGAATTAACTTTCATCGTTTCAGCATCGGTGGCAAGCCCCTCTGCATCGGGATTTAGCTTAATGACGCTTTGGCCAGTTTGGCCTGTTCACTTTCCGGGGCGAGTTCGATAATCGACTGCCAGGATGTTTTTGCCCGGTCGTGCATTCCGATATTTTCCAGGGCCTGGGCGAGGGCGGCCAGGGCGTCGATGTTCTGCCCATTCCGGCGGAGGCTTTGCTCGAATTCCTCGACGGCCATAGGGTATCTGGCCTGATCAGAGTAGATCAATCCCAACTGATAATGCACGTCGGCGAATCCGGGTTCGAGGATGACGGCCCGCTCAAAGTATTTTTGAGCTTCATCTTTTTTGTTCAGCTCGTAAAGGGCGAGTCCTAGTTTGACCATCGCTTTGACATAATCGGGATTGATGTCGACTGCCAGGCGAAATTCCACAGCGGCCTGAGCGACTTTACCCTGGGCCTTCAGGAGCAACCCGAACCGGTAATGCCAATCCGCCCGCTGCGGATGACTTTCCAGGGCATAAGCAAAACGTTCGGTTTGAATATCCAGGAGCTGTTTGGCGACCGTGCGATTATCCGTCTGGGGTTCCAGGTACTCTTTCGCCTGTCGGGCCGCGGAGGCTTTTAACTCCAGCCGGGCAACTTCGGCAAACAGCATGGTGGTGTTGGGTTCAATGGCGGCGGCCAGTTCGATGGTTTCCGACGCCTTATCCTGTAATCCGGTGTGATATTGGGCGACCGACAAACCAACATAGGCGTTTAGGAGCCGGTCATTAACGTCTATGGCCCGGCTGAACCATTCCGCGGCAGGAAGATAACGTCCCATCCGCAAATGATAGGTCCCGAATTTTACCATGGCTTCGAGATATCCAGGATGAATCTCCAGGGCCTTTTTATACGAGCTTACCGCCTGATCGTCCTGACCCAGTTTGGCGTGAAGCTCTGCCAGTTGAAGATAGGTATCGGGAAATTCTCCCTGTTTTTCCAGCAGCGATTCCAGGGTTTCAATGGCCTTTCCAATCTCTCCGGATTTGATATAGGCTCGAACGATTTCATTTTCCGTTTCCCAATTTTCCGGTTCGATAGTCAGGGCAATCTGGTATTCCGCTACGGCTTTCTTCTCGTAGCCGTTGTTTAGGTACAAACCCGCCAGAAGGATTCGGCTTTGAATATCCTCTGGGTCGATTTCGCATAAAGCCTGATAATGTTTAATGGCTTCACCCAGCTCATGGTGGTGAAAATGAATCGCCGCCAACCGCTGATGTCCATTGACCAGGTTGGGAGTGAATTTCAGGGTCTTTTCATAATAGTGCATGGCCTTTTGTTCGTTTCGGTTCGTCTCATACAAAAACCCCAGGGCAAAGTGAATACACGTGTCCGTTTCCGCGTTTTCCCGGACCAGACGTTCCAGAACCTCGATCGCGTCTTCTCGCCGACCAAGCCGTTCGAGGATGCAGCAAAGGATTAATTTCCCTTCCAGAACATCGGAGCCTTGGTCGGTTAACTTCTGGGCATAGTCCAGGGCTTGCTCGGTAACCCCTTGCCGGTAAAAACTCACCGCCGCTTTTAACAGCAGGTCGGGGTCGTTCGGACGTTCACTCAAATGAATTTTAAGAACCTTGGTGTCCGCCTTGAAGGCCTCCAGTCGTTGTCCGAAAACGCACCATAAGCTTCCCACCAATCCTTTGCCCAGTATTTCCAATAATTGCGACATAAATTAACCTTCTCCTATGCTACCGAGGTTACCAGGGCGTCTTCCGCCGCCTGAAATTCGTTGTTTAACTTCAGGGCACGGCGGTAATGCCGTCGGGCGTGTTCCAGAGACCCTTGTTTATGATAAAGATTACCGAGCAAATAATGCACATCGGCATAATTCGCACCATTAAGAATCGCGGTTTGCAATCTGGTGATCGCTTCCTGATTCCGGTCGGTTTGCGAATATAACCGGGCTAGTTGGATAAGCGCATTTACATATCGAGGGTTGATTTCCAGAGCTTGTTGGGATTCCCGGATCGCTTTATCCGATTGGCCAAGACGCTGGTAAATGCAGCTGCAATGATGATGAAGGTCGGCGTATTCCGGATGTCGTTCCAAAGCCCGCATGACAATCTGGAGCAAGGCCGAAAATATCTGATCGTCGATATCAGTTGTCGGCAAATCCAGGAACGCGGTGACGAAGTCCGGCTCCGCAACGATCAATTCGGAAAGATTATTCAGTGCCGCAACGGCGCCGGTGGACGAAATCTGATCGATTTTGACAACATCCATAGTCACCGCCAACCCCTCATGCCGGGCCTGTTTGACCACCAAAGTTAAATGGCACAAAAGCCAGTTGTTCTCCGGTTCCAGGCGATGGGCCTGCTGCAAATGGCGAACTCCTTCGATCAGGTGTCCCCGCAATCCCTGAGCCAAACCCAATTTCCATTGGGCATCGACATTTTCAGGTCTAAGCCGGCAGGCTTTGGTCAAATAAGGTATGGATTGTTCGACCTGGTCCTGACCGGCCAGGATCATCCCCAAATTAAAATTCACATCGAAATTGGATGGGAATTGCCTGACCATGCTTTCAAGAAGCGAAACGGCCCGATCGAAATGACCGCCAGCATAATAACTGAGGGCTTCTTTGAGTCGAAGGTCGGGATTTTCCCCTTTCAATGTCGCTAAACGGGACATTTGTGCGCCCGCCTGGGTATATTTTTCCTGCTTGAGATAGCATTGGGCCAGGAAGGAAATCATGGCCTTCGAATCTGGATTGCTTTTTATCCCGCGTTGTAAATAGCGGGCGGCCAAATCGAAATTTCCATTTTCCATAAGTAATTCTGCGTGTTTTCGGCAGGCGACGGCGTGATAAAATCGGGACACTTGACCTTGCAGGCTTGTCGAATCGATAAGCTTTGCCAACAAATCGGCAGCCTGATCATAGACGCCGGACTTGTAGAGACTCATTGCGTCCTTATAAAGGGCACGGTTGTTCTGAGCCTTATCCAGGACGTTTGTTTCGGTTTGCATCTTTTGCTCTGCCACGTTTTTTTCTCCGGTCATTTCCTGTTACGGTGTCCAGACCAATACATAGTGCAATTATCGGCAGCCCGGAGAGGTACAATTATTTGAAAATTCAACTTACTTTAAGCTTCAGAAGCTTGACAAGCTGACCGATAAAATTATTGCCGGAAGGGAACGGTCAATGAAAGTGGCTCTTATGCTCAATGATACAATGACCATTGCGGATAATCGCGATGCCCAGGCCCAGCAGCTCTCGGCCTGCGAGGCGGCCTTGGCGCTACCCAAAAATGAGAAAAACCAAGCCATGCGATTGCTGATCAGCCTGTCGCGCGATGGCGACCCGTTGGTCAGAATTCGGGCCGCACAAGGACTGATGCAAATCGGCGGCGAGCGGGCCGTTATCGGACTAATGGACCTGATGGACGATCATCATTCGCAGGTCCGAATTGCCGCTATCGAGGCGCTTGGAGTCTTGCGGGCACACGAGGCGCGTGATAGAATCGAGACAATTATAAAATCGGATCCTGAAATTTCCGTCCGAATTACGGCCGCCAGGACGCTTGGGAAGTTGGGCAGCAAGAACGGCCTGTTGCTCATTATCAGACTCCTGGACCATGAAGACATGTATTTCCGCAGTTTGGCGGTTTTGGCTCTGAAGGATATCATTGGCCAGACCTTTCCTACCACCAGGGAAGGGATCAGGTCGGCCAAGCGATACCTGGAAATGAACTTAAACAAATATTTTACTATTACTGGAGGTTCATAATGAAACGGACTTTATTGTTCACCGCGGGTATCTTAGGACCGATGTGCGGGTTGCTGGCCGGTTGCGATGATAACGTAAAAAGCACCGTCCTCACCGGATTGCAGGGGGGCGCCACAACGGTCGCCACCGCCCTGATCACCGCCTTATTTCAAACCGCCATACCGACAACGACAGCGAAACTGGTAAGCGATTTGGCGACGTCGTTAGTGGCCGTGATCCTCTAAAAAAATCAATTTCGTCCTTCGGAACGATCTGGACATAAAACATCGGTAGGCGTATTCGTTTAGCAGGCGCCGGTACGGCGGCTTCCTAAATGCGTCTATTTTGAAGGCGGCGATTGCGCCATTCGCATCGTCGCCGGCATCCATTTTCCGAAGCCTTTCAGGTGTTCCCAATAACCGATATAGCCGGTGATTCCCCAGATCGCCGCCGCCGACAGAAGAACAATCACCGACAATATCCGGCAGGTCCGATTGCTCCGCAGGACAAGGGCCGGGGCCGCCAGTACGCCCGCCGAACCGCTCAGGATAAAACCAATCCCCGAAAGAACGGGGCTCAACGTCAATTTCAGGTCGATCATTCGTACGCCGATGACGATCGCCGCCAAACCGGCAAAAAACGCATAAACGGCGATGATCAGCAGGTCCCATCGTTTGGCGATGGCGATGGCCGCCCCCAAAAATATAATCCCGAAAAACACCGAAAGCTCACCGTGCGTAATATTGTACACCGCCGGCAACGGCCAGGTGAAAATCATGTGCAACCCCGTTACCAAAGCGATCACTCCCGTCATCCCGAACGCCACCGGCCAGCGATTCTGGTTTTCCGAGTTCAATCCCCAGTAGACATAACAAGCCAGTACAACCAACCCCGCCGCCATGTTGATCAACATCAAAGGAACATAATCGATAAACATAATTGCACTCCCATTAAAATGAATTTTTAATGTTCGACCTAACGCTCTCTTACGACCGGATCATCGTCAGCAGCATTTTAAACTTTTTCGTCGCGAGAACCGAGTGCGGCTGATTGGCCGGCATGATTACCATTTCGCCCTTGTTTACCGTGATCGGTTTTCCCGCGATGGTGATTTGGGTCTCCCCATCGACCACATAGACCAGGGCGTCGAAGGGGGCGGTATGTTCGCTTAACCGCTGGCCCTTATCGAAAGCAAACAAAGTTACCGTTCCCGTTTTTTTATCGATAATGGTCCGGCTGACGATGGAATCTTCCTGGTAATCGATCAGGGTGTTTAAATTTAACGCCTGTGCCGCCGGAGTCTTACCGCCGTTTGATGGTTCGTTTTTTGCCATGAATATCCTCCCGATATAAAATGTTTCTATCAGTTTAAATGAGGATCAAAGGTTGAACAAGAGAAAATACCGGAACAATTATTGTATCCGCCGGTCGAAAAATCGTTGGATCATCATAGCCCGCTGCTCGTCGTCGAAAATCTGATTGCCGATGATGGACCAAACGAACAGGATCAGAACCAAAATCCCCGCGCACCAGGCAGGCAAGAGAAGCAGGAACGAGGCGAGGATCATCACCACCATTCCCGGGGAAATCGGTTGTTTTTTAAGCGCGATCAACCCCAGAGCGACCAGGATGGCCGGGACGCACGACCACGCGGCGGCATTGGCCGCCCCCGCCAGGGCCGCGTCAGGTTTGATCCATAAGAAGCACAAAGCGATATTGGCCGCCAATCCGGTTAACCAAGCCAGAAAAATCAGGTGCAGCTTTTCAATCATCACAAACTGGATGGAAATAAACGCCAGTGCCGACAAAAATTGGAAGAACAAAAACGTCTGCGGAAGGATTTGGGCGAACTGTGATAATCTTTTCGGAAAGATTATCGTCAACGGCACGCGAAAAGCCGTAAGCGCGATGGCAGTAATCAATAGCGCCAACAGAGCCAATTTGGCGTAAAGATCAAATTGCGTATTGGCTTGCTTTCGGGCGCCTTTTTCCCAGATCGAGCAGACACTCGTCATCACCACTCCGGCCGCGGCGGCACCAAAAATAAAAATCAATTGTCCCAGTTGCCGGCTGGTGGCAAAGATGTCTCCGTGCAAGGCCGTATCGAATTGGGTCAGGTGCCAGAGGGAATACACCTGCCAGGTTTGCCAGACAATTCCTCCCAGTGCCGACCAAATTCCATATCCGATCAATTGTTTCGCCAACGGTCTGAATTCAAGGCCGATGGCGGAATCCTCGTCCTCGGGTAATTTGTTTCTGAGAACCAGTCCCCAGATGATCGCGGGAACCATGAGGGCGATGACGTACGTCCACATTACATACGTCGCCTCCGGACCGATATATTTCAAGGCCAGGATGGTTAAGATAAAATAAAAGACTCCATGAAAGAGTTCCATCGCCGCCAGCGCGGGAAACATCCGAAGCCCTTTGAGAATGGCCGCGATCAAAAAATAAACAATGAGCGTAAAACCGGTAATAAACGTTACGCGGGTCAGGGGTAAAACGTTCGATGAGGTAAGGTTTTCGCCGGCAAAAATCACATGCCCCAGAGGCACAGCGAAGAGCAGCAACACCATCGTGGCCCCAAGAGCAACCCCCACGATTAATCCTCCGCCCAGACCTAAAAAAGAATTTAATTTCTTACGAGTCTGATAGGCCGGAACATACCGGGTGATCGCTTCGTGTATCCCCAGGGCGGCCAGGGGGACAATGATGTTAAGTGACTGCAGGGCCAGCGTAAGTAAAGTCAGCTGCCCCGTCTGTTTGGCCAGCAGCCAGATCAAAACCACTCCGCGAATAAAGCTCAAGCCCCGGTACAGAAAAATCGTCGGCAGATAAATGCGAACCGATTTGACGACACCGGAAGGACGGAATATTTTGCTTTCCATGCACGGTCCTTCATTCATATCCCTTATTATGTATTCCAGGGCGTGCAATAACAAGATTGCTTTTGCGGAACTGACCACTTACACTCCACCGAAATTTCATTGCTTTTTTCGGATGTGTGGCATAAGCTGTAATCCCGTACCTATGCTCCCCGACATATATTCTATCAATATGATGTTCCGAAGCGGTACAAAGGAGTTAAGGAATGTTGGGTTTGAAAAGACGTATCGTATGGGTTTTGGTGGTGGTATTTTTGACGGCCTCCGTTTATCCCCTTCTCGCAGACGATGAAGGCAAGGGTAAGAAGCGACGAAAAGACATCATCGATCTGGTGTATGTTGAAAAACCTGTGGTGGGACTGCCCCACGGCTTAAAGGCGATCGCCTTTATTCCGTTTTCCCAGGTCGTCGAAGACAAGGAAGGCATTTTTTCCGCCCGCGAAAAAAAAATGGGTGACGAACTAACGTCCGCCATTGCCCAGCGAATGCAGGAATGTTCCCGGCAGTTTGATATTCCTTTAAATATCGTCGATCGGGAATCGGTCGCGGCGATTATGAAGGAAAAGGACCTCGCCGACGCCGGCCTGGCACAGGAAAGCAAAGCCCTCCAACTCGGAAAACTGGCCCACGCCGAGGCTATCTGCTTCGGAAGAATGACCATCGACGTCCACAAAGTCGAAGGGACGTCCTCGACCTTTCGACCCGTTCCGGGTCGGCATGGAATCCGACTCGATCAGGAAGAAGTCCGAAGCATCCGGCGAACCATTACTGTTTCCGCCACCGTAAAACTCGTCGCCACCGCCACAGGAAAAAGCATCCTGACCTTCAACAAAAGAGCCTCCGATACCGTCGAACGCAAACCCGGCTTAATTATGGGTGAAGATGCCCAGGAAATTCAGCTTCGCCCCGAAGATGAAGTAATCGAACGGTTGTTTAATCAACTCGTCGATGAATTTGTCGGCCAGCTGCTTCCCCACGAAATTCGTCTCGAAGTCAAAGTCGTGGAACCCAAAAATAAACTTTCGAAAATGGCTCTGAAGTTTATGAAAACCGGCGATTACGAAAAAGCAATTGAGCTTTTCCAGGAAGGATTGGCATCTAAACCCGACGATCATGCCGCCCTTTATGATCTTGGATTGGCTTATGAAATCACAGGCAACCTCAAGAACGCCCTTAAAAGCTATGAGCAGGCCTATAGATTTAAGGATAAAGATTATTATTTAGACGCCGCTCAAAGGGCCAGGCAAAAAATGAACGTCGCCAAGGCGGAATCGGAATCTTCACCGACAAGCACCCAACCTGCCGATAATGAAAGTGATAACGAATAATCGCACATCTTTACCCAAATGAAAAAGTAAGGTATAATTCACCTTTATGTTTTTAGCGAAGGAGTTCTAACAATGAAACGGTTGATATGGGTTGTGGCGGCAGGAATGATTTTACCCTCCCTGGTTTCGGCCAGCCAGGTCAGCGATGCCCAGAACAAATTGCTGGCCAAACGTGCCGCGGAAGCCGACTGCTATCGGAAGTTGGCCGAAAGGATCATGGGGTTGCGAATCAATTCGCAAACCCTGGTTCGAGATTTCGTCGCGGAGTCCGATTCCATTCAAACCGACTTGAACACGTTCATCAAAGGCGTGCGACTTGGCCCGCCGCGTTATTATAGCGACGGAACGTGCGAAGTTACCGGCGAAATAACGTACAAGAAAGTTATCGCCACCATCAGCGAGATTCACTCTCGACATTATGTTGACGATCATATCAAGGCAAGCGATTTTACGGATATGGCCACGCGCACGGAAATTTCCGTGATCAAGGCCACGGGATCTGGCGTTCCTCGCCCCGACGCTCCTCTGGATCAACCCGATGGAACCGTCACGCAGTCCGCCGTCGAAGATTTGCCCACCCCGCATGTCCCTGGTTACTGGGCGAAACATGTTAGTCCCCGAGGAAGGCTTATGGCGGTCCGGGCGGCCACCCTCGACGCCTATCGCCGACTCGGCGAACAGCTCCGAGGCTTTAGGATCAGCTCACAAACATCGGTAAGAGATTTTGTGGCCGAATCCGATGAAATCAGGACCGAACTCGACGTGGTCCTCCGCGGAGCACATGAAGTCTGCACCTATTTCCACAGTGATGAGCCCATCGTCGAAGTTACCGTGGAAATTCCCTGGCAGAAAGTGATTGCCACCATTCGCAACTCCTATACCACGCACATCAAAAATAATCATGTCAAAGAAAGTGTTTTCAACGAGCTATCCACCCGCGTCGAGAAGAAATATTTCCGGGCTACGGGAATGGGAATTCCACCGGAGCGATATTTGATCTCCTCCGGGCAGGATAAGACCTCTACCCCCGAGTGGATGCGAAAACCGCTCAGCGCGGAAGGAGAAGCGGCGATTGACAATAAAGGCAATAATCTCGCCCAGGCGAAATTAATGGCCGCCCGGGCCGCGGAACTTGACGCCAAGGCAAAACTCGCCCGGATTATCGGTGGGCTGAGACTGGACGGCGACAGCACAATCGGTAGTTTTATCGTCAAGCACGATCAGATCAAAGCCGAGCTGGACGCGGTGGTGGATGGAGCCTATCAAAAAGGCAAACCCGAATATATGGAAAATACGGTCCGGGTAACAGTTGAACTCCCCGCCGTACGGGTTTGGAAAGTTATTTGTGACGAAATGAACGTGAAACAGGAACAATAATTTTTTTTGGGAGGAACATGTTATGAGATCGTCAATGAAATTCGTTATCGCGACAGGAGTGTTGACTGTGGTCGTGTTGTCCTCGGGGTTGATGTCCGGCTGCGGTGAAAGACGCCGCGACGTGGTCGTGGTCGATCAGCCTCGGCGTGATGTCGTCGTTGTGGAACGGCCTCGGCGCGAAGTGATTGTCGAGCGGCCTCGGCGCGAGGTGATCGTGGAACGACCCCGTCGCGAAGTGATTGTCGTACAACCCCGGCATAAAGTGATCGTGGAACGTCCTCGCCATCGAACGGTCGTGGTTGAAAAAAGCCACCGCGACAAAGTGATCGTCGTGAAAGAAAAGAACAAAAGGGACAAACGTGACAAACATGATCGAAATGATTAATAAAGGAAAAGCGAACCATGAAAAAAATGTTTAAATATCTGCTGACGATTTCGATGGTATTGGTCCTCACCGGAGCCTTAAGCGCCATCGCCGGCTGTGAAAAACGCGAGTATCACCGGCACGAGGAAAAAACGCAAAAAGACGTCGTCATCGACGAAGGCCCGGTGGTGGAATAATTTTCGAGTGGCATGGCCTCGTTCTTACGAGGCCGTGCCTTTCTTAATGACGCCGAACATGGCCACGTAAGAACGAGGCTATGCTATCCGGTTGTCATTAACGGACACACTCAAAAAAATTTCCAAAAATCCACCCGAAAAATTTGACAAACCCCATTTTATGTGTCATCCTTAACTATAGGGCAGCCGTCTGCTTCGCTCTTTAAATAATTCGTCTTTTCGGGGAGCCTTGGCGGTTTAATAAAATCTCTTTTTCGGGAACCAGAATTGCACCATTTTTGCACTATTTTCAGAATAGTGCCTGTTTCACCACACCGGTGCCTTTTCCGGTACTTTTCCCCGATCGAAAAAGTAGGTCGGCAGGCTTCGGAACAGGCCGTAGGGATTGTATAAACTTTCCAATTCACCGCGGCAGTTATACCAGCATACTTTGCATTTATTCACTTTCGCCTCTGTCCGCATGCGCCGGTACAACTCAAGAATATTATCGCGGTAAAGATTGCCCACCGGCACGCTACGCCGTTCCACGCAGATCGACACATTGCCGATGCTGTCGATATTATAAAACGCCCGCCCCGCCATGCACCCTTCGACCCCGCCGTTCAGAGCGTTGTTGAAGTTGCCCAAAAAATAGGGGTTGCTCAGCATGTTCGGATATTTCCGGCGAAGTTCCAGCAGATATTCCGAGGCTTGCGGATCACGGCAAAGGAATTTTTCATCCCCGGTTTTCAGCCGGCAATATGGCTGAACCATAAAATAGGCTCCAAACTGCTTGGCCAGCTTGATCAGGTCTTCGATTTGATTGAGATTATCATGCATCAGCACGGCCATCAGGTTCACTCGCTGCCAGGGGTAGCGTCTGCCTTTCGCCAAATATTCCAACGCCGCAACCGCCCGGTCAAACGCGCCTTTTACCCCTCGCCGCCGGTCGTGCTGCTCGGAATTGGCGTAATCTATGCTGATGGAAATTCCCCAAAGTCCCGCCCAATACAAATCCCTGGCCAGGTCCGGGGTCATCAGATATCCGTTGGTCGTGATGAAAGGCAAATGATACCGCGAGACCTCCCGGGCAATTTGAACGATATCGTTTCGCACAAGGGGTTCCCCCCCGGCTAGTGAGATAAAAATCGATCCCGCCCGGGCCAGTTGCCTGGCCCCGTAGGCAAACTGTTCGACTGTCTGCTCCGGCATTTGACCTTGAGGGTCTTTCCAATATCCGCAAAAGGCGCAGTGAAAATTGCACCGGTACGTCACCTGCCAAGCCACCCACATCGGGTACCTGCCCATGTACGTCCGGAACAACCGAGCCTTTTTTTGCGTCGAACTCAAATCTAACATGAGAAAGCATTTTATAACAAATTTCTACTTCCATACCAATATCAATTTACGATATGGTCGCTTCTTTAAGAGGCACGACCGTAAGGGAGTGTTCTTTCCACAGCCGGAAAAGACTGAGGAATTATGATCTTTCCATAAATGGAACCTGCACAATGGGCATATAGACAGCCCCCGTCGGTTGCAACTGGCTGGAAAAGAGAGTAACTGTATCGACCTCCTGAATACCAGCGGTGAAATTTTTATTTTCGTCGAGGACCCGACGATAGGCCTTGGTGTCGATGCGATCCTTGACCCGGCCGAGAGTCAGGTGGGGGGTGAAATGGCGATCTTCCGGGGGAAATCCGAGTAGAGTACAATTTTGTTCGATGAGTTGCTGAAGTTTGTTTAAAGGTTCGCATAATTTGATGCCGACCCACAGCACACGCGGTTGGCCGGTGGACGGGAACGCTCCCAATTGTTCCAAAGAAAAGCCAAAGGGTGGAATCTCGCGGGCTGCGGCTTTTAATCCCTCGATCACCTGCGGGAGGGCCTCCTCGCCGACCTCGCCCAGAAATTTTATCGTCAGGTGCATTTGCTGCCGCGAACACCAGCCGACCTTTCCGCTTAAACCTTTAAAAAGTTGCTGGGCGGATTGAAGTTTATCTTTGATTTCTTCATCCAATTCCAGTGCGATAAAACATCTCATACATTATAATTCCGCTAATTGGTGGATCAGGTCTTTGTTTTTGGGGTAAATCTGCCGATAAATTTGCAGACGGTCGTTGTAGGCTTTGACCTGGTCCTCGCGGGGGGTGTACTGTTTTCCGGGTGTTGAGATTTTTTTGGCCACTTCGTCTGGTGTATCCTTCAATAACCCCGCGGCACTTGCGGCCAGGAGGGCCACTCCCCAGGCGGCGCATTCCGTGGTCTGTAAAAGTGAGATCGGCCGATCCAAAATATCGGCATAAAGCTGCATCCAAAAATCACTCTTGGCCGCCCCGCCGATGGCTTTGTAAAACTTGACCTGCACCCCGGCCTCCTGCAATAGTTCCTGGTTTAACCGCAGTTCGTAAGCGATTCCCTCCATGATGGCCCGGGCGATCTGGAACCGCGTGGTGTTCAAATTCAAACCCATAATCAGCGCGCTGGCCTGCGTGTCCAGGTAGGGGGTTCCCGTGGTGGTAAAGTAAGGAAGTAAAATCAGTTTTGTGGGATCCTTAGGCATTTGTGCGGTGATCAGATCGTAGGAATCCCTGCCCTGGGTTTTGGCGAGCTCCACCAAATCCATCGCGAAATTATCACGGAACCATTTTAAAGCCACCCCACCCGTGAAATTCCAGCACAGGCTGACAAAATTTCCACCGAAGGTGGGATAGCGGCAGAGATTATTTTTTATCATGGTCAACGGTTCCACGGACTGGTTCAGGAGAACACCCATGCAAACGACGGTCCCGGTGGCGAGCATGGATTCGCCGGGTTCGATTCCCGCGCCGAGAATTCCAGCCGGCTGGTCATGCAACCCCGTAGCCAGGACCGCTCCGGGGGGAAATCCCAGATCATTTTTCCCGATGGTTCCGATCGCCGATCCGGGAGCCGCCGTTTTGGCCATGATCGACATATCCATCCCCGCCAGATCGAAAATCTTTTCCGACCAGCACAACCGGTTTTGATCGAACATCAGCGTCCGGCTGGCCTCGGAATAATCGATCGTCGGCTCCAAGCCTAAGCGTGCGGCGACAAAATCACCGTAGCAGAGGAATTTGTATGCGCTGTTGAAAAGTTGGGGTTCCTCTTCTTTGAGATAAAGCAGCTTAAAGAGAGTATGGTAACTGTTGGCGGGATGGCCGGTGATTTTGAACATTTCGACGGGGTCGATTTTTGTGCGAAATATCCGGCATTGCTTTTCTCCGCGGGGATCGAATCCGACAATGGAATTGGCAAGGGGATTAAAATTTCGATCCACGGGCACTGCCGCTTCGCCCAATAGGCTAAGGGCCACCGCTTTGACTTTGTCCGGGCTTTTTGCGGTGGCTTCACTGACAACATTTTTAACCGCCGCCAGCACCTCGTTTGGTGAAAGCTCCACCCATCCGGGTCTCGGGGAAATGATATTGTACTCCCGATAGCTGCTGGAGAGAATTTTTCCATCCAGGTCAAAAACCACAGCCTTGCTGCCCGTAGTGCCGATATCCAGTCCCATGATCGCCATAATAAATTGTCTCCTGTAGGGGCGGGGCTTGCTCCGCCCTCTTGTCTTCATTTCGTTTCCAGCAATTTGAGTAATGTTTCCGCCTCGTCGATTCCGATCTGGCCGGAATGAACCATTTCCAAAATTCGCCGCCGCTCCCGGTAGTGGTCTTCTACTCGCTCGGATTTACTCGAACCGGGTTTAACCTCAACATCGATGATTTTGGGGTCCTGACTTTTCGTCCGGCTGGATGCAAATTGGCGCGCAAGCCAAAACGCCGATAACGCCACTATTCCAATCACTATCACGCCGACGATGCCACATAAACGAATCATAAAATCCTCCGGATTGCCGGGATACATGCCCGCTTAACCCGCATTTTTCAGTGCGCCGTGGAACGGCGCACTGAAAAATGCGGGTTAAATACTGGCCGTTCGTTTTCATCAGGGGCAGGAATTTCAGCTAATTTGTAAATTTCTTTATTCATTTTAACCCGATATTATAGTAAAACGTAACCGAATAAATCAAAAGATTATATTTCTCCTTAAAGGATTAAGTTATGATCAACCTTGCCATCACCGGTGCCTGTGGAAGAATGGGGCAGCGAATCGCAACTCTGGCCTTACAGGACAGCGCCTTCCAAATCGTCTCTCCCCTGGAGCGCGCCGACCATCCCGATCTCGGAAAAAATTACGGCCACGTATTGCCAAACCCAAAACTCGACGTAATCCTCCGAGATACTCTCCAGGATAATCCCAGCGTCCTGATCGATTTTACCACCCCAGAATCAACAACCCACTGGATCGATGTCTGCAAAAATTGTAATTTACCCATGATCGTCGGAACCACCGGCCTGACCGAAAAAGAACTCACGATTATTAAAACCGTCGCACAAAAAATCCCCATCGTCCAAGCCCCCAACATGTCCATCGGCATGAATCTTCTCTTCCAGCTCGTCGAACAAATGGCTAGGGTCCTCGGCCAGAATTACGATATCGAAATCGTCGAACAGCATCATCGTTTCAAAAAAGACGCCCCAAGCGGCTCCGCCCTGGGCCTGCTCGAATCCATCGCCAAAGGCCTCAACAAGGACCCCAAACAAATCGCCGCCTTCGGCCGCGCCGGTCGCGAAGCCACGCGAAAACCCGGCGAGGTCACACTCCACGCCCTCCGACTAGGCGACACGGTAGGAGAACACGCCGTCCATTTCGGCACCCTCGGAGAAACTGTCACCCTTTCCCATTCCGCCCACAGCCGAGACACCTTCGCACAGGGCGCGCTCCGCGCCGCCGCCTGGATCGTCACAAAACCCCCAGGCCTCTATTCCATGCAAGATGTCCTCTTTGGAAAAAAGGAGTAAACCCATGTCTATCAGATTCCTATGCCAAAATTGCCACAAACCCCTCGAAGTTGACGATGCCGATGCCGGAAACGAAGCGCTATGTTTCTTTTGCCGTTCGCGAAACACCGCCCCACAACAATCCGACCCCACCCTGGCAACTGCCCAACTCGCTCCGGAATTGTTTACCTCTTCGCGACCCGCCAAATCCCCGGTGATTGGCATTATAGGATTAATCGCCTCACTAACCATGCTCGCGGTGATTACCTTCACTGTCGTTTGGTCCTACAAAAATGGTTATTTATCCGCCATGCAAACCGATAATTACACTTCGTTATCCAAAACAGACCGGCAGAAAGTGATTAATAAAAAAATGGCGGAATCTGCAAAGCAGCCGATAATGCAAGCCGCATCCCTGACCTTTATCGCACTCCTCATCTTCGGCCTGGGGTTTTCCGTCGCCGGCCTCGCCACCCGAAGTGGAAAATCCCCCGCCCTTGCCGGACTAATCATCAGTCTCCTTGTCGTGCTACTTTTAATTTTTTCCATTATTTCCACACTAAAGCGCCCACCAGGCTAACAGGGGCTTTTCTATTATTTCTTTCTACCGGCTACGTGCTACTTTTTTTATGGTTTTCTCTAGCTATCGTGCCTAGAATATGTTAGTTACCTACGTTATAGACTGGAAAAACGCTATGTGTGTTATTGTCCCGATAATAGCGGCAACGGGACGGGGATATATGCGATGAATTCGTCCGAGGATGAATTTTTCATTACATCTTGTATGGGCTGCGGTAAAAAGTATCGGCTGGCGAAAGGCTTTCTGGGCAAACAGGTAAAGTGCAAAAGTTGTCAGACCGTCTGGAAAGTCTCTGCCTCCGTCAATCAAGCCGCTTCTCTGACCGACGTTTCTGAGCTTACTGGTTCAGGCCTCAATAGCGGTCCGTCTCCAACCACCCCAGCTCCATCCTCCGCCAGTAACATCTCAAATTCCTCCCTCAACGAAAGCACCATCGATGAAGATCTCTCCTGGGTCGGAAGAAAGCTAGGCCGATTCCAGATCGTCGAGGTCCTCGGTAAAGGGGCCATGGGCATTGTCTTCAGAGCGCACGATCCGGACCTCAAACGTGATGTCGCCCTCAAAATCCTTGCCCGAAAGTTCATCCGAAGCCAGAAAAAAACCTATCGCCTCGAGCAATTCATTCGCGAGGCACGTTCCGCCGCCAGACTTTCACATCCCTATACCGTCACCGTTTTCGAAATCGGACAGGACCAGGGATGGTTCTTCATCGCCATGGAATTGGTCGAAGGAAAAACGCTCCTCGACCTCGTTCGAAAAAAGAAAAAACGTGTCCCCCTCGAACTTATCTGTCAGATCATCGCCCAGGCCGCCGAAGCACTCTCCGCCGCGCACAAACTCGGGATCATCCACCGCGATATCAAACCCAGCAATTTGATGCTGACTAAAGACGGACGGGTCAAAGTCGCCGATTTCGGACTCGCCCAACTCGCCGACTCCGAAGACGATTTCGAATTACCAACAAAGGCGGTCGGGACGCCCTACTGGATGTCCCCGGAACAGTGCCAGGGAAAGACCGCCGTCCCGCAAAGCGATATTTATTCCCTCGGGGCCGTCCTCTTTTTCACTCTTACAGGAGAGGTCCCATACCGAGGAAAAAACAAACGGGAAATCCTAAGCCAGCACCTGAGCACACCCATCTCCGATCCCCGAGCTTTTCGAAAAGACATCCCCGAAAGTCTCGTCCGAATCATTCAAAAGGCCATGGCCAAAAACCCCTCCGAACGATATCAGGACGCCGCAGAAATGGCCATTGGGCTTCGGCAAATCGCCCAGGCGCTTACCCAGTCCAAAATGGCAGAACGATGGTGGGGACAACTCGCATCCACGGGTTCCATCCCCAATCGCCAAACCGGAAAATCCGGATTGACCTCGCTGCGAAACTCCCTTTTGATCATCGTCATCCTCGCTATTCTCGGCGGCGGATTCTACTGGTACTCCAAACACAACAGCCCCTCTACTCTTCCCCCTAAGGTCCAGAGCACAGACGTTCCCGTCTTCGTTATCAAAGGAACGCAACTGTATCACGCGCTGGGCTGCTCGGTCTTAAAAGATGTTCCAAAAGACCAAATCGTCAAATTTCCATCCGACAAGGCCGCCGAAGACCAGGGAAAAGCAGGTTGTCGATACTGTGAGGATATCCTCCGCGTGCTAAAAGCAAAAGCGTCAACCCAAACCCCTCGTCCCCCACTCAAAATAAAGTGACTTTGTTTCCATTCGTAAAAAAAGCTATCGCACCGCGATGAGCTTTAAAACATCGGCGGTGCGACAGCAGCTGCTAGGGATCTATCGGCCCCGCGCTATGGCAGGACTGGACCATCCAGACCTTTATAAGAACCATCGATCACAGGGCATGCCAAAACCACATTTAGGATTAAGAACCGGAAAAAAACACCCCAACGGGTTCACCGGATCAAAAAACCAATTCCACATCTCACTCCTCCGTTTCTTGGTGTTTTCAATCACGCTTGTCTTCTCTATTAGATGTAAAATACAAATCCGGAAAAGTCAAATCGAGAGACTCTTTAAGAGGCACGACCGTAAGGGAGTGTTCTTCCCGTCCCCAAACTATCGATTCTGATGTTCCAAAAAGAAAAACGTCAGCGCCATTAATTGAAGTAATACAGCCCCCAATATCTTCAGCATCGTCCCCGCCGATCCCGAAATTTCCCCGATATCCACCAGCCCAACGATCGTCCAGAACGAAAGTCCGATCACCAACAACTGCGCCACCGCGCCCAGCAATTTCGTATAAGAAAAATCATGCTGATACCCCGACCGGTTTTGTTGCTTCAACTGCTGCAAAATCTCTTCCAGCGTCCCCTGAATCTTACCCAACCGCTCATCGCTATTTTTTTCATTTTCCATTGTGAACGCCTCTTTTTAAAACCTGTCCGCTGTAAGCTGTTTGCTGTAAGCTTTTAAGTATTTTAACCGCCGCCAACAAATTATCAGCACAAAAATCCGAGCGTAGCTCGGTTTCGAGTTGTGCCTTTAACCCTAAACTCTTGATTTGAACCGTCCTCATTCCGCAAACGCGCCCCGCCCGAATATCATCTTCCCGATCCCCGATCATCCAAGACCCGCGTAAATAAAGGCCATGCCGATACGCCCCTTTAAGTATCATCCCAGGCGACCCTTTTCGATCCGCGCAATCCTTGCGAAATTCCTCCACCGTCCCTTCCACATGGTGCGGACAGCAAAAATAATCCAGCAACCGAACCCCCGCCTCTTTCATCATTAAGCAAAACCGTTCCTTCACCGCCTCCATCTGTTCCAGCGTAAAAATCCCCCGAGCCAACCCCGACTGATTACTAACCACAATCAAAGCATACCCCATCTCTTGCAATATCCGCAATCCCTCTATCGCTCCCGGCAAAACCCGCACATCCTCAGGCCGACCAATAAACCCCGTATCCTCAATAATCGTACCATCTCGATCCAGAAAAACCCCCACCCGAGGCCGCAAAGCATCAATTGTTTTTCCGTCGTCCATTTCTTCTCTTCTACTTTTCTACCAGACTACTCGTCTACTCGACTACTTCTTCAGGCAAAGCCGTGCTTCCATCAATTCACAAACCACATGATATGCCAGCATATGCCCTTCTTGTATCCTATTCGCCCTCGTATGCGGCGAGCAAAAACAAAAATCGCAAATCCCTTTAAATTTTCCTCCGCTCTCACCCGTGAACCCGACCACCACCGCCCCCAACTCCTTAGCGGCCTGACCCGCCAAAATAATATTCCGACTGTTCCCACTCGTCGTCAACCCCCAAAAAACATCCCCAGTCTTCACCAACGCCCTCACCTGCCGCAAAAAAATATCGTCATAACTATAATCATTACCCACGCAAGTCAGCACCGAGCTATCCGTAGAAAGCGAAATCGCCGGCAACGGCCGACGATCAAACAAATATCGCCCAATAAATTCCCCCGCGATATGCTGTGCATCCGCCGCCGACCCCCCATTCCCCGCCAAAACAACTTTCCCCCCGTTTTCCACCGAGCGAACAATACCCCCCGCAATCTTCTCCAACACGGTCAGAGTCTCGTCACAACACATCTTCTCAATCACACCAAGATGTTCCCGAATATTCTCTCGAATTTTCTCAATCATTAACAACCTCCAAGTTTTTCTTCTCTTCAATCCAAAATCCAAAATCGAAAATTTATTTCATTCGCTCAATGATCGTCTGGATGATTTTACTCGTACTATACTCATGTTCTATCGGCGCCAGCGCCACCTTCCCTCCATAGCTCAAAACAAACTCATGTCCCACCACTCCTTCCACTGTATAGTCTTGTCCCTTCACCAGCACCTCAGGCCGTACTTGCTTCACCAGCTCGATCACCGACGGTTCATCAAAAATCACCACATAATCCACCGCCTCCAACGCCGCCACCATCCTCGCCCGTTCCAATTCCCCAACCAAAGGCCGGTTTGGCCCCTTGATCGCCTTCACCGACCGATCCGAATTCATTCCCACCACCAAAACGTCCCCCTGCTCCCGAGCAAACTCCAGATAGCTCACATGCCCGGGATGCAGCAAATCGAAACACCCGTTTGTAAACGCGATTCGCTTACCTGCCCCCCGCAATATCTTAAGTTCCCCCAGTAACTGACTCCGCTCCACCAACTTCCCACGATGCCGCCGATTCTGCTTGAGCAACTCAAAAATCAACTGCTCCCGCGTAATCGGAACCGCACCCGCCTGTTCCACTTCCCATCCGCCACCCACATTCGCCAATACCGACGCGCTACGCAAATCCATCCCTTCAGACATCCCCACCGCCAACGCCGCCAGCACCACATCCCCCGCCCCAGTATTATCAAACACCTCCCGCGGCTTCGTGGGAATATGTTCGTCGCCATTTTCTTGCGAGATAAAAATCCCATCCCGATCCAGTTTCACCAACACCGCGCCAATTTCATATTTCGTCCGTAATATTTCCCCCGCCCGACAAGCATCTTCGACAGTCTTGATATCGACCCCACTAGACATCGACGCTTCAACACGATTAGGGGTAATCACATCCACCCCTCGATACCGTTCATAATCGCTAACGCGCGCGGGATCCGCCAATATTGGTTTACCTCTTCGCGAACCCTCCCGCACCAACCATTTTAAAAGGTGATCGCTCCCAAACAATCCCTTATCATAATCTTCCACCGCGATCAGCCGAACCTTATCCAAAAGCGGTACGAGTTTTTCCTTCACTTCCTCAATCAGTTCCCGATGGTAGTGCCGCGAATCCTCCATATCCACCCGCAACAATTGCTGTTTGATCCGATGCTGCGCCAACCCGATCAACCGCTGTTTCACCGTCGTCGGAATCCCTTCCCCTCGGATAATCGCGGACGTATCTGCCCCAATTTCCGTCAAAAGGTCGCAAACCGCCGCACCCGCCGCATCATTCCCCACGACCCCGGCGCAATAAGCTTTCGCCCCCAAACTCGCCAGACTCGCCCCCACCGATCCCGCTCCTCCAAGCCGTGTCTGACGTTCCACCACCTTCAACACCGGAACCGGCGCCTCCGGACTGATCCGGTCCGTATCCCCAAAAAGATATTCGTCCAGCATATAATCCCCAACCAGTAAAATCGCCTCTCCTCGCCGGACCTGCAATTTCTCAACTAACTGACTGATCTCGTTATACATATATCGTCTCTTCTATTTTTCTACTTGACTACTCGCTTACTTACTTCCCAAATTTTCTTCCGCAACATTTCCCTATCCTCATCCTCCATAAAAATCTCAATCGCAATCGCAAAAATTGCTTTCGCGCCGATTCCCGCGTCCCGAATCATCCCCGCGCTAATCTTCACCCGGTCTTTCATCGTGCAAACAATAAAATCCGCTCCGACCTGGTTTACCTCTTCGCGAATCTCCCGCAACTCGCCAACCGTAAAATAGTGATGATCCCGAAACTCGCGCGTCCCGACAACTATCCCTCCAATTTTCCGAACCGTATTGAAAAACGCTTCGGGTTGTCCAATTCCCGCAAACGCAAAAACCTTACGTCCTCCAATTTTCTCTTCGCAATGGTCGAATCGATTCCCCTCCAAATCTTCGCACCCGCGAACGCGATGTTCCGAAACCAAAATCGGAACATCCCCCGCATATCGCCGTATCTCCAACTTGATCTCCTCCACAATCGCCCGCTCCACCTGTTCGCACCGGGTCAAAACGACAATATCCGCTCGCCCCAACCCTTCCACCGGCTCCCGCAACCTCCCTGCCGGAATCATTTTCCCTCCGCCAAACGGATTCGTCGCATCAACCAAACAAATATCCAAATCCCGCCCCAACCGACGATGCTGAAACCCGTCATCCGCGATCAAAACCCTCACCGACTGCGAAATTGCCCGCCGTCCTCCCAAAATCCGATCCCCGCACACCGACACCATCGCACCCGGCAATTCCCGACCAAGCAAAATCACCTCATCCGCCTCCCGTCCTCCTGTACTACCATACCCCCGCAATACAACCCCCACCGAATATCCCGCTTCTTCCGCCATCTTCCCCAGCAACACCACCATCGGCGTCTTACCAGTCCCACCGGTCGTCAAATTCCCCACCGAAATCACCGGCACCGGTAACCACACTGTCTTGACCAACCCACGATCATAAAAAAAATTCCGTACCCGAATTAATTCCCCATATAACCCACCCAACGGTCCCAACACCCGAGACCCGAAACCCGAAACCCGAAATAAATTAGACCAGGTAGTAGTCATAATCTTAGATTCTTCGTTTAGCAGTCGTAGGAACGACGACTTCTTCTCTTCAATCCAAAATTCGTTTACATATCGCTTCCGCCATCTCCCGCGTCCCCACCGCCGAAGTATCCTCCCGATCCGCCTTCATATCATAAGTAACGTCTTTCCCTTCCCCGATCACCGCCGCCACCGCACGCTCCAACTTCTGGGCCTCTTGCGAATAACCCAAATACTCCAGCATCAACTTCCCTGACAATATCATCGCCGTAGGATTCACTTTATTCAAACCCTTATACTTTGGCGCACTACCATGCGTCGCTTCGAACACCGCCCCATTCGCCCCAACATTCGCACCAGGCGCAACACCAAGCCCTCCCACCAACCCCGCCGCCAAATCGCTCAAAATATCACCATACAAATTCGGCAACACCAGCACATCATAAAGCTCCGGCTTCTGAACCAACTGCATACACATATTGTCCACGATCCGGTCTTCAAACTCGATATCGCCATACCCCTTCGCCACCTCCCGCGATATCTCAAGCCACAGCCCATCCGTATGTTTCATAATATTCGCTTTATGCACCGAAGTAACTTTCTTTCGCCCATGCGCCCGAGCATATTCAAACGCATATTTCACAATCCGCCGCGTCCCTTCCACGCTGATTGGCTTGATACTGATCCCTGTATTGACTCCGATTTTCCGCGTCCCATGCTTATTCAACCACTCGATCAATTCCAGCGTCTCGCTCTTACCCTTTTCAAATTCAATCCCCGCGTATAAATCTTCTGTATTCTCCCGAACGATCACAAGGTCCACGTTCCCAAAATAAGTCCGAACTCCTTTATAGGTCTTGCAGGGTCTTACGCAGGCATACAAATCCAGGCACTGCCGCAAATACACATTCACCGACCGAAACCCCGTCCCGACTGGCGTCGTAATCGGCGCCTTGATCGCCACTTTATTTTTCCTTACCGACTCGATAGTCCGTTCCGGCAAAGGCGTTCCCTCGCGTGCCATCACATCGATCCCAGCCTCCTGAACATCCCATTCAATTTTCACGCCCGTAGCGTCAATGCACCGCCGAGTAGCCTCAGCCAACTCCGGCCCTGTCCCATCACCCGTTATTAATGTAACTCGCATCGCCATAGTCTCTTTCTTTTAATTTTACATTTCGAAATTTCGTGTAGGATGGGCTTGGCCCACCATCTTATCCCTTGTAGCATAAGCGTATCACAAACCAGTTGCAAGTCCTTGTCCGCACTTTTATAATGTAGCTGCTTATGACAACAAATAACGGTAACGATCAAACCCAATACACGTGGAAATTTTCCACCCCAACCCTGTCTCGAAGTTTAAACACCGACACCTTCGACTGGTCGAATCCCGCTTCAATACCTGGCGCCCAATTGATCAAGGAGAACGGCCAGCGGCAGGTCTGGCGTGTCGATCTGGGCGAAAATTCCTATTATGCAAAGCTCTACCTGCGAAACGGAAAAAGCTGGCAAATCAAAAGATATTTCCGAGGCCCCGCCTGCCTAAAGGAATGGACCGTCGCCAACTACGCCCTCGAACACGGCATCAATTGCGTGATTCCCCTCGCCTACGCCGTCTCTTCTCATACCAGTTTACCTCTTCGTGAACCGTCCCCGGTAGACAGTCTACTAATCACCGCCGGAATCCAACAGGCGCTTCCCCTCACCGACTACTGGCAACTCCTTAACGCAAAACCCGGCGACGCAAATCGCGCCGCACAAATTGATACCCTCGAAGACGCCCTCGCCGAACTCCTAGCCCGCGCCCATCTAGCCGGCCTAGCACACTCTGACCTGCACCCAGGCAACCTCCTGGTCGAACAAAAGAGGCACGACCATAAGGGAGTGAATAATATAGAGGAATCATCGTGCACTAAACCATTCGTCTGCCTCGTGGACCTACAAGCCGTGCGAGTCGGAACCCCAGTCTCCGACCGCGAAGCCATTGACAACCTAGCGCAACTCAATCAGTGGTTCCGACAAAACGCCACACTAACCCAGCGAATGCGCCTACTGAAAAAATACATGCTCTATCGAAAAACCCTCGCACACCCAAAAGGCCGGCAATGGTCCAACCGAACATTTAAACATTGGGCTCGAGCCCTAGATCGCGCCGCACACCGACATGCCAAAAAACTCCTCGCCTCCCGCGACCGGCGTGTCATGCGAAACTGTAAGTATTTCGCCAAACTCAACCTCCCCAATCGCTGGCAGGCCCACGTGTTCCTGAAAACCAGACACCCGCTGACCTATTCCTCTGCCGCCTATATGGAGTTTTCCCCAGACCATTGGAAAAATGTCTTATCCGCACCCGAAAAAATGCTCGACGAGTTCGTCAAATCCCTCCGGCCCATTAAAAATTCACGATCCACCCTCGTCTGCCGAGGAACCCTCCAGGTCGGAAATCACTCCCTCTCCATCGTCGCCAAACGACATATCCGACGAAAACGATTCGCCGCCCTCTGGAATTGCCTGAGAAAATCACGTTCCCTCCGGGCCTGGAAAATGAGCTTCGCCATGCTACATCGCCAACTGCCCGTCGCCCTGCCGCTCGCCGTTCTCGAACGACGAATCGGACCATACCTCGCCGACAGCATCTTCATCACTGAAGAGGTAAAACCCTCCATCAACCTCCGGCTCTTCATTACCTCCATCCTCCCTCTGATCCCCCTCACTCACCGCCGGCGCATCACTTTCGTCCTCATCGACCAGCTTGCCGCCTTGCTTCGAAAAATGCACCAAAACAGCTTCACCCACCGCGATATGAAGGCCACCAACATCCTGATCCATAACATGCCTTCTGTATATGACCCCCAGATCGACCCCAAATCACTCCAAATCGTCCTCGTCGATCTCGACGGCCTGCGCATCAAACACCGTCCCTCCGAACGCGACAAACTCCGAGCGCTCGTACGCCTCTCCCTCTCCTCTGACCTAAGCCCATGCATCACCCAATCCGATCGCGCCCGATTTCTAAAAAATTATCTCACCTGCTACGGCAGCGGAATCCCCGACTGGAAATCACTATGGCGAAAAATCCAACTCGAACGAGAAAAAAGCTTCCAGGACCATATACCAGGGTAACCCTTGAAATTTCAATAAATTATGAAATTCCAGGGCGGAAATTAACGGAGAGGCAGGGATTCGAACCCTGGGTACCCGGTTTAGGGGCACAACGGTTTTCGAAACCGTCCCGATCGGCCGCTCCGGCACCTCTCCAACTTACCGAGAAATAGTCATTTAGACACTTTTGTGTTTATGTGATTTTTCTATTACTACAACCAAAATGTCGTTTAAGCCGTATTCGTCGTTAATGGCTCATTCACAGATTGAGGTTGTAATCATGGTTCAATCCAAAACAACGAAGCGTTCACAATTCCCCCTTACTTTACACCCTACTGGTCAATATTGCAAGAAGATCAAGGGCAAGCTCTATTATTTCGGAGCGGATAGTTATGAAAAATACCGCAGAACCGGACGATATCCTCATAAGTTACCAAATCGGCCCGTCGGGCGACAATCACCGGTTGGCGATGATTCAACGCCTCGGCCAGCGGTTCGGGAAAATCACATCCCTGATGCGGCACCGCCGTCCAACAATCAAAAATTAGGGTGTAGTTTCCATTTTACGTTGAAAATTTGAAAAACAGACCCCTTCTCTTTAGGATGTAACTTTCTGAAACAATGGAGGTTACAGGCCCAAAGGAAAGGAG